>Ga0208601_1000215_pt1 | contig 11727 bp, 11 predicted proteins | sample LakMenEpi09Nov12_FD_150684 | JGI IMG/M metagenome (GOLD analysis project Ga0208601, IMG submission 150684) | Freshwater microbial communities from Lake Mendota, WI - 09NOV2012 deep hole epilimnion (SPAdes) | ecosystem: Environmental > Aquatic > Freshwater > Lake | place: Lake Mendota, Madison... | reverse complement strand
ATTTCTAAAGCAATTAAAACATTGAGAAATAAACCGAAAGTTTGAAACAATGTCTTGCTAAAACTACCTTCTTGTGGAGAAAGTATTTCCTTAAAAATAAATATTGCTAAATCACCAAGTGTTGCAAAAATTACCAATACCATAAATAGAGATAGTAATTTTGCAACTATTACCTCAATAACTTCAATCATGTGCATGAAGCTTTTATCACTGGTAAGTTCTAGAAAGCTTTTAATGAATTTTCTCATTTGATCCTCCTTGATTAAAATTAAGTTGAAAATTATGAAGATAAAACAAAAATCCTGTAGATAAATCTCAAGGATCAAAAAGCATAATATATTTTCTCTTTTCACAAACTTTGCAGTTTAAGAAAATTCCTTTAACAATAATCATGATCATGCTTTAACAATTTAGATATCTAAAAAAATAATCATAACTATTGATGATTAACTATAGGTTGAATTGTTTGTGCATTTCTAATTTATGAATACAGTTAATATCTTACCATTGAGAGGACTGAAATTGATAATTTTTAAAAGTAGATTCTACAGAAATTGGTAATAATGGCACAGCATAGGCTTTTAATCCTGCTTGAACGGAATTATGAAAAGCTTCTGAATAGGTAAGAGTGTTAGCTTCCGCATCATCTACCCATAGCCTACCCCAGTGCATAGGGACAAAGACAGTAGCGGGGGAAATAACTTTTGTAATTTTAGCGGGAAAATTAATTTTACCATGACCCTCGCAGAATAGATCCCCGACTTCTTAAAGAAGTCGGGGATCTGGGTATTAAGGAGCTACTTAACTCACAGTTTCTAACTGTAAATTTATGGCTTCTTGCTCCTGTTCATGCTGCTGGAATTCTGCTAATTCCGATTCTATTTCTGCCTTTACCTCATGACGGAACTTGAAAAAATGTTCACCTGTACCCAAAGCAATTAAATAATCATATAATAGATGAGGTTTTTGCCGTGCCATTGTTATTAATTGCTGCCAAAAAACAAACCGTGTAGAACGGAGCATTCCCTGTCGCCAACAAATAGACATTAAAAATTTAAACTCTGGTTTTGTTAAAGTCCGTTGATATTTAGCTCGCCAACCTTCCATCATCATAAAATGGCGAAAAGTCCGTTTCAGGTATGGCATAGGTTCATACAAATTCCAAAAAGCATCAATAAACTCCTCCGCAATTTCCGACATTGGCCGAGTGGGAACAAAATTCATTAAGGCTTTTTGAGAACCCATAAATTCACCCAAACCATCCCTTAACCGTCCTTCTTTTTGCAAGCGAGTCCACATAGCTGTATTCGGTAATGCTTGCAATAAGTTAAGATGAGCTTGGGGAATACAAGTTGCTTCCACAAACTCTTGAATCCGTTTACCTGCGCCTGGTTTTTCACCATCAAATCCTAAGATAAAACCAGACATAATTTGTAATCCGGCTTTAGTAATTTTATTGCAGGATTCAACTAGGGAACTACGAGTATTTTGTGGTTTATTAATTCCTACTAAACTGTCTACATCAGGGGTTTCAATCCCCATAAATACCTGGACAAAACCAGCTTTTACCATTAATTCTAGTAACTCATCATCTTCAGCTAAATTCAAAGAAGCTTCTGTTAATAAAGCAAAAGGATAATTACGTTCTTCCATCCAGGGAATTAATGCCCTTAAAAAGACTTTAGCATTGCGTTTATTGCCAATAAAGTTATCATCAACAATAAACACATAACGCCACCAACCCATCTTATATAAAACTTCTAATTCCGCCAGAATTTGCTCAGGTGTTTTTGTGCGGGGCTTGCGGCCAAAAAGGGTAATAATATCGCAAAATTCACATTGGAATGGACAACCACGGGAAAATTGCACCGTCATTGCTATATAAGCATCTAAATCTAATAAATCAAACCGAGGTGAGGGAGTTGTGGTGACATCTGGTTTTTCTGTGGCGCGGAAAATCCCCTTTTCTTCTCCCTTTTCTAAAGCTTCTACAAACATGGGAAGAGTGATTTCCCCTTCATCTAAAATTAAATAATCTGCGCCTGCTTCGAGGACAAATTCTGGTACAGATGTGGCAAATGGTCCCCCCACTGCGACTTTTTTACCTAACTTTTTGCCTTTTCTAATTAAGTCGCCAAAATCCTGTTTTTGGATAATCATTGCAGAGATGATGACTATATCGCACCATTCCCAATCTGCATCTGTTTCTAGACGGACATTGCGATCGCTCAATCTGAATTCCCAATCACTCGGTAACATCGCTGCAACAGTGATTAAACCTAATGGGGGATTCGTAGCACGTAACCCAGCTAAATCAATGGTTTCCTGATAAGACCAGAATGAATTAGGCATTATCGGCCAGATTAATAAAGCTTTCATTAAGCATATTCCCCTGAGTTGTGTTTTGATCAAAACCTATTTAGTCTGAAGTATAAAAGTTAGGTTAGTTGGTTTTTATCTCTCTGGAGGTACAGATTTTTTTAGTTTTATATTTAAGCAACAAAACAGATAATATAAGAGAATAAAGATAACTGAAAAATGATAAGTAGTTTAAAAATTCTCAATCACTACTATATGCAAATAATTACTAATTAGCAAGAATTAATTGCTACCAAAAATCAAATCAATTCGATTTTAGATCAAAGAAATATTACACAAGATGATAGGGACATAGTTTTAGATATTCTTAATGGTAAACGCCAATTAACAGCAAACCAAATTCAAGATTTAGCTGTTTTTTCTCAAATTGATCCTACTTATTTAGTTGCATAACTGAGTTTTACACTTACCGGGTAATTCTATAAACTTCTGGCAAAAGTCGAGAAAAGAGAAAAGATACTTTTCATTAACCTCATCACTAATCCCCAATCACTACTAAAATGAGTCTTGTAACCGCCCCATTTACAAAGCGGGGAAGAGGAGATAAATAACGGATAATTATGGGTAAGCAGCGCGTTCTGTCGGGAGTTCAACCAACTGGTAATTTACACTTAGGTAACTATTTAGGTGCGATTCGCAACTGGGTAGAAATTCAAGACCAGTATGAAAATTTCTTTTGTGTGGTAGATTTACACGCCATCACTGTACCGCATAATCCCGCCACTTTGGCGGCTGATACTTACAATATTGCTGCATTATATTTAGCCTGTGGCATTGATTTACAGCATTCTCACATCTTTGTTCAGTCTCACGTTTCCGCACACAGTGAACTGACTTGGTTGCTAAATTGCATTACCCCTCTGAACTGGTTGCAAGATATGATCCAGTTTAAGGAAAAAGCCGTTAAACAAGGGGAAAATGTCGGTGTTGGTTTGTTAGATTATCCTGTGCTAATGTCGGCAGATATTCTCCTTTATCAAGCTGATAAAGTGCCAGTAGGTGAAGATCAAAAGCAACATTTAGAACTAACGCGAGATATCGTCAATAGGTTTAATCACCAATTTGCGAAAAAAGCACCTATATTAAAATTACCAGATCCTTTAATTAGAAAGGAAGGTGCAAGGGTGATGAGTTTGACAGATGGAACCCGGAAAATGTCAAAATCAGATCCTTCAGAATTAAGTCGGATTAATATTTTAGACTCACCAGAGGAGATTACTAAGAAGATTAAACGCTGTAAAACTGATTTAGTGAGGGGTTTAACCTTTGATGATTCAGAACGCCCAGAATGTCATAATTTATTAACTCTGTATACCCTACTGGCTGGAAAAACCAAGGAAGAGGTAGCGGTTGAATGTGCAGATATGGGTTGGGGACAATTCAAACCTTTATTGACAGAAACGGCGATTTGTGCTTTACAGCCAATTCAAAATAAATATCAGGAGGTAATGGCGGATAAAGGCTATTTGGAGTCAGTGTTGCGAGATGGTGGCGAGAAAGCCAGAGCGATCGCTAATCAAACTTTAGCAGATGTTAAAGCTGTTTTGGGTTTCACTGTTCCTCTTTAAGGTTTAAGCTTTTAGGTGTCTGATGTTTTACCTTATTAGCAAACCGAAATTATAATGTTATGCCGGATACCCATAGCTTTAGTGCTTTTAATAACTTCCGTAAAGCCGCCCTTGCAGGTGAATTTTTAATTACCGCCGAAGTTGCACCTCCCAAGGGAGGAGATCCAGTCCATATGATTTCAATGGCGGCGACTCTTAAGGGAAGGGTTCATGCTGTCAATATTACTGATGGTAGCCGTGCCGTAATGCGGATGTCTTCGTTGGTAGCCTCGGTAATTTTATTGCAAAGTGGGATTGAGCCGATTTGTCAGTTTGCTTGCCGCGATCGGAATAGAATCGGATTACAAGCGGATTTAATGGGCGCTCATGCTTTGGGTATCCGCAACATTTTAGCTTTAACTGGCGACCCTGTAAAAGCAGGAGATCATCCTCAAGCAAAAGCCGTTTTTGATTTAGAAGCTGTGCGGTTATTGCAGTTAATTAGAAACATGAATCAGGGCTTTGATTTTAATGAGAAACCTCTCACTGATGGCGCATTAGATTTATTTGCCGGTGCAGCGGTAGATCCTCAATCTCAAAGTTGGTCAGGTTTACAAAGTCGGTTTGAAAAGAAGATAGTAGCCGGGGCGCAATTTTTTCAAAGTCAATTAATTACTGATTTTAAAATATTAGAAAAGTTCATGGATAAAATTGCTGTAGGTTACAATAAACCAATTTTGGCGGGAATTTTTCTGTTGAAATCGGCAAAGAATGCCCAGTTTATTAATAAAGCTGTTCCCGGTGTGAATATTCCTGAACACATTATTGAGAGGTTAGCAAAAGCGAAACATCCTCTCGAAGAAGGAATGAAAATTGCCGCCGAACAAGTGCAGATTGCGCGAGGATTGTGTCAGGGTGTGCATCTAATGGCGGTAAAGCGGGAAGATTTGATTGCACCGATTTTGGATTTAGCGGGGGTCGAAAAGGTTAGTTAGCCTATAGGGGTAATTCATGAATTACCCCTACTAAATTAGGATGATCAAATTTAGCTGCGTAACAGCTTACAGTTTTGAAAACCAGCAAATTCAGTTTTTTCCAAACATTGAGAACGCAAAACATTGATGAAAACGTAAATTACCTTTCTCCTTTTGTAGTCATTGATAACTTCCCATTTATCCTCCAATACCATGCAAATATATTGCAGTCAACAACACATAAATAATGGTAGTCATCGTTTTTGTACTCATTGCGGTGAAGCATTACCTTTGAGTGTGGGACAAGTTATTGATAATCGTTATGAAATTGCGCGAATATTGGGACAAGGTGGTTTTGGCCGCAGTTATTTAGCGATTGATCGGCAAAAATCTCGTAAAACCTGCGTTTTAAAGGAATTTGCCCCCAATATTGTCAAACCGCAGGAGTTAGAAAAAGCAAAGGAACTGTTTGAACGAGAAGCAAATGTCCTGAAAAAAATCCAACATCCCCAAATTCCACGTTTTCACGCTTCTTTTCAGGCAAAAATTGGGACTAAGGATTTTTTCTTTTTGGTGCAAGATTATATTGAGGGTGATAATTATGACCAATTATTTACAAAGCGTCAAAGTCAGGGAAAGTCTTTTAGTGAAGAGGAGGTTATTAATTTACTACACAATATTCTCCCAATTTTGACTTATATTCATTCTCTAGATATAGTTCACCGCGACATTTCCCCGGATAATTTGATTTTACGTCAAAGTGATAATTTACCTGTGTTGATTGATTTTGGTGGTGTCAAACAGTTACCAGCTGATCAGGGTTTTTGGCGGACACAATTGGCTGTAAATGCAACTTTATTAGGTAAAAAGGGATACGCACCTGAAGAACAGTTACTTCAGGGAAAAGTCTATAAAAGCAGTGATTTTTATTCTCTAGCAGTGACGGCTTTAGTATTGATCACGGGGAAAGAACCAAATTTACTTTATGATAGCTATAATGGCGTTTGGTTTTGGGGTCAGGAAATTAAGGTTAGCCCCAAATTAGAGGCTGTCTTCAAAAAGATGTTGGCATATAAACCGAGCGATCGCTATCAAAAAGCCGAACAAGTTATTAAAGATTTACCTTTACCATCTCTTTCATCTACACCACAGACTATGCAAACTCCTACCAATAATCCCCATCCTTATATTACTAAGTTAAAAACAGAGGTGGTAGCACCAGGTATAAAACGCGCTCGGACTCTTCATAGTGGTGTCCACAACAAAACGACATTATTTGTCCAGAAAATTCCGATGCCAATATGGTTGCGGCCTTTTACTGTTAGCTTTATTATGACTACGGGAATGTTGTTAACAGGCGCTGGTGTATTCGCTTTAGGAAATTTTGCAGTTAAGGGGATAACATCAATTACAGTTCCTCAAATTGAAGTTCCTCAAATTCCATCTATTAATAATTCTGGAAATGGGAATAATGGTAAACGCAGTATTCAGCAAATTTCCAGTCGTCTGCAAAAACTAGAAATTTCTGCGAATTTTTTTAATAATACAGTTAATGAAGTTTTCTATACCCAAAAACCAGAATTAAATAAACGTCAGTTAACTGAGAAACCGGCAGATGCTGCTTTGCGGGAACAATGGAATTATGTTGCAGATCAGTTGTTAAATAATATAGAAAAGGCTAATTTAAGTGAAACTGCTAGAAAGAAAATAGGTAGTTATAGTCAACAAGATTCTCAACGCTGGGAACAACTTGCTAAAGCTGGAAGATTGGGTAAGTATAAATCTTTCCAGGATTTACGCGCAGATACATATCAGACATTTGAACCATTGTTTCCTGGTCAAGAACGTGGGAAACTAAATCAAAAAACTTTTCTGCAAATTTGGTATGCGATCGCATCTGATAAAGTAGAGAATAAGTAATAGGTAATGGGTAATGGGTAATGGGTAATTTGTCAGAACTGACAACTAACAACTGACAACTGTACGGGCGAAGCATTTGGAGAACTATTTTTGGCAATGACCGATAATTTATCTTCCAAATGCTTCGCCCCTACTGACAACTGACAACTGTACGGGCGAAGCATTTGGAGAACTATTTTTTGGAATGACCGATAATTTATCTTCCAAATGCTTCGCCCCTACTAACAACTGACAACTGTACGGGCGAAGCATTTGGAGAACTATTTTTTGGAATGACCGATAATTTATCTTCCAAATGCTTCGCCCCTACTAAGTAAGTGGACGTTAAATAACCAAAATGTGTAACGATATGTAAATTCACCTCAATGCGTTATTGTGGTTGAGTTTTAGCCATTTCACAAAACGAAATATACTTTGATTTTTCTCCGCCTACCTACTTAGCTTATTAAGTAGCTAATGTCTATCCCGGATTTCTCACAAAGAACTAAAAAAAAGGGGTCAAAACCTGCGAAAATGTATATGTAGAAAGCATTTCAGCAGTTATAAAGTATGACCCCATTAACAACAGATAGTACATCAAAACAGTTCAAGTTTGAAAGAGAAAAACTCTCTCCAATAGTAGTTAATTTCCAGGGTGGGCAAGTAACATCAGATGCAGGTCTAAGTTTAATTGCGGAAATAGACCGAAAATTGCAAATAACATCACGGTTAGCTAAATGTTTCCAAGACTACAGAAAGCCAAATAAGACATTACATCCCGTAGAAAGCTTATTAACACAACGGATATATGGCTTAATCATGGGATATGAAGCTGACGGGATGACAAACTAGTCTAAAAAGCTTATCAGATAAAGATTGTACCGATTTATGGTAAAAAAAGATAGAAGCACTTTTCTCAATAATGACTATCTATTGATAATGTTACCTGAATTCTACAAAACACACCTAGAAAATCAATTAAGTCTGGCAGAGTATATCTTGCTCAAAATTATGATTATTCTGCTGCAATCGCTGAAAAAAGTAAGTTTAGAAACTTTGGCTACTGCTCTACCAATTCCGATTAAATTTGAAAGTAGAAAAAGAAAAATACAGAGATTTCTATCCTTGTCAAACCTAACAATTGATAAAATCTGGTTTCCGATTGTGAAAACATTTTTAGAAACATATTTGAAGGATGAAAAGTTAATTTATGTAGTGATGGATAGGACGGCTTGGGGACGCATAAATTTATTCATGATTAGTATCGTCTGGGATCAAAGGGCATTTCCCGTATATTTTGAGTTATTGTCAAAGTTAGGCAGCAGTAACTTTGAGGAGCAATCACGGATATTGAGGAAGATTTTACCCATTTTTAATAACTATAAAATTTGTGTATTAGGAGACAGGGAATTTTGTTCAATAAAACTAGCAAACTGGTTGAAAGACCAGGGTTTATGTTTTTGTACAAGACTTAAAAAGAGTGAATTTGTAGAAATCAAAACAGAGATTTGGTCGGATTTAAACAATCTAGGTTTATCACCAGGAGTTTCTTTCTTTTTGGCAGGAGTTAAAGTTACTAAAAAACAAGGTTTTACCAGCTTTAATGTTGCCTGTAAATGGAAACGTAAAATCTTAGGAGTAGCGCCAAAGGAAGGGTGGTTTATTTTAACAAATCTAGATAGTTTAGAATTAACAATTTCGGCTTATAGAAAACGGTTTTGTATAGAAGAAATGTTCCGTGATTTTAAAACTGGAGGTTATAACTTAGAGGATACAAAGGTTACAAATGAGCGGTTAATCTCTATTATTTTATTAATATCAATTGCTTATACTAGTGCCACAATACAAGGGCAAGAAATTAAACGCAAAGGTATCCAGAAATATGTGGGTCGAGTGAAGGAATATGGACGTAGAGAAAGAAGACATAGTAGTTTTTATATTGGATTATATGCCCAGGCTTGGGTTAATTTTATAGATAATTGTCGGGAATTAGTTAGGTCATTATTGAGATTATCTCCTAACAAGCGGAAGTATTATCAACAGGGTGAGAGAGCTATGAGGCTTATTTTGTCTGCATCTTAACCATTTTTGTCATCCCGTCAGCATCCCGTCAGTTGATTATCACAGGGGATTTTCTTAATTGAAAATAAACTTTCTGCGTTATCTTTTCCTTTATTGCTTTTCATTAATCTTTGATGCTCTAAAAAAGACGCTGACTGCGTAAAAAAGATTGAAAATGCTGCCATCACTGCGTCTTCTACCTGATATTTCGTATGATTTCCAGGTTTTCTTTCATCAGGTAAATCATGTAATTGTTGACGTAAAAATTGCATTAATTCAGGAATTTCTAGTGTCGCTGTCTTTGGAGTCATGTTTGAGTAATTTGATGCACTATCAGATTTTTAACTCACCGATTTTACATCATCTGACAACAATTATAAATTTTTATTTCCCTTGGATTCCCTATTCTAAAACCCGAACGATAAACTGGATTTTCCCCATTCGTTGTCAAGCAATCTCTCTAGTTGATTGAGTATTCATACTTATTTTTCAACCCGACTGTTTTTTTAGCCAGAGGCAATGGCTAACAAATAGTTACTTTGTACTATATTTTGAATTCCAAAATCGGGGCTAATACTTTATTTTTTTCAAAATGAGAATTGCTGAGGCACCAGAGTAGGGTTTGCCAACACGTTAGTAAAAAGATTGATTCTGAAATATTAAACTGGACAGCCAGAGAGGAAATTTTTGCTCCTAATTCTGGATGAATTGTCCAAGTTAAAACTTGGGGTTGAAATTGGGTTTCACCAACAGGTTGATTTTCAATAGACATCTCCGAAAACTGTCAAACTCTTACTATGAATGCTTTTTGGCAAGCGATAGCGAAGCGCTGCTGCAAGCAGTTCGCTAACTGCAAATATCCTCACGTTCTACACTAAAATAAGCATTACAGATGCGTACTGTTGGGAACTAGACAAAAATATTATCTCTTATTTGATAATTTTATTGTTCATAATTCTATTTTGTCATAACTAGAAGATAAATGTTCCAATTCGTAATCTAACAAGTCCACAAATTATCATAATTATCTGCTCATACTTGTGTGAATTTAATCTGAATCTTTCTTGGGCTACTCTAAATATCTTGACTAAACGAATTAAGTGTTCAACAAAGATTCGTTCAGAAGCTAGTTCTTTGTTTTTTTCTTTCTGTTCGGAAGTTAATTCTTGTTTTCTAGGTTTTTTTGTCGGGGTTTTCATTAATTCTTCTCCTTGATAAGCTTTATCACCAGTAAATTTTTGTTTTTCATCAAACTTGTCTTTCGTTTCACGAAATAAATTTATGTCACTTTTAGGACCTGGTTCTCCTGCGACTACATCAACAATATCTTTCCCATTAGGTAAAACGATTAGTTGACTTTTTCTAGTATGATTGGCTTTTTTAGCTGAATAATATTTTTTTTGCTCTTGATACCCTCCAGGTCTCTCTATCGGCTGTTCATAGCTATCTACGATTAACTCAAAGTCTGTTAAAATTTCTTGAACAATTTCATAGTCACTGGAGTTTTTTTTTACCTGTTCAAGTAAACTAGGTGGTAATAATTCTCCCAAGAGTGGGAACCAATAGTTAAACGTATCATTTGCAGTTGTTTCACTCACTCCAAATTGAATACCCAATAATTGAAATGTTGTTAAATGTCGTAAATATGTTAATGTGAGAATTATTTGTTCCTCTGGGGATAATTTTGGTTTGCGACCACCTCCTCTAAGAATAATTCTCACTTTTTTATATTCAGCCAATTCTCGTTTCTGATTATGAAGTTCTATGGCTTTATTTAATAGTTCCTGCACTTGCTCATATTTCAACCCAACTAAACGCTGGGCTTCTTGAGGATTATTTTGAATATACTCAAAAATACTGCTCATAAAACTTGCTAAAAACATTATTTTATATTCTTATAGCATAATTTAATTGTTTTTCGGAGATGTCTATTGGGAAATAACGATCCAGATATGATTCAAGCTTATACACTTATTGATTTTTTAAACAGGGTAGAATGAAACGCATTATCAAAGGTTATGAACCTCCATGTCTTTTGAAATATCGTCAAATAAATGGGGCAAATTATGACGGATATAGTCCAAAAAAGTCTTTAAAAGAGGCATTATTGACTGAACAAGGTTATATCTGTTGCTATTGTATGCGACGAATATCTGAAGATAATATGGAAATTGAACATTGGCAACCACAAAGTAAATATCCAGAATTACAAATAAATTATAAAAATCTCCTTGCTTCTTGTTCAGGTAATCGTGGTAGTAAAAAGGATAATCAGCATTGTAATCCAAGAAAAGGCGATGCAGAAATAACTATTAATCCATGCGATTCTACTAAAGATTGTGAAAATTATATCAAATATAGTTCTACTGGAAAAATTTTTTCTGATGATGAAACTACCAATCATGAACTAAATGAAATTTTAAATCTTAACCTTCAAACTCTCAAGGATAATCGTCAAACCAAATTATTTACTCTAATTAATGCGTTAAATAAAAAATTACCTAATAAAACTTGGTCAAAAGAAGCTATCAAAAAGAAACTAGAGGAACTTAGTAGCAAAGATGTAGAAGGCAAATATACTGAATATGTCCAATATATTGTTTGGTATTTAAGCAAAAGATTAAATAACCCTTAAACCGTGTAATAAGGTACTCTCACATCATGATCAAATCTGATATCTTCTGTAAAAATTATAAGGGAAATGCCGAAAACCCTTGAAGATGTAGCTGACTTAGGAAGCTACATCTGTGCTTTAGACAAGGGATGAAGGCTAGTTGCAGGATTTATCCTGCATTGACGTTAATCGCGTTGCTGTTCAATATATTTCTTAACCGTTTCTGTGCAGATATTCCCAGCGGTACTAACAA
>Ga0208601_1000196_pt1 | contig 12643 bp, 12 predicted proteins | sample LakMenEpi09Nov12_FD_150684 | JGI IMG/M metagenome (GOLD analysis project Ga0208601, IMG submission 150684) | Freshwater microbial communities from Lake Mendota, WI - 09NOV2012 deep hole epilimnion (SPAdes) | ecosystem: Environmental > Aquatic > Freshwater > Lake | place: Lake Mendota, Madison... | reverse complement strand
TGACATTACTTAGATACAGCGGCTAGATGGGTTATATATTAACTTACCTTGAGTTGTGTCACTTGAACATCCTCCCACATATCGAATAAATCCCCTTGTCAATAGGGTTTGAGATGCGCTAACCCTGGTTAAATTAGACCTTGATAGTGCCTTCAAAAACTTTTTATCACAGGTTAATATGTAAAAATCAGTTTCGTATTCTGTGGCAGCTACAAGCAACGCTTCCCCAGGATCAATGTTTTCTATTGCAATCAATGATTCGTATTCAGAGTCTTCTTTTTGGTCAATTAGGGATTTATTAATTTTTTCGTAATTATCTGCTCTACTCTTCGCTAACTGAAGAGTTTCCAGTTTATATTTTTTACGTAATTCGGAATTACTGTTAATATAGCTGGAAGCACTGGGTAGAATCCTAACAGCTTTATCTTTATATGTCAAATTGAAACTGGCCATCGTCTCCCCTAAAAGTTTATATGATGCCAGTTCTATTATAATATCATTGTCGATAAGATAGAGTAACAAAGAGAGACTCCTCACATAAACTAAACAAAATTACACTCCTGTTACCAGTTTAAGATATTCTTGGCTATCTTTACTCAACTCTTCCCAATCTAAGTTTTCATTGAGGAAATGATTAATTTTTGCAGACGCATTGGCGTTAGGTTCAATAATTTTTAATGCTGTAGTTCCAATACGCCAATCAGACTTTTGCCAGGCATAGTTTAAAGCTACCACGCCAGGGTCTACTCTATCTTGATTACCAAGTTTGCGTGCGGTGCGTGCTAGGTCTACAGCACTTGACATTTGCCCTCAAGGTCTACCCAAGGATTATTTTTGAGAATAGTTTTACGGATTTGAGACGCATCTGCTGCCAGTTCATTAACAGGGTACTTACAAGCATATCCTGCTATTTCAGCTATGCGTGTTGCCAACCCTTGAGCAACTAATAAGCTCTGCTCATCAGTATTTTGTCTTTTTTTAAACTTAGGACTCTTAACCTTTTTAAATTTGATGGGAACATTGGGATTAAATACTGATGCTATATCTAACCCTAGACGCTTGGAAATATAACCTGCTGCTTCCATTACAGCAACAGGATTTTCTTCCAGATCACTATTCCACCACTCAGGTAAAGCTTTCTCTCGAATGAATTTTGGTGGAAAACCCATTTTTGACAACCGAGTGTATAGCGTTGGCATTTCTAGTGTTTGATTCATACAATCCCTCCTCTAACTATCAACTGACTCCAGACCTTAATTTGACACAGCATTTATATAATGACATTCTTGCTGCGTTTCTGGAAACATTTTTTGGTAAGAGTAGCTGTTTAGTACATATTTACCATACTATAGCATAATTTATAATGTAATGCACCATCTAAAATATCAAACCCCTCTACTTAACTTAACTAATTACGAAACTCACTCACACCAATACTCAACAACACCACAGGAAAACCGAGTAATGCTAAAACACTAATACCCAAAGTGGATTATCAAATAATTGCAGAATAAATTTCATAAAACAGGGAACAGTTGAAAACAGAACAACTGACAACTAAACTAATCACTAATTTGCATTTTGCTTAAAATTCGTCGTGAGACATTAAAAAATACCAAACCTAATTTGTGATTGGTCAAATTGCTGTTGATTAATAGCACCTTCTTTGATAAGCTGTCCATAGCGATCGCGGTTGATTCTCGCTAATTTCACCTCTGCCTCTGTTTGCTTAACTTGGGCTTGTGTTTGTAATAATTGAGCCTTAGCCGCGGCTACGTTAGATTTTGCCTGTTGAATTCGTCCTTGGGTATCCCCTTCCGACTGCTGTAAATTGAGCTTTGCTTCCCTAATTTGACTATTAATTTGTTCAAGTTCACTTTGCACGCTATCCACATCTGCAATTGCCTGTTGTTCATCAGATTGTGCAGATGTTACCCTAGCCTCAGTTCCTCTTAATTGTTCTTGTAATAATTGATCATTACTGTCATCTAATTTAATTAATTCTTGTCCCTTTTTAACATAAGCCCCTTCTCGGAAAGCAATTGACTCAATTCTTCCCGAACGCTTAATCCCAATTTCGGTTTCATAACCTTCAATTCTGCCACTTAGTTTCAGTGTATCTACCGCTTTTTGTGGTTGAGTTCGCCACACTGCATAACTAATACCACCTCCCACAACTAACAACCCCAATAACAAAGGAATTGGTTTTTTACCCTTCTGCTGCTGAGATGGTGGGATAGTCACATTAGTAAAATTGTCTGGAGATATTGGCGCAGTTTGAGACATAGTAGCACCTGAGATGATCAACTTATATTTTAAGATACATACTAGACCGTCTAGTATAACAGAAATTTAAAGCCACCTTCAAGCCCGCAGGTTTCAACCTGTAGGTGAAAGTGGCTATAAAATCAGCGTATTAACAGGTTGTTATGGTGATGCACTCATAACAAATCCCATCTATTCTCTACCCGTAGGTAAACCTAACTTGTGATTGCTAGGAGTAGAAGAGGGTTCATTGTAGGCTATTTTTAACTTTGGTTTAGCACTACCGCCACTGCCACCGCTGCTACGTCTTTCATCGTTACCTCTACCTTCTTTTGACCAAGAGGAACGGCCACCGCGACCACCACCAGAACTACGTTCCCGTTCTCCACCATCCCCACGTTTGTTAATTCTGGGTTTGGGAGTTGGGCTTTCGTCTACGGGCAGGTCTACTCCTGATATTAACCAAGCAGGACGGGTTTGATCGTAAGCGATTTGTAAAGCAGCCGCAGCGATCGCATGAGCATCATATTCCTCAATCATTTCGCTGATAATCGGCAAGAAGGAAGCTAACCGTTCCCCAGCTAAAGCTTCTGCCACTTGTCCTCTTAACTTCTGGATATGTTGGGCTTCAATCTGCGCCTTGGTAGGAATAGAGAGAATTTGCCAAGTTTGACGGTTATGGCGTTCAAATGCCTGTTGTTTGCGGCGTTCAAAAGATTGTACTAAAGAAATTGCCGTTCCTTCTTTTCCAGCCCGACCAGTCCGACCAATGCGGTGAACATAGGTTTCTACGCTATCAGGTAAATCAAAGTTGATTACATGAGAAAGTTGGTCAACGTCCAACCCACGCGCTGCAATATCAGTAGCGACAACCCAACGAACTTGACGGTTACGGAAACGGATTAATAGGCGTTCCCGCGCTTGTTGAGACAAATCACCATGATATTCATCCACACTATGACCAGCAGATTGCAATTGACTGGTTAATTCTGCCGCTGTACGCCGGGTGCGAACAAAGATTAAAGCTGTTTCTGGATCTTCCATTTCCAGAATTGGTTGTAAAGCTTTAGCTTTTGTCCAATGACGAGGAATCATGTAAGCCACTTGATTGATTTTATTCGGTGCGGCTTTGGGTTGTTCAACGGTGACAGTCACCGGTGAGTTCAAAAATTTATTTACCAACATCCGAATTGATGGTGGCATTGTCGCGGAAAATAATGCTGTTTGGCGTTCATTGGGGGCTTGGGAAAGAATTCTTTCCACATCGTCAATGAAGCCCATGCTTAACATTTCATCAGCTTCATCTAAGACAAACCATTTGACTTGATCTAGCTTCAAGTTACCACGATCTAGTAAGTCTATGACCCGTCCTGGTGTCCCGACAACGATTTGCGCCCCACGTCTGAGTTGCATAATTTGACGGTCAATTGATTGACCACCATAAATAGCCGCTGCTTTCAAGTAACTGTTACCAATAAATTGGGAAACAGCCGCATGAACTTGAATTGCTAATTCACGAGTTGGGGTTAAAACTATTGCTTGTACAGCTTTGAGGTTCTCATCTAACCGCTCTAAAATTGGTAGAGAAAAAGCCGCGGTTTTACCTGTTCCTGTTTGCGATTGACCAACTACATCCCGACCATTTAATAGTTGAGGAATTGCTTGGGTTTGAATATTTGTAGGTTCAGTAAAACCCATGCCTTCTAACAATGTAGCCCGTTCTGGGGAAATGCCTAATTCTTGAAATGATAAATTCATTAACGCTCCTAGATTTGATTGTAAATTTGGGACTTGTAAACCGATACTTATTTGTAAATTAAGTCTTATACAACAGCAGATAGCAGATGGGAAGATAATCTATCACTATTGATAACTTGACCATAGAGGTCATAGGCATCGGCACTTTGAATTGCTACTTTGACGATGGTTCCTAGCCTAGCCTCTCCTTTAACATAGACTTGACCATCAACTTCGGGAGAAAATCTGCCGGAACGACCGATTAATTCTCCACCTTGGGCATTTTCCTGTTCAATCAGGACATCAACTATCTTGCCGACTTCCTGTTGATTTTTCTGGAAAGAAATTGGCTGTTGTAATTCCATTAGGCGATTACGGCGTTCCGTCATCACTGCCGCTGGAATTTGATTGGGTAGATTGTAGGCAGGAGTTCCTTCTTCTCGTGAAAAGGTAAAAACACCAACATGATCAAATTTATGTCGTTGGGTAAACTCTAATAAATGTTGAAAATGCTCTTGAGTTTCTCCAGGAAAACCAACTATAAATGTGGTTCTGAACACTGCTGATGGTAGGGCAATTTTCAGCCGTTCCATAATCCCATCATTGATCTGTCCTTGCCAGGGACGATTCATAGCCCGGAGAATTTCTGGATGGGAATGTTGCAGTGGCAAGTCCAAATATGGCAAAACGTTGGCAGTTTCTTGAATAGCTGCAATCACATCCGCTGTTAATCCGGTGGGATAGGCGTAGTGCATCCTAATCCAAGGTATATCTACTTTGCCTAATGCCCGCAGCAATTCGGCTAATTTGGGTTTGCCGTAAATATCTAAGCCGTAATTGGTGGTGATTTGGGAAATGAGAATTATTTCTTTGACACCTTGACTTGCCAGTTGTTGGGCTTCGGCAACTATTGATTCAATGGTACGCGATCGCTGATTTCCTCGTAAATGGGGAATAATGCAAAATGCACACCGATAATCACAGCCTTCTGCCACTCGCAGGTAAGCTACTCCTTCGGTGGTTGTCCGATAACGGGGTGTGGTTTCGTCGGCTATATAAGTGGGTTCAGCAGTAATTTCTTTAACTCGCTCTCCCCGCTCTGCTCGCTCGATCACATCCACAATTTTGTGATAATCACCTGTCCCTACTACCGCTACTGCTTCTGGCAATTCTTCCAATAATTGTTCTTGAAAGTGTTGCGCCATGCAGCCAGTAATCACGATTTTTTTCTTGGCTTCCGCTAGTTCTACTAGGGTTTTTACTGATTCTTGTCGAGCCGCTTCGATAAAACTACAGGTATTGACAATTACGTAATCTGCTAATTCTTCGTTACTATCTACACCATAGCCTGCATTTACTAGCAGCCCTAGCATATGTTCTGTATCAATTCGATTTTTCTCGCAGCCCAGGTGAGAAATGGCAATCGTTGGCTTTTCACCCATATTTTCAATAAGTCTTCCGTTTTTCCTTGTTAATTAACATTTAAGCATTGGGTCGGGAATAAATACAGCAGATCACAAGTAAACTAATCAATACGGGTTTAGCAGTGCTAAAGCTCTACCTAATAACTCACTCGGTGAATTTTGCTATAATTTCCACCCAACTACCCGCCACTAATTACCAGATTTAACCTATATAACTAGCAACTTTAACTAGTAAAAGCCAAATTACAACCTTCGTCTATCGTATTGATAGAGGCCATGCCATGATACTTCTACTAATTTGTTTCCCAGGGTAATCTCAAGTGTCTTTGGGTAAGTCTGACACTCATAATATTTTTAACAATTCGCTTAATGGTATTTTGCATTACCGTAGCGTGGGCGTTGTTAATTTACCCGTTGGGAAGCCGACCAAGAGGTCTGTTGTGAGAAGCCGCTACCCAACTGGGGAAATCGCACTGGCGACTACGCCTATCAAGCAGTAATGCTACTCGGACATTTGCAATTAAATGCCGGGAAGCTGCCTTACATCTTGTGAGTGGCAAACTCCTCTTGTTATCATATTCTATCTTAACATATCTTATGGAAGGTGGAAATTTAATTTCCATCTTGAGGAGGAGGCAACAACCTGACCATAAAAAAACTGGTGAGGATCTACGCTCCAAATTCGTGAAATTTTTACTGCCACCTGCTATATCTAGTTTAGACAAGGAAATAGATAATTGGTGAAATTACTATTTCTGATCTGTTTCGGTGTTCCCGAAAGCAAATTATATTAGTACAAGAAGACATCCGGCGGCAATGCCCAGGGAATCTACATTTTTTTGTTTGATTCTCGCTGTCTATTTATTGATGCCATTTTGTTACCCCCTCGTCTGGAGAGTGGGGATAGGCAACGACTCCAGACTGTGACCGAAAAGACGGGACACAAGCCCCGTCCTTCCAGGACGGCTTTATGTTAAAATTTGGTCATAGTCGCCATAGGGCATTGGGAGACTTTAAACGGACATGGAGGGACGATAAGACCACTTGTGGCGTGTTCTGGCGAAGTGTCAAGAGTCACCGCACCTTCATGTCGGTGAGTATGTCAAAAATAAATTAAAGCCGTGGATTTACATCAGTTATTTAAAACCCGAACACCAATTATTGGCGTAGTACATCTGCTACCTCTTCCGACTTCAGCCCGTTGGGGAGGTAGTCTCAAAGCAGTGATTGACCGTGCCGAACAAGAAGCCACAGCCCTTGCTAGTGGAGGGGTAAATGGGATAATCGTTGAGAATTTTTTCGATGCCCCTTTTACCAAAAATCAAGTTGATCCAGCCGTTGTCAGTGCGATGACTGTGGTTGTTCAACGCATCCAAAATCTAGTAACTGTGCCTATAGGGTTAAATGTGTTACGTAATGATGGCAGAAGTGCGATCGCTATTGCTAGTTGCGTTAATGCCCAGTTTGTCAGAATTAATGTTCTCACGGGTGTGATGGCAACTGACCAAGGATTAATTGAGGGGGAAGCTCATCAATTACTGCGATATCGGCGAGAATTAGGATCTGATGTGAAAATTTTTGCTGATGTTTTGGTAAAACACGCTCGTCCTTTAAGTTCTCCTAATCTCACTGTTGCTGTTAAGGATACTATTGAACGAGGTTTGGCTGATGCGGTAATTTTATCTGGTTGGGCTACTGGTAGTCCTCCTGACCAAGAGGATTTGGAACTGGCTAGTAATGCTGCTGCTGGTACTCCTGTTTTTATTGGTAGTGGTGCAAGTTGGGAAAATGTGGGTACTTTGTTACAAGCCGCAGACGGGGTGATTGTTTCCAGTTCTCTGAAACGTTATGGTCAAATTCAGCAACCGATAGATCCGATTCGCGTCAGTCAATTTGTCGAAGCTGCCCGCAGACCTCTATTGTCTAAACTATGATTCTTTTGATTTCAGTGATTAGAAATTGTCTAAACTATGATTCTTTTGATTTCAGTGATTAGAAATTGTCTAAACTATGATTCTTTTGATTTCAGTGATTTAGATGATTATGAGGATCTTTAGACTCTCTTCCCCAGTCCCCAGTCCCCAATCACCAATATTATGATTCGTCGTCGTTCTACCCCTTGGATTCATAAATGGTCACGTCCGGCGATCGCAACCATCGCTGGATTTGGTATCCTGAATACAGGTTATCTCACTTTTGAAAAGCTGACCGGCAGCACTCCGGTTTGTACTACAGCAGAAAATGTTAAGGGTTGTGTGGATGTCCTTTCTAGTCCTTGGGCTTCGGTTTTAGGTCAACCATTACCTTTATTTGGTTTGTTGGCATACATTGGGATGTTGATATTCGCTTTAGCTCCCTTAGCCTTGAACGCAGGGGAAAATCACAAAAGTCAGAAACAACTGGAAAATTTGACTTGGTGGTTGCTGTTTGTGGGAGCGATCGCTATGTCAGTTTTTAGTGGATACTTAATGTATGTCCTGGCATTTCAACTCAAAGCTATTTGTCCTTACTGTATTGCCTCTGCCTTATTTGCATTAACTATGTTACTGCTAACTGTTATAGGTAAGGATTGGGAAGATATTGGACAACTTTTATTTACGGCTTTGATTGTGGCAATGGTAACGCTAATTGGGACTTTAGGAGTTTATTCTCAAGTCAGCCCATCAGGTAATATTACTGAATCAACTGATGGTAAACCCACAGCAATTACCTTTACTCCTAAAGAACAACCAAATCCTCAATTTGGCTGGGAAATTACCACTAAATCTGGTGAAGCGGAGATCGCTTTAGCTCAACATCTTGTTAAAGTTGGTGCTAAGGAATATGTAGCTTATTGGTGTCCACACTGTCACGAACAGAAGCTACTTTTTGGCAAAGAAGCTTATACAATCATGAGTGAAAGTTCTACAGTAGAATGTGCTGGTGATAGTCCCAAAGGTAAACCAGAATTATGTAAAGCTGCAAAAATCCAAGGTTTCCCAAGTTGGGTTATTAATGGTAAAATCTATAGCGGAGTGCAGACTCTAGAGGAATTAGGAAAGATCACTGGTTATACAGGTCCGAAAAACTTTAAATATTTCCGCTAGAGATCAGACTACATCCAAAAAATCAATAATTAAACATCGAGTGTAGGGGTTTAGCATTGTGCTAAACCCCTACTAAGTATTTACGTAAAATTTAGATTAGATATTAATTATTGTATTTAAATAAATATACGGTTTTGGCTACTTATTCATGTTTGACATTAATTTTAAATTAAAGCCTGTCGCCCAGATGTAAGTTACAGTAATAGAGGACGAAAGAAATCTACTAATGCCCTTTCTGTTGGACAGGAAGCCCACACTGTACCGTCAGATTAGTGCGGGTAGTTCATAATATTCCACTAAGATGTGAGGGAATACAGCAACAGTTATCTGAGATTGGGCAATAATACTACATTTTAAAGACGTGAAGACCGATCTAGCTATTAGCCCAGATATTTTTACAATGATCGTATTAGACAGTAGTTTGTTATTCTAAAAGCTTATGCAGCCGACCAACCCTGATCAATTTACAGAAAAAGCCTGGGAAGCGATCGCTCATACACCCGATGTCGCTAAACAGTATCAGCAACAGCAGCTAGAAAGTGAACATCTGATGAAAGGGTTGCTGGAACAGGAAGGACTAGCCAGCGCCATTTTCACTAAGGCTGGCACAAATTTGCAAAAAGTTCGAGATCGCACCGAGCAATTTATCCAACGTCAACCCAAAGTATCGGGGACTAGTGCTTCTGTTTATTTAGGACGCAGTTTAGATACATTATTAGATCGGGCAGAAAAATATCGTCAAGAATTTAAAGACGAATTTATTTCTATTGAACATTTATTGTTAGGTTACGCCAAAGATGATCGGTTTGGCAAAAGTTTACTGCAAGAATTTGGTTTAGATGAAAACAAACTCAAAAATATCATTAAAGAAATTCGGGGGAAACAAAAAGTGACTGACCAAAATCCAGAAGGCAAATATCAATCACTGGAAAAATACGGACGCGATCTCACAGAAGCCGCCCGCAAAGGTCAATTAGACCCCGTAATCGGTCGTGATGATGAAATTAGACGGACAGTACAAATTCTCTCCCGCAGAACCAAAAATAACCCGGTTTTAATTGGTGAACCTGGCGTGGGGAAAACGGCAATTGCTGAAGGTTTGGCACAGCGCATTGTAGCGGGTGATGTTCCCCAATCTCTCAAAGATCGGAAACTGATTAGTTTAGATATGGGGGCTTTAATTGCGGGAGCAAAATTCCGAGGTGAATTTGAAGAACGTCTCAAAGCCGTATTAAAAGAAGTCACCGAATCTGGTGGGAATATTGTCTTATTTATTGATGAAATTCATACCGTTGTCGGTGCAGGTGCAAGTCAAGGAGCTATGGATGCGGGAAATTTGTTAAAACCAATGTTAGCACGAGGTGAATTACGCTGTATTGGGGCGACAACTTTGGATGAATACCGTAAATATTTGGAAAAAGATGCCGCTTTAGAAAGACGCTTTCAACAAGTTTATGTAGATCAGCCCAACGTTCAAGATACAATTTCCATTTTACGCGGTTTGAAAGAACGTTATGAAGTCCATCACGGGGTGAGAATTTCTGATAGTTCCCTCGTCGCTGCGGCCACTCTCTCTAATCGTTATATTAGCGATCGCTTTCTGCCCGACAAAGCCATTGATTTAGTAGATGAAGCCGCTGCTAGACTGAAGATGGAGATTACCTCCAAACCCGAAGAACTGGACGAAATAGATCGAAAAATCCTGCAATTAGAAATGGAAAAACTCTCTTTACAAAAAGAAAGTGATCCTGCTTCCCGTGAGCGTTTAGAAAGATTAGAAAAAGAACTCGCTGACCTCAAAGAAGATCAAAGAACCCTTAGCACACAATGGCAATCCGAAAAAGGGATTATCACCAAAATTCAATCAATTAAAGAAGAAATTGACCGAGTTAATTTAGAAATTCAACAAACCGAAAGAGACTACGATCTTAACCGGGCTGCGGAATTAAAATATGGCAAATTAACAGACTTACATCGGCAATTACAAGCCGTAGAAACCGAACTTTCTCAAACTCAAAAAACCGGAAAATCACTATTACGCGAAGAAGTTACAGAAGCCGATATTGCCGAAATCATTTCTAAATGGACAGGGATTCCCCTGAATAAATTAGTGGAATCAGAAAAGGAAAAACTCCTGCATTTAGAAGATGAATTACATCACCGGGTTGTCGGTCAACATGAAGCCGTTACCGCTGTCGCAGATGCCATTCAACGTTCTCGCGCTGGACTTTCTGACCCCAACCGTCCCATTGCGAGTTTTGTCTTCCTCGGTCCAACTGGTGTCGGTAAAACCGAACTCGCTAAAGCCCTAGCTGCTTATATGTTTGATACAGAGGAAGCTTTGGTGCGGATTGATATGTCCGAATATATGGATAAACATAATGTTTCCCGTTTAATTGGTGCGCCTCCTGGCTATGTCGGTTATGAAGAAGGAGGACAATTAACCGAAGCCATTCGTCGTCGTCCCTACGCGGTGATTTTATTTGACGAAATCGAAAAAGCCCACCCCGACGTATTTAATATTTTCCTGCAAATCCTTGATGATGGTAGGGTGACAGATGCCCAAGGTCGCACAGTAGACTTTAAAAATAGTATTATCATCATGACCAGTAACATCGGTTCTCAATATATCCTAGATATATCTGGAGATGATACTCGTTACGATGAAATGCGTAATCGTGTGATGGAAGCAATGCGAAATAGTTTCCGTCCAGAATTCTTAAACCGTTTGGATGAATTGATCATTTTCCACAGTTTACAAAAATCCGAATTGCGGAATATTGTCCAGTTACAAGTAGATAGATTAAAACAAAGATTAACTGACAGAAAAATATCTTTGAAATTGTCTAGTTCTGCCCTTGACTTTTTAGCAGAAGTAGGGTATGATCCCGTTTTTGGGGCAAGACCATTAAAAAGAGCTATTCAGCGGGAACTAGAAACCCAAATAGCCAAAGCCATTTTACGCGGTGATTTTAGCGACGGTGACACCATTTTTGTAGATGTCCAAAATGAGCGTCTTGCCTTTAATCGCTTACCCGCAGAAGTGTTTACGGGTTAGAGGTAATGGATAATTGTTTATGGGTAATAGAGTTACTAATAGTTAATCATCCATGACCAATAGACATCTGAAGAAAATTCAATATTATAGGACTTACGCACTGTACAAATTCACCATCATGTGAATGAACGAAAATCCGTCGTTTCAGGCTTTTGGCGATTAACTTCCGATCAATAGCGAACTGCTTGCAGCAGCGCTTCGCTATCGCTCAAAAATCATCAAAAAATCATGTTAAAATACCCGAAACCCATACCCCATATTTGGTTGATCCTGTCAATGCGTAAGTCCTATATTAGTTACCAGAAAATCTTTGTAGGGGTAATTGCTAAATTGTCCCTACATCTTTCCACAAGATATCTATATAGCGGTATGCACTTGAATGAGATACAGTGATTAAATTGAAAAACCTGTAGGGGTGGGGTTTCTGCGCCCTTGATTGTACTGCACCAAAACGATAACCGCTATATCCTAGATATTCCTCTTTATTCAAGTAGTTTTTGCAGATAATTCCTGTTAGACCACTTAACCACATCGGATACTTTATTTAATAGCTTAATACTCTTTTCATCCTTGAAATTCTTACTATCATCAACTAATGAAATAAAGTTATATTTATTCTCCTTTAAATAGCTAATCTCAGACCAAGTAATAAAAAGTTTTTCTGCTCTCAATCTTGGCTTTCCCTGGATACCAAGTACATTAATTAAGGTATTTCCAGTAGGATGATAGATGCAAAAGTCTACATTCCTAGAAGTCCCTGAAAATCCTGGAAATTTTTTATCTCTTTCAATATTCAGGTTTTTATTGTTTAAAAACTCTTCTAATTGTTCCTTAATAGGTTCAATAATAGGCTTAGAAGCTAATATTTTCGTTTGGCTATTAATTTCGATGATTCTATTGAATATCGGTTCAATAATAGGCTTAAAAGATGATGTACTTGGTTCATTAAGTAGGTCGGCGGAAAAGTTTATAACTATGTAACGAAAAGTTAAGAAGAAGTATGTTCGTTAAATTTAATACGTTCTGTACTGTATTGTCCTTTTTCTCCCCTGGCTTTAACCCCATTCATTACG
>Ga0208601_1000195_pt1 | contig 12814 bp, 11 predicted proteins | sample LakMenEpi09Nov12_FD_150684 | JGI IMG/M metagenome (GOLD analysis project Ga0208601, IMG submission 150684) | Freshwater microbial communities from Lake Mendota, WI - 09NOV2012 deep hole epilimnion (SPAdes) | ecosystem: Environmental > Aquatic > Freshwater > Lake | place: Lake Mendota, Madison... | reverse complement strand
TAACTAAATTTCTCAAATATATACTTAGGAGATTTCCTTTTTTCATCTTTGCTATTTATGTATCAAATAAACTTCCTTTGTTTTACTCTTTATGAATGATTTTTTTCGCTTGTGAGAAATCCGGGCAAGGTTTATGACTTGCGCCACTGCTACGCTGTCAGGACTTTGGATTATGGCATAGATATTTCTCTCGCAGCCCGCCAAATGGGACATAGTTTATCCGTTCACTCAAGCATCTATCACACTTGGATCAACGCCCAATATCACCAGCGGGCATTTGACTTGGCTATGCAAAAGAGCGATCGCCCCCATCCGCCAAAATCGAACAAGTAAAATTTAGTTCATAAAATCATAATTAACCATCAAGTCACTTGGTGGTTTTTTTGTTTAAAAATGATGTAACTTAGTCTCTTAATCAATTGGTTGCGGGTTCGATTCCCTCCTCACCCACTAGCTTTCAGCGTTTTCAATATTTGACCTTGACTAGATATTGCCTAAATACAAGAAATATCCTATACAAACATTTTTGTCATCATCATTAGATATCTCCTTTTATGTTTTTATTGTATGGTATCTTACCTCAACTCGATATTCCGCCGCTAGTTGCAATTCTGAGAATATGCAGACAGAAAATTTTTCCACAAAAAACAACTTGTATTTATACTTTATAATTTAATGCTAAGTTAAGAGTTATTAGCCCTTTTTTCCACACTTACCTAATGTCCAGCGTTTATCCCCGAAGACAACGGCAGCTTGAAAGTTTAGTTCAAAAGTTTGGTTTGTCACTAAATGCACCAGTAAAATGGCAATTATTGGACTTGGCACTAACTCATCCTACCGTCTCCGATACCGCCAATTATGAACAACTAGAGTTTGTAGGCGATGCGGTGGTACGTCTTGTGGCGGCTGAGGTATTATGGGAACATTACGCTGATTGCTCAGTCGGTGATTTTGCGGCTATTCGTTCAGTCTTAGTGAGCGATCGCATTCTTGCCCAATTAGCGAGAGAATATGGTTTAGAATTATACTTATTGGTGGCTGGTAGTGCTACTGCTGATCATATCGGCCAAGAATCACGATTAGCAGATTCTTTTGAAGCCGTTCTAGGGGCGCTGTATCTTAGCACCAACAATCTCAACCTGATTCGTCCTTGGCTAGATTCCCATTTCCAACAGCTAACCACAGAAATCCGTCTTGACCCTGCTAGACTTAATTATAAAGCAGCTTTGCAAGAATGGACTCAAGCCCAATTCAAAGTTCTCCCAGAATATCGAGTTTTGGAAGTCAGTCAACCCCACCGCACTCATGAACGCTTCTTTGCTGAAGTTTGGCTACATGAAAAAATGTTAGGACAGGGTAAAGGACGTTCCATTAAAGCCGCTGAACAAGCCGCTGCCAAAGTTGCCTATTCAGCAATTAGCATACTTATTACAGATGAGTAATTATAGCAACCGCCAAAGCGCTTAGGACATCAATTGATCATGAAACTTCCGCCAAAAAAGGGTTTTACTCCTGACGGGGCTGCTCACTTAGCTTGCTATGCCCCGATCTTGCTGAACTGTGTAAATACTACTCAGTAGCTGCGGAATATCGCTGATAAGAGATTATCCAATTTATCCCAGATTCTAGGATTACTATTTCTTGGTGATCATAATCACTGATGTTTCTTCATTAAAAATTTAAACTTGTATAGTAAAAATTCATCTTCACTTCATCTTTCTATCTCCGTAAAGTCCCATCTGATGTGGTAAAATATTTGTTAAGAGCGTTTTACCAACTTATATAAATTAAACAATAATCATAAAACCGGGTTTTTATTGTTAATAATCCTAAAAACATATAAAAAATCACATTTATTTCAGGCTGTAGGTAATGAAAAGTGAAAAACAGAATTGATATTAACCCAAAGAAAGTAGTTCCCCAAGCAGATTCGACGAAAATAATCGGCGATAAATTAAACTATAATCACTACTATAGTGACTGTTATCATGAACAACAGTTAATCTATCAGCACTTATTAAAGTTAGTGCAAAAAGAATCTCTCGACCAAATGTTGGCTAGATTTCGGTCCCTATTTATTGAAAGAGCGAATTATCCTGAACCAGAAATTTTGCCAATTTTAGACAAAATTACCGCATCTAAGGCCGCACCTGAAGAATTTAAGTTTTTTCTGAATCGGTGTTGTCATATTCTCATCAACTACTGGCACATGAACCCCCTACTACATAGGGCAATTTCTGATTTAATAAGTTTATTTAATACTATACCTACTACTTATAAAGTTAATAATTTACGTTACCGCGAAATTAGCCGTCTCCGTGAATTAATCAAACAGTTTGTTGGCAGCGAACAGTATTTAATTTTACAGCGATTTACTCATGTAGTAAATGAGACTTATCCTCTAGCGAAGAGACAAGATGATCAACCACTAATGACCTTAATTCGCCGTTATCCCTATCTATATGAACATTATTTAATGACTGAAGACTCTACGTTTGAACAAAAAGAAACTGTGAGACATTTTCAATCACAGGTACAAAATAAATTTGAAATTGATTTATCACAATATGTCACTTATAAAGTGCGGCGAGTTCAGATGTTGCAAAACACGACAACGGCTGAAGCTAATCGAATTTTGCGCCCGGTAAATAATCCGACATTGTTAACTGATAGTGAATTATATACCACCTTAAAGTATTTTGTTGGTAAAGTTGAACATGGTAATACATATCATGAATCAGCCCAACAATTCATAAAATACGGCGGACAAGCTGCAAATTTCCGCAATTTTAAAAATGATTTATATGAATACTTAATATCTTCCGTAGATAACTCCTACGGAAAAAAACAATTTAATCAAAAACTATATAAATATTTACAAAATATTTTGCCTCAAGCAGATGAACAAAAAGTTAATGATTTATTATTGATGAGAACTTGTGGTAATTTATTAAACTTTTTAGTTGTTCATAACAAATCATCACCACAGCATTTTGTGTTCTTGGATTTGATTAGTAATCAAGGAACAGTCCCCACAATGGGTTTATTATTAAAAATTGTCCTGATTTGTCGGAAAGTCAAACCACATTTAGAAGGAAAATTTGCAATTTTATTTAATCACTATGAAAACTCTACCACTAATTCTGTTAGCTGGTTAGTGGAAACTTTAGAACAATTGAATATTGCGTTTAGCATTAATTTCGGTGGTATTGACTTATCATTCTTTAAGAGATTTTGTTAAAATGTGAGTTTACTGAAAATTTGAGAAATCGGACAATAGCATGAATTGAAACGGTTATATATAGCAGATTTCGCTCTAATGAGGTACAAACTTGAATTATGAAACTCTTGTAGTGCGGGCATCTTGCCCGTTAGATATGTACATCATAACACCGGAAAGTGCTGTATAAATTAAAAAAAGACAGAGATTTCCTCTGTCCTAAAAATATGATAATTAGAGTTTTAATGGCAAAACTTAGTAACGGTCGCGTCCACCACCACCATATCCACCACGTCCACCACCACCACCACGATCTTCTTTGGGTTTAGCTTTGTTAACTTTTAAGCTGCGTCCCATCCATTCAGCACCGTCAAGGGCAGCAATTGCGGCTGTTTCTTCTGCCTCTGCTCCCATTTCTACAAAGGCAAAACCTCTTTTCCGACCAGTTTCCCGGTCAGTGGGTAGTTGGACTCTCTTCACGGCTCCATATTCTGCGAAAACCCCAGTTAGGTCATTTTCTGTAACATCATAGGATAAATTGCCGACGTAAATTGACATTGAATAGCTCCGAACACTAAAAATTTGACTTGTTTCTTTCACTATAATATCAGCACTGAGATAAAATCCGCCATAGGACTTAAAAAAGACACATATTTTGTGTGTCTTGATAAAATTATGATTTATTGTGGATGTTCAAACTTAGTAACGGCGAGAATAGCCGCCACCGTCGCCACCCCGTCCACCACTACCACGCTCTTCTTTGGGTTTAGCTTTATTAACTTTCAAGCTGCGTCCCATCCATTCAGAACCATCAAGCGCTTCAATTGCTGCTTGTTCTTCTGCATCTGAACTCATTTCTACAAAGCCAAAACCCCTGACACGTCGGGTTTCTCGGTCAATAGGTAGTTGAGCTTTTGTTACAGTTCCATATTCTGCAAAAACCTGCTTGAGGTCTTCTTCTCCGACTTGATAGGACAAATTACCGACGTAAATTGACATTGAATAGCTCCAGAAATTAAAAAATGGGCATTTACAGTATGAATAAGAGAAATGCCTCAACCATATAATACCAGTAATTAAGGTTTATTTTCTAATTGGGCATAGAAATTTTTTCTCCGGTAGCATAACCCTCCAAATCACCAACCGTCCCATACAACAACTAGCCAAAGCCCAAATCACCAAAGTACGACTCACGAAGATGTGGGAGAAGGATGAGATTTTGTAATTGGCATGGAATAGGATTTTGGTAGTTTTAAATCAGCAAATTCACAGATAGAATTAAAAGCACAAAAACGGCAATGGTTTCCGGGGTTTGGGGGAAATATTTGACTGAAGTTGCTATTTTTAGCTTCATATTGTTGCAAATCTTCTTGATGTTGATGGGCAATATTTGCTAACTCAGATTCTAAAGCTTTAAATTCACTATTACTAATAGTAATTAATTCCGATTTTTTACAAACTTCCAAATTATAAAAAGATGCAACTGCGGGTTTTCCAGGATAAAGATAACGGGCTGCAAGTAAATAAACTAATGCTTGTCTGTGGTCAAAAGCCGATCTACCAGTTTTAAAATCTAAAATATGTAAGGTGCTATCAGACTCAATAAATATACAGTCCATCGCGGCATATAACCGAAAGCAATAATCTTGTTTTTCAATCACAATCGGTTTAGGAAAACCTTCATCGCCGGAAGTTAATTCCAGAATCCGCTTACCTAATAATAAAGGGGCATTTTGATATTTTCTTAAAATTTGTAATACCCGATATTTAACTGTTTCATGGGTTTGACTCAATCCCAATAACCTCGCCACTTTTTCCACACCGTCAACCTGAGTTAACCAATGCAGGTGATGATGAAATTCATATACACCTTTTTGGGCAAGAATGCCAATGCGCTGGGGTGGGGTAGCTGTTGCCAACAAAACTTTAACTTGGGGTTCATGTTGTCGCGCTTTAATAAATCCTCTTCTCATTTGGCAATGCCAATGTTCCTGTCCCCGGCTGGGGGCAAATAAAGACCAAAGGTGGTAACTAACAAAGGGTCTATCGGGGGTTGACATTGCTCATGTAGAGTGAGAGAAATTACTTTGGGGATACTTGCGGCTTAGTGGCTGTTCCACAGCTTTGCTGGATGTTTCCTAATAGTAAATAGCAATAATAATGCACGGGAGAGAGTGGCAATATGAGTAACCCTAGCAATTCCGGTAAGATAAAGTTTGGTACTGATGGATGGCGCGGAATTATTGCCGATGATTTTACTTTTCCTAATGTACGGAAAGTAACGAGAGCGATCGCTAGTTATCTGGAAACTGCCTATAGTAAAGACAAACCTGTTTTAATTGCCTACGATACGCGGTTTTTAGCTGACGAGTTTGCCCGGACATCTGCCGCTGTTTTGGCGGATTTGGGCTGGAATGTGAAAATTACTGATCGGGATTGTCCCACGCCAGTAATTGCCTACAATGCGCGTCTTCTCAATTCCGCAGGGGCTTTGATGTTTACTGCTAGTCATAATCCTGCACCCTATTGTGGAATTAAATATATTCCCGATTATGCAGGTCCTGCGACTCCAGAAATTACTGATACTATTGTGGCCAATATAGAAACGGCATCGGACGAGTTACCCGGCAGTAACCCATCTGGTTCAATTTCTACTTTTGATCCTAAGCCCGATTATCTGAATTTTATCTACACCTTGTTGGATGTGGAAAAAATCAAAAGTGCAAATTTAAAGGTCAAGTATGATGCCCTTTATTCTACCTCACGGGGATATTTAGATGAAGTCTTGCAACACTGTGGTTGTCAATTAGAAAGTTTCCACGATTGGCGAGATGTGCTTTTTGGTGGTGGTATGCCTGAACCCAAAGGGGAACAGTTAGTTGAGTTGGTGGCAGCGGTGAAAGCTGATCATGCGGATTTGGGTTTGGCTACCGATGGTGATAGCGATCGCTTTGGTATTGTTGATGAACAAGGTAACGTTCTCACTCCCAATACAGTGCTGTTAGTTCTAGCACGACATTTGATTAAAAACAAGGGTAAGAGCGGTGCAATTGTTAGGACTGTGGCAACTACGCATTTATTAGATAATTTTGCTGCCAAGTATGGCTTGCAAATTTATGAAACTGCGGTAGGTTTTAAATACATTGGTGAGAAAATGCGGGAAACCGCTGTTTTGATTGGTGGAGAAGAATCCGGTGGTTTAAGTATCATTGGCCATATTCCTGAAAAAGATGGGGTTTTAGCAGATATGCTGGTGGCTGAGGCGATCGCTTATGAAGGTAAGCCTTTAAGTCAGTTGGTACAGGAAGCGATCGCTGAAGCTGATGGTCCTTTGTATAACAATCGCTTGGATTTACACCTCACAGAATCTCACAAGGTTGCCGTGATTGATTCCTATACCCAAAATCCGCCTTCAGAAGTGGCAGGAATCAAGGTGAAAGAGGTGGGAAGGAAAGATGGTATTAAACTGTATTTAGAAGAGGGTAGCTGGGTGTTGCTGCGTCCTTCTGGAACAGAACCTTTGGTGAGAGTGTATATGGAAACTAACTCACCGGCAAAACTTAGTCAGATTGCTAAATTCATGGAAGCTGAAATTGCTAAGTTAGGATAAAACCCCTACCCTAACCCCTCCCCGCTCTTCGTGGAGGGGAATTATCTTTATTTAAAGTTATGATTTTGAAAATATTGGCGAATTTTTTAATATTAGTAATTATAGCTATTTGGGTAGTGGCGATCGCTCTCATTTCCGTCCAAAATGCTACTCCTGTATCTTTACGGTTTTTGGGTTTTCAATCAATCCAAATTCCCTTGGGGTTGATGTTGGCTTTTGCTGTGGCTGTGGGTTTGTTAGGTACAGCAGTTTTGCAACCTCTCTGGGGGTTGGGGGAGTCTCAATCTAGGGTAGATGAAGATGCGGAGTTTTTTGTTGATGATGAGGATTTTTAGAAGTTTTTAGATCCCCGACTTCTTTGATAAATTTTGTTATTTATCAAATTGAATTTGTAGAAGTCGGGGATCTTAATTTTGGGTTTTTCTCACGTAAAGACGCAAAGAGAAAGAGATAAAAGATAACCCACTTAATTAATTTTCATGCCGATTTAACCAAGTTACTAAATCAGAGATAGTTTTAATTCGCTCAATTGCTTGTCTATATTGAGTTTCCCATGATTATTGACCTCTGCAAATACCCCCTTGACAATTTCCCCTTTTCCTTAACTTGTCACCAATGATTGTTCCTCGCCATGAGAAGTTCCGGTAAATATTTATATAATATAATAGGAGTTAAATTTTACCAATCACCAATTCCCAATCACCAATCACCAATTCCCAAATTATGACACAAACACTCCAAGCGAGAGATATTGATTTACGCTACTTAATTGATAATTTTGGCATTGAGTTAGTTTTAGATGGACAATTATTTTGGGAATGGCAAGAAGAATTACCAGAACTTACAGATTTAGATAAACAACTTTTAAACAAAATAAAAGCTGGTTACTTGAATCTTCTCAATTATCCGCCATTACTAGAAGATGTTGTCCGCATGGCAGTTGTAGATCCGATACTTTTTATCGGTGATTTTTACCTATCTCCCTTTTATGTAAAATCAGAAGAATCTATAGATATTGCCGTACCAGATGAAGACGTAATCATCAAAGGCAGAATGGATATTTTAGTTTTAAAAGACCAATTCTGGGTGATGATTATTGAATCAAAAAAAGCTTCTTTTTCTATTGAAGAAGGACTCGCACAAATTCTCTCTTATATGTTAGGTAATCCCTATCCTGATAAACCCAGTTTTGGGATGATTGCCACAGGTAGCGAGTTTATTTTTGTGAAATTAGTAAAAGGAAAACCACCCCGTTATGCTTTATCAAAAGGTTTTTTAATGCGTAATCCTGGAAATGAATTGTACGACGTGCTGCGTATTCTCAAGCATTTAACTCAATTGGTAACTGCTTGAATTTTTCAAAGTTGGCTCAGTGTACCTAACTATTGCGGCTCGCAAACATAAACGCTCCGGCTTCACGCGCTCGGTGAGCGAAATCATGTCGCAGATCATGAAAAGTTACATCATGGATAAGTTCCCACTCTTCAACATTTGCTTGTGCTTCAATGTTTTTCCACCAGCGATGAATGCCCGCTTCAGTTAGCCGCTCACTGCGTTGAGAAGTAAAAGTGTAAAAACTCTCAGTATCTCGTCCACCGTGATAAATATATTCATACAAAGGTCGCGCGGCTATTGACACCACTACAACAGGTTTTTTTCCACTGACGGACTAAGTCGTAAATTTAGCTGTTGATAAGGTTCAGAGGATTCACTTAAATCTATTGTTTTTGGTTCTGCTGGAATATTATTGATCAAAAGATTATACTTACGGTCAATTAATCCCTCTAGATAATACATCCCACCACTACCCGTAATAGAAAAAACCCTGTGATTAGAAGTAGAAGATACAGCTTCAACCCTAGCACCAGAGACAACTTTTCCCTTAGCATCAGTCACAGTTCCCGATAGGGTGTAGGATCTAGCAAAGGGAATAACAACTTCTGTAAAACCTCCCGCCACAACTTCAATCGCCACAGCCGTATTTTTAGTAGGAGACCAATCTAAAGGATAACCAGAAGGATCTAAATCCAGGCGATACATTCCTGGTTTTAGGGATGCAATAATCCCATTATCGGTAACTTCTGATCGATATTGGAAAACAGGCTTGTTATTGACAATTAAAAGTGAACCTGAGTTCTTGAGAATTAAAGGCTCTGTCGGCTCTTTAATGCCATTGTTATTCCTATCAAAAAATGGTTTAAAAAGAATACCGTTATCCACTCTGGGTCTAGCCTGGAAAGAATCATTTAAACAAAAACCACGTTTGAAGTCAAAGCAAGATGCAAGGGAAAGCCTAAATCTATCTGCATTTGATCCTAAACCAATATTACTATAATTAGCTTGTAAAAATAAACCAGAAAAGATTTCATGGGCAAAATTAGTAATAAATCCCGATCCTTCTGAGCCAATGCTATAGCCTAAATCTATCTCGAACTTAGACTTATTAGGCTTAAACCGCCAACTTAGAGATAATAAAGAATTACCTGTGGAACTGGTGGAACTAATTGGGGCAAGGGTTTGATAATTTAAAACTAGAGAATTATAAGAATTGTATTCCTTTAACGTAGAGTTATCTAAAATATCATAAATAAGGCTAGTTTGGGTACTGAAGTCATTACGAAAGTGTTTGAGTTCAAAATTATCTTTTCTGGCAGTGAAATTCCATTGTAGGTTACTCACATTATCCCGTTCCAGAGTTAGAGAAGCAGAAAATTTTCGTCCTGATAAACTAGCTTTTGTACCGATATTGTACCTAAAAGGCGAATTAGCACTGTAGTCATAATTAAAATTACTAAATACCGATAAATTGGGTAAAATATTTTGATTAATTCTCAGGCGGCTACCTTGCAAATCTGTAGCTAGATTTACCTGGAGTTTGGAGTTAGGATTGTAGCGAATATTTGCGTTAATTTCCCAGTCTCTTTGAGGTGTTGGCGTTAAAGCTGAAGCTGTAATTTGTAAAGGAGTATTTTCGGGTTGAAAAAATAACTCTGTTAAGCCCCGAAAACCATCTTCATAACTACCACCCACTCCTAATGTCAATTCTTGAGATATTCCATAACGGTAACTTGCGGCTGCACGCAAATCAGTAAAGCTACCTAAAAACTCGTTGTTATTACCAGAATTATTACGTCCTGTCCCGACTGATACAATTAGGGTGGAAGCTTTATGAGGTAATTGTCCAATAACAATTGGGAGTTGAAGGATTCTTTCTTCTGGTTTAGATGTCAATTTCCCTTGGGCATATAACAGTAATCGCACCTCAGAGAGAATGATATCGTTAAAGCTGTACTCTCCTGATTCATCAACTAAAACCTCTGCAAAAACCTGCTTATCATAGCGAGAAAGTAACTGGACTAAAGTTCCTGGAGCAGCTTTCCCTCGGACTGTTTGACCAAAACGCGATGGTTGGACACGAGCTTGTGCTGCTCCACCATTCTCTGGGGACATGGTCAATCCCCAGCGTTGGACTGTGGTTACACCCCAAAAGGGATTGGGACTGGTGCTACGCCAAAAGGGGGATTGTGAGCCTACAAATAGGTCTGTAGAGTCTTTTTGGAGAGTATAGCTGGCTGAACCCAATCTCCAAGTGTTTTCATTTTCGGTTTGAGTTTCATTGAGACTGAGAAGCCATGCTCCTCCTAATAAGCTACCGCTACTAGTAACTGTTCGATTTTGAGTGGCACGGGAACGGAAACTTTGGGCAGATTGTTGATTATTTATGGTGGTGACTGTGAATGAAGGGGCAAAAATATAGGGAATATTAGTGAGGTCAATGGGTGGCTCAACGGTGGCCTTGCTGAGGTCTGATTGGTTGGTGCGAGGATATTTGATTTGGATAGCATAATTATCGATGTCAAATTCTGGAGTAATGCCAAACCAGTCTTTAACATCACGGATAGATAGAACAGCGCCTATTTCGGGGTCGAGTCTGAGACGACTAAGATCAAGGTCGAATACGACTGTAGGCGATCGCAACTGTACCTGACCATTAGGTAAATTAGTCACCCGAATATTCAATGCCTTAATCATTACCTCATAAGGAACAAGCCAATCATCAAATTGAATTGCCTGAGAACCATCTTCAGTCCCCCGTACCAAGGCACTTTTGACAACCCCACGGCCATCTACTAAAATCCCAATTGGCAAAATGCCCCATTGAGCAGTAACACTTTTAGGGTCAATGGGAGGAATTAATGAGTTGGCAGACGGGGGAGACTGAGTAATATTGAGTGGTTTATTAGAGGTTTTTGGTGGAATCGGCTTTTCTATATCTGTTACCGGTAAAAACTCAATTTTTTGCTCATTAATGGGGAATTGATCATCAAATTTTCTTGAGACTGGTTTTGCTTGTTCTAAATCCACCGCCTGGATAAAGTTTATAGTAGGTTGAGATTGGGTTGATTTTTTTATATCTGTAATCCGTAAAAACTCTACCGTTTCACTGAACTTTTTAACCTCTTCCGTTGTAGGAGACTGACCTGGAGTTTTTCCAAATACGGCAGGAGCAGAAATTAATACTAAGGCGAAAACAGATGTACAAGCCGAGTAAAATCTAAAAACTTTTAACCCAATGTCCATCTAAAACTGGATGAAAACCGCTTTTTACATTCAACATTATTGAGAGATGGACTTTCACGAGGTCATGGAAAATCTAAACTTCGGAAGAATCAAGGGTTTTGCCTGTGTAGACGCAGTTTCTAACCGCCCATTTTGAATTTACACCCCAGGGATTATTTACCAGGTACCGTCAAGGAAAAATTAAAAGGAACAACATTTTGATTGGTCTGAGAATTTAGTGCCCAACCTTTATTTACCCAAACAAGTTTTCCAGACAGATTATAAGTACCAGCCGGCAAAGGTTTTTCATTATTAGCTGGATAATTAATCGGGAATTTACGACTACTTTCCGATACTATTGAAGCAGGTTCATTGACTCGGCTCACAACTTCCTTATCTCCCTGTTTCAGTGTCCATTCAATATGGGGACGAGTCGAGCCGTTACCAGTATTTTCTACATTCAGCAATATTTGTCTTTGTTTAGGATCATAGTTAGCCCCCATAACCTTTAGACTAGGAGCAACCTTACCTTGACGAGCATAAACCGTTGCCCCAATTCTAGTAACAAGTCCCATTTGGGAAACCGCGACATTCTTAGGTACATTGGGATTAGTAGGGGACTCAGTCAAGGATTCAACATACACAACTGCCCGATACTCTTTATCAGTTATCTTTTCGGGAATACGAGTCACAAGTCGCACCTGTCTGGATTGTCCTGGATTAAGTGTTAACTCACGAGGAGAAAACACCAGATAGGGTGTCAGGTCGGCTTTGCTGTTAGGTTCTGGACGTAATCCTAAATCCGTATAGGAAAAGGGTTCGGCATAGAGTCGAGCGCGCACAGGGGAAGTGGTGCTAACATTTCTGATGGTAAATACACCTTTTCCCTGACCACGTTCGGTCTCCAGTTCCACAATACCAGGAATCAAATTTAAGGATTGTGCTTGAGCAGTTTGTCCAGATAGCACTAGAGGAACTCCGATAAAACTTCCCCAAGTCAGGACACGGATACCAACGTTTAGGAGACTTTGCAAGTAGGAAGGTTGAATAGTAAACATAGTCTTATTATTTGAATCAGAGGGTGTTTGAAAAGTTATGGTTGATGTATCAAATATTTTTTACCCCACCCTAACCCTCCCCTTGTAAAGGGGAGGGAACTGGATTTTTATTGTTTCCCCCCTTTACAAGGGGAAAGGGGGGTAGCAATGTGATGAAAATTACGGAATACCACTTTTCAAACATCCTCTCAGATGGTCTTTTATCATTTCAGCAGTACGAAGACCGTGCCAAGTATAATCAGGGTTAGCGCATCTCAAACCCTATTGACAGAAGAATTACAGTAGAGGAGAATAGTTTGCTATGGATGCTGCTAACACAGAAACCATGTATTGATCATTCATGGCAGCTCGCCGTGATTTTTGTCG
>Ga0208601_1000184_pt1 | contig 13564 bp, 10 predicted proteins | sample LakMenEpi09Nov12_FD_150684 | JGI IMG/M metagenome (GOLD analysis project Ga0208601, IMG submission 150684) | Freshwater microbial communities from Lake Mendota, WI - 09NOV2012 deep hole epilimnion (SPAdes) | ecosystem: Environmental > Aquatic > Freshwater > Lake | place: Lake Mendota, Madison... | reverse complement strand
CAAAGATTTTAATCTTTTTTGGACTTGATTTGAAATTACTTGTGCATCTTTTTTAGAAACTTTTAGAATTAAATCTTTATCACTATTCTTATAAATTTTTATCTTATCAAAAAATATATTAGATATCACACCGATTGAAGAAGCTAATCGCAAAGCTGCACCAATCCGCTTACAAGCTGAAATTTCTTCATTACTTAGTAATTTTACAAATTCAACATTTGGATAATATTTAGTAGAACAGTGTCTCCAAAAAGAAACTAATCCAAGTTTAATTCTATCACTATGAGATAATTTTAAGATAGGTGCATTGATAACTTCTTGAAAAACTAATTCAGCTCTTTGGTAAACCCCTAAGCCCCAATCAAAATTACTTAACGAGCAGGCTGGTAGCAAAAGTCTATGAGGAAAATATTCTTCATTGGTTGAAAAAAGATTCTTAATAAAATTATATAATTTTAGATAATTAGCTGCATAATCTGCTTTTTTATGAGAAATAAAATGTACGGATCTATTCAAAGAATTATTCTGCAGAACTTTTAAATAAGGTCTACTTATCAAGGAACCTTCTCTGACTCCTGATTGCGAAAGAAAAACACTAACTGGATCACAAATTCTAATTAGGTTTGATAATATGAATCCTCCTATTGGAATATAATTAGTTCTTGATTTTGTAGCTGAGGCTAACTTTTCATATTTAATTGCTTTTACAGTGTTTAATTTATTTGCAAATTTTAAAGTTTCGGAACCAGAAAGTTTATATTGATGCAAAATAGCTAAAGGGTAATTAGTCTTTATCATGTGTGCGTTCATAAGGGTTCTCCAAGTCCCTCCACATAAATAAAGGTTTTTAACCTTATTTTTTCTTAACCATTCAATTTTATTTAAGTAAAAACTTATTATTTTTTTTACCTTATTCTTGTTTTTTTTTGGTTGGTTGAAGAGCCTTAAAACACCTAATGGAAGTGATATTTTCTCATGAATAATATTTTTTTCTACTCTAGCAAGCTCTAAACTTCCCCCTCCTAAGTCAGCTACAACTCCATTTACTTTTTGAAAACCTATAACAACACCAAGCGCAGAATTTTCAGCTTCTTTATTCCCAGATAAAATTATAATTTTTTTTTTAATAATTTTTTGAGCTTTAATAATAAATTCTTTAGCGTCAGTCGCCTCTCTAAGAGCGGCGGTCCCGATAGCTTTATATTTTTTAACCTTAAGATTACTAAGTATCTGCTTAAATCGTTTTAAAACAGTCAGAGCAAATTCAGCTCCTTTTGGGTCAAGCTTTCCAGTTCGATCTAAATTTTTTCCTAATTGACAAACGGCCTTTTCATTAAAAACTGGTATTTGTGAATTTAGAATATTATCATAAATTAACATTCGAATAGAATTAGATCCAAGATCGATAATTGCTTCTTTATTTATAAAATCTCTTTCTCGTGAAATCATTTTTATATTATTTAACTAATCTTAATTTTTCAGGCATACTTAAATTAATAGAACTACCTCTACCAGACAAACTAGGATTTTTCATGAAATAATTGTGTGCAGAAAAATTATCCTCTGTCGTTGCTTTAATTTTTTCATAACTTTCATCAGATTTTAAGAACCAACTATTTTCGGCGTCTTTATAATTAGCAAGCATAATTTGATCTAATACCTGCTCGTGCACTGTAGAATTTTCTACGGGTATAAATAATTCAACTCTCCTATCTAAATTTCTTGTCATTAAATCTGCTGAGCTAAAGTATGCAAGATTAGATCTTGATGGCATTATTTCTCCATTGGCAAAACAATAAATTCTTGAATGTTCTAAAAATCTTCCAACAATACTCTTTACAATAATATTTTCTGAAAGCCCTTTTATGCCAGGTTTAAGACAACAAATACCTCTAACAAATAAGCAAATTTTAACTCCAGCAGCAGATGCATGATACAACTTATCAATCATCGCTTTGTCTACTAAAGAATTAAGTTTAATCCATATTTCAGCATGCTTACCTTTTGATTTATTTTCAATTTCTTGATCTATTAATGAATATAATTTTGTTCTTAAAGATAGCGGAGATAAAATTAATTTTTTTAATTTTTTAGGTTCTGCATAAGTTGTTATGTAATTAAAAAATTTCTCAACATCTTCACATATAATTTTATCTGAACTAAAAAATGACAAGTCTGTATATATTTTGGCATTAATAGGATGATAGTTACCAGTGCCAAGATGCACATAACTAATTAATTTACTTTTTTCTTTTCTGACGATTAAGCTAGCTTTTGCATGTGTTTTTAGTTTTACAAAACCATAAACGACCTGCACGCCTGCTTTTTCCAGAGTAGAGGCTAGACTAATATTAGTCTCTTCATCAAATCTTGCTTTAACCTCAACTACAGCTGTAACTGATTTGCCTTTTTCTGAAGCTAGTACCAATGCTTTGACAATTGGTGAATCGGAGGTGGTTCTGTAAAGCGTTTGCTTTATAGCAATAACATTAGGATCTTCGGCGGCTTGATTTAGAAACTGAATAACAGCATCAAAAGTTTCATAAGGGTGATGCACTATAAAATCTTTGGCTTTAATGGTTGAAAAATAATCGTTATTGAACTGTTTTAATCTTTCAACTTGTCTTGGGTTAAATGATCTAAATACTAAATTTGTATTTTTTTTATTGTAAACTTGGTCAATCTGATGGACGCCAACAAAACTATCCATCTCGTATACTTCATCCTCTGTTACTTCTAATTTTTTATAAACAAATTTCTTTAATAAAGGATCGGCATTAGATCTTATTTCTAATTTAACAATTCGACCTCTTCGTCTTTTCTTCAAAGCTTTTTCTAAGTACAGTATTAAGTCTTCTGCCTCTTCTTCAAACTCAATATCACTGTCTCTTATAATTCTAACTGAGGTATATTTATTAAGATGATAGCCTGGAAATAAATAATTTACGTAATTACTAATAATATGTTCAACGCTTAAATATTTTTTTACATCAACTCTGTTGCTAATATTAATAAAACGTTCGATATTTTGTGGAATCAGGATTGTAGCAAAAAATTTTTTACTTTTATTTCTCTTATTTAATAACAACACTAAAAAATGTCCTTTATTAGGAACGAATGGAAAAGGATGAGATGGATCTATAATCAATGGCGTCAGTATAGGATAAATATTTTCTCTAAATATTTTATTTAATCTAACTTTTTCTGATTTATTAAGATCGCGATAAGATACAAATAATATTCCTTCTTTGCTTAAATCAACTTTTAAATTCGACCAAGCTTCGTTCGATGCTGCTAATAGTTTTTTTGTTTTAATAATTATGCGCTCGAGTTGCTTTTCACTTGTAAGCCCGTCATGTGATAAGAAAGAAACTTTATCTTTAATTTGATTATAAATTCCAGCAACTCTGACCATAAAGAATTCGTCTAAATTATTTGCTGCAATCGATAAAAATTTTAAACGCTCTAGTATAGGATTTTTTAAATTTGAAGCCTCGGCAAGAACTCGCAAATTAAATTTTAACCAAGATATTTCTCGATTAATGTACTTGTTTAATTTTTTTTCTTTTCTTTGCATGTGAGTTTATTTAAAAATCTATGACTTAATATATTACAATAATGTTAAATTTATATGTCATGAGACATTCCAAATCTAGCTGGAATGACGCTAATATTAATGATTTTGAGAGACCTCTATCCCCTAAAGGAAGAAAAGATATAAAATTTATAATTAAATTTCTGAAAAGAAAAAAAATAAAATTTGATTTTGCCTACGTTTCATCTTCAAAAAGAACTAAACAAACTTTTAAATTATTAAAAAAAAAAATAAAAATTAAAAAAGAGATAATCTCTAAAAATTTATATTTAACAGATGAGAATAAAATATTTAATATAATAAAAAATACTAAAAAAAATTATAAAAATATACTTCTTGTTAATCACGAACCGACTTGCAAAAATTTAGTTAATAAACTTATAAAAAAAAATTATTTTTTATTTAAGGAAAAAAAATTTAGCACCTCAGCTATTACAAAAATAACTTTTTCTATAAAAAAATGGAAAAAACTTAATGAAAGTAGCGGAAAATTAGTTTTTTTTAAAAGGCCAATAGACTTAATCTAGGAATCTAAAGAGTAACCAGACGATCTAACAGTTCTGATTAAATCGTCCTTTTTATCAATATTTATTGCTTTTCTTAATCTTCTAATATGAACGTCTACTGTTCTGCTTTCTACATTAATACTTTCGCCCCAAACATTACTTAAGAGTTGTTCTCTGGAATACACTCTTTGCGGACTTTTAATGAAAAAATCTAATAACTTATATTCTATTGGTCCTAGTTTAATTTCTTTATTTTCTCTAAAAACCTTTTTTGTAATACGATCAATTTTTAAATCTTTAAATATTCCTAAATCTTCAAGTAAAGAAGGTTTTGATCTTTTAATTAATGATTTTACTCTTAATAATAATTCCTTATTATTAAAAGGCTTTGTTACATAATCGTCAGCTCCAACCTCTAGACCTTTAATTTTATCATCAGGCTCGCCTTTGGCAGTTAAAATTAAAACTGGTATATTTTTTAATTTTTTATCTATTTTTATTTGTCTACAAACATCAATTCCTGATGTGTCAGGAAGCATCCAATCTAATATTACTAAATCAGGTGTTTTCTCTTTAATAATTTTTAAAGCATCCTCTCCTGTTTCTGAGCAAAAAACTTTAAAACCTTCTTTTTCTAAATTGTATTTTATTAAAGTTACAATTGATTTTTCATCTTCAACGAGCAGGATGTTAGCTAACATTTCACTTAATTTAATTTTTGATTTAACCTTTTGGCCTATTTCCCTTAATTTCTTCTCCTTTAATTAAAAAGTATACATACTCGCAAATATTAGTTGAATGATCTCCAATTCTTTCAATATTTTTTGCAACAAAAAGAAGGTGGGTTAAAGACTCAATATTCTTTTTTTCTTTCTTCATATTATTTAAAAAGTCTTCAAGCAGTTTATTAATTATGACATCAATTTCTTTGTCACTGTTCCACACAGATAAAGCTAATTGTTCATCTTTTTTAGAATAAGAATCCAATGTTTTTTTCAGATTATTCTGCACAAGTTCAGAAGCAGTTTTAATTAATGAGAAATCCGCATTATTAAGATCGACTTTTATATATTTAACTCTTTTAACAATATTTTTTGCTAGATCCCCTATTCTTTCTAATTCTGCAGCAATCCTCATTGCCGATACAGTTTCTCTTAGATCAATTGCCATAGGTTGTCTTAAAGTAATAAGATTCACAACTTGATCATCAATTTTTTTTTCTAACTCATCAATTCTTTCGTCTTTTCCAATAATTTTATCAATTAACTCTTCATCTTTTTTTAACAGAGCTATAATAGAATTAGAAAATTGACTTTCACACAAAGCCCCCATTTTTAAAACTGTACTATGTAGCGTTTTTAACTGTCCTTCGTATGAGCTAACTATATGTTCTGACATTTTAACCAAACCTTCCTGTTATGTAGTCCTGCGTTAATTTATTATCAGGATTCTTAAATATTTTTTCTGTTAAATTAAACTCTAAAATTTTACCTAAATGAAAAAAACCAGTATTTTGCGAAACTCTTGCTGCCTGTGACATTGAATGCGTAACTATTACAATTGTATATGTTTTTTTTAACTCATCAATTAGTTCTTCAATTTTTGCTGTTGCAATTGGGTCTAAAGCAGAACAAGGTTCATCCATTAAAATAACTTCAGGATTAATTGAAATAGTTCTTGCTATACAAAGTCTTTGTTGTTGACCTCCTGAGAGTCCAGTTCCTGGCTGATTTAATCTATCTTTTACCTCGTCCCAAAGAGCCGCTTTTTTTAGGCTACTTTCAACTATTTGATCTAAATCGTTCTTATTGTCTGCTAGACCATGAATTCTTGGTCCATATGCAATATTATCATAAATACTTTTTGGAAATGGATTTGGTTTTTGAAAGACCATTCCAACTTTTTCTCTAAGTAAATTTACATCTACATCTTTTTTATTTATTTCTTGCCCATCTATTTTTATAGAACCCTCAACTTTACATATATCGATAACATCATTCATTCGATTAAGGCATCTAATGTAGGTAGATTTTCCACAGCCCGATGGTCCAATCAACGCTGTGACTTTTTTTTCTTCCAGTTCTAAATTTACATCAAATAATGCTTGCTTGGCCCCATAAAAAACATTCAAATTTTTAGTAGATATTTTTATTTTTTGATTTTTCATATTAAGACCATTTTTTTTCAAATTTGTTTCTTAGGTATATTGCAAACGAATTCATAATCGCTAAGAAAAAAATTAAAATAATAATAGTTGCTGATGTTTTTTCAACAAATCCTCTTTCAGCTGACTCTGACCACAAATAAACTTGTACAGGCAAAACTGCTGATGGATCAAGTGGAGTAGATGGAACAACATTAATAAAGGCTACCATTCCAATTAATAGAAGTGGAGCTGTTTCTCCTAATGCTTGGCTAAGTCCTATAATGGTTCCTGATAGAGTTCCTGGCATAGCTAGAGGAACAACATTGTGCATAACTGTCTGAACTTTGGAAGCCCCTAAAGCTAAAGCTCCCTCTCTGATCGATGGTGGCACAGCTTTTAAAGCTGCTCTGCACGGTATAATAATTCTAGGCAAAGTCATTAAAGCAAGCACTATCCCTCCAACCAATGGAGTTGACCTTGGTAAATAAAAATAATTTAAAAAAACTCCAAGGCCTAATAATCCAAATACTATAGATGGCACTGCAGCTAAATTATTTACATTTACTTCTATAATCTCAGTAATTTTATTTTTTGGTGCAAACTCTTCTAAGTAAATTGCAGCTAAAATTCCTAAAGGAAAAGATAAAAGCAAACAAACAATTAAAGTAAAAAATGACCCCATTAACGACGCACCTACACCTGCAATCTCTGGCTCTCTTGAATCAGCATTAAAAATAAATGGCCAATTAAATTCACTAATTATTTTCTTTTTGGCAATTTGTTCATCATAAATTTTTAACTGAAAATCTGAAAATCTTCTTCTATCTTCAGGAATATCTCTTGGAAAATTACCTTTATGAACTTGATCAATATCATCCGATAGTGTCAGTGCAACTTCTGCTGTTTTATTTAAAACATCTTTATTTTTTAAATAAAACTTTTTAAGCTCAATTGTTGCATCTATGCTAACTAAATCTATTAATTCCGCTTGTTTTAATTCTGGAGCATTAGGTGCCAAGCTTAATAGTGCTTCTTGTAACACTTCATCAAAATTAGCTTGTTTTATTTCTTTGTCAGTTGAGCTTGAATTAATGCCTAATTTTTTTTCATTAAAATTAATTTTTAAAAGAATTTCTGTTCTTGAAAAAGCACTTAAACCGTTAGTAAAGATATTTATAAGCAAAATACATAAAAACGATAATGCTATAATGATTGATGAAATTCCGAAAAATCTAAATCTTTTTTCAGCATTATATCTTTTTTTAAGTAAAATTTCTTTTTCTTTATTATTCATATTTTTCCCTAAATTTTTTTACAATGTTTAAAGCAATAATATTTATAACCAATGTGAAGAAAAACAATGTAAGACCTAAAGCGAAAGCAGCTTGCGTCTTTGGGTTATTAAACGATTGATCCCCTATTAAAATTGTTACGATTTGCGTTGTGATCGTAGTAGATGCTTCTAACGGGTTAATTGTTAAGTTTGCTCCAAGTCCAGCTGCCATAACAACAATCATAGTCTCGCCAACAGCCCTTGATATTGCAAGAAGAATTGACCCAACAATTCCTGGAAGGGCAGCTGGTAAAACTACTTTTTTTATAGTTTCAGATTTAGTTGCACCCATTGCATAAGAACCTTCTCTTAAAGAAATTGGAACAGCATTAATCACATCATCTGTTAACGAAGAAACGTAAGGAATAATCATAACACCCATTATCATTCCAGCTGCCAAAGCACTCTCTGAAGATACATTTAATCCAATTCCCTCTCCGATAGTTCTAAAAAAAGGACCAACAGTTAATGCTGCAAAGAAACCATAAACAACTGTTGGAATTCCAGCTAAAACTTCAATTAAAGGTTTTACTATTCTTCTAATTTTTCTAGAAGCATACTCAGCCATAAATATTCCAGAAAAAAGTCCAATTGGAACTGCAACACACATTGCAATCATTGCTATAAAAAAAGTTCCCCAAAACAAAGGAACTGCACCAAATACATTTTCGACATCAGCGGTTTGAACTGATGCATCTCTTACAAAGGCTCGACCAGGAGCCCAATTAGTTCCCGTGATAAAGTCAAAAATAGAAACTGCTGTGAAAAATTTAATACTTTCAAAAAGTAATGAAAGTACAATTCCAAGAGTTGTAAATACCGCAATAGCTGCACATAAGAACATCACAACTCTAATTACTTTTTCTACACTTTCTCGAGCTCTTATATTTTTTAAGATTTGAGAGTATGCGAAAGATAAAGAAAATATTATTGCACTGAAAATAACTGCAAGTTTTGATAATTCTAAAATCTTATTAAGACTTAAAAATTTTTCAGCGTAGGGCACTAAATTTTGAGGAATAGTGCCTGAAAAGTTTTTTTCAGCAATAGATTTAATTTCAGAAAATATTAAATTTAATTTATTCTCATCAATTGAAGGGTCGGCTCTAAAATCGGATAAAATAAAAACTTTGACAATATATAGTTCAGAAAAAGACCAAAAAAATAATATTATTAAGGCTGGTAAACCACACCAAGCTGCTAAGTAATAACCATAATATTCGGGTAATGAGTGGAATTTTTTTCCACTTATTTTTGTTTGTTTTAAAACTTTTGATTTTCCAAAAAAATAACAAGATAAACTAAAGACAGCAATCAATGATAGTATTGTAAGATTCATTTCACTTATATTATTTGATGCTGCTTAACTTTTATTTTTAGAGCCGAAAATAATTTCGGCTCTAAATTCAATTAACTTAACTAAACTTTAATTTAGTTCTTCATCGCTGTTAACTTAGTAGCAACGTCTCTAACTTTTTCCTCTGTTTCTTTAGAGTTTGGAACTAAACCAACTTTAAAAAGATAACCAGTTGAACCAACTGCTGTTTTTCCAGTGTATTCAGTTAAGAATTCTTTAAATCCTGGAATAACAGTAGCGTGAGCTTTTTTAGCATACAAGAATAATGGTCTTGCAACAGGATAGGTATATTTCTGTATCCCTTCAATTGTTGGTGCAATTCCATCAATTTTTGCAGCCTTAATTTTATCTTTGTTTGCAACTAGATAGCTATATCCAAAATATCCGAAAGCATTTGGAGAAGAACCAAGTTTCTGAACTATCAAAGTATCATTCTCACCTGCTTCAATTACAGCGGCATCTTCTCTATATTTTGTACAATTTTTTGGATCTGCTAATTTTTTAAAAGCTTCGTCGCAACCCTTACCCATTATTAAATCATCCCAAGCATCTCTTGTGCCTGATGTTGGTGGAGCTACTAAAATTTCAATTTTTGTAGCTGGTAAAGATTTATCGATCTCGTTCCAATTTTTATAAGGATTTTTTACTAATTTTCCATCAACTACAACATCATGAGCAATTGCTTTCCATAGTTGCGCTTTTGTAAAATTAACATCTTTTCCTTTGATTGAATGTGCAAATGTTAAACCGTCATTGCCAATTGGTAACTCTATAATTTCAGTTACACCATTTTTAATGCATAGTTCCATTTCATCTTTTTTGATTGCTCTAGAAGCTCCAGTCATATCTGGATGTTGAACGCCTACACCACCACAAAAAGATTTAAATCCGCCACCTGTTCCTGTGCTTTCAACAACCGGTGTTTTGAATTTCCCCTGTTTTCCAAATCTTTCAGCAACTACTGTCGTGTATGGATAAACAGTTGAAGATCCAACTATTTTTATTTGATCACGTGCTATTGCTTGAGATGAAATTATAACAGCAACTGCAGTGATAAATATTGTTTTTAATTTAATCATAATTATCCTTAGTTATTTAATTGGACGTACATTAATTTTTTAAGATGTTTTAATTATTACAATTAGATGACACTTTTGTTACAAAGTTAACCTTTTGGTTGAATTGTCTTTCTTAAATTATAAAATATCTTCAAATAAACTAATATTTAGGCAAACTTACAATAAATTCGCTACCTTTTCCGACCTTACTTGTGATTTTTAACTCACCACGATGTTGGTTTATTATATGTTTTGTAATGGCCAAACCTAATCCCGTGCCTTCAATTTTTAATTTTTTAGCATTCTCAGTTCTAAAAAATCTTTCTGTGATTCTGTGTATGTCCTCTGTTGCTATTCCAAATCCTTCGTCAATAACTGAGATTGAACTATAATTTTTTAAGCCACTTGTATTTTTGGCACTTCCAATCTTAATAGATTTTGAATTTCCACTATATTTAATTGCATTGTCTAAAAGATTTAAAAATACTGCTGATAATTTTTCTTTATCTCCAATAACAAATCTTTCTCCTTCTTTTATATTCAAATTAACATTGAGTTTTTTTTCACTAATCTTTTTAGAATTTAATAAGATAATATTTTCAATTACTTCTTTAATATCAACTTTATCTTTTAATCTTATGTGTTCTTGCAGTTCAATTCTGCTTAGTAACATTAAATCTTCAATTAAAATTTCCATTTTATTTGCCTCTGATTTCATAATTTCTAAAAACTTTTTTTGCGATTTGAGATCATTTTTTGCTGAGTCAGTAATAGTTTCTAAAAATCCTTTTATGGATACAAGTGGAGTTTTAAGCTCATGACTTGCATTTGCAATAAAATCAGATCTCATATTTTGACTTTTTCTCATTTCTGTAAAATCTCTAATAACAATTAAAGTATGATCAGATTTTATAGAAATAATACTAATTTTATAAAATTTAAAAACTGGAATTTTTAATTCAATATCAATTTTTTTTAATTCTTTATCAATTTTATTATTATCAATTGCATCTAACAATTCTGGTATTCTTATTTCGCTACCAATATGTTTTCCTTCAAGATTTAATCCGAAATTTTCTACCGCAGCTTTATTACTATAAGTAATAATATTAAATTTATTTAAAATAATGATTATATCTTCCAATTGATTGATAAACAGTTCCTGAAGATCATTTTTGGTGAGTTTATCGTCTGAAATTTCTGTATTATTTTTTTGAAAAGATCTTGTTATGGATATTGGTTTATAAAAAAATATTATTATGAAAAAGATGTTGATAACAAAGAGAATTTCAACTGTGATATTAGAATTTAAGAATAATACTAAAGTAACTAAAAAACCAATAGAGGATATAATTTTTAACATATTTTTTTTATATCTTATCGAATAATAATTATTTAGAAAGATTTATATGAAAAAAATCTGCATCATATGTAATGCAAAAATCAGTTTTCTAAAAAATTATAAATTAAATAAAATTTATAAAATTTTATCTAAAGAAAATGATGTTGAAATTTTTAAGACTGAAAAAGCAGGTCACGCAACGGTTCTATGTAAAGTAAACATCAATAAATTTGATGTTATTGTTGCGGCTGGTGGCGATGGAACCATTAATGAAGTTGTTAATGGAATGAATGATAAAAAGCCACTTGCGATAATTCCTTTTGGTACTGCTAATATTTTTGCTTTAGAGGCTGGAATTCATGGAAGCGCGAAAGAAATAGCTAAAATTATTTTATCTAACAAAATTAAAAAAGTTTATGTACCCACAGTAAATAATAAAAATTTTATTTTAATGACAAGCGCCGGCTATGATGCGGATATTGTAAGAATAGTCCAATCTTCTCTGGTATTAAAAAATATATTTAAAAAATTACTATTCTTCTTTGTTGCCTCTTTAAAATTATTATTATTTAAAAAATATGAACTAAAAATACTTACAAACAACAAAATATATAAAGCAAACTGGATCATTGTGACAAAGGCGATGTATTATGGTGGCGCATTTAAATTAACAAATGACACTAACATTTTTGATAAAAAGACAGTCGCTTATCTATTTTGCAATTTAACAAGGTTAAATTTTTTATGTTATTTTTTTACTCTTCTTTTAAATAAGCAATTAAAAGAAAGTGATAAACTTATTAAAGTTACAAGTGATGATTTTTTTATAAGTTCTAAAACTAAAACACCGGTTCAGTATGATGGTGAATTTCTGGGTTGTTTGCCAATGCAAATTAAAAATACGAAAAAAACAATTAATCTTTTAGTAAAAGAAGAGTTAAACGTACAAGCTGATTAATAGTATCACTGCAGCAATAAGAATTAAAAAAACAATTACAGCTTTATTTAGGGGGAGATTATTTAAATATCTAAACACAAATTAAAATTCTTTTGGTAGAGAACCATCTATTGAAGCTCTGCCTCCACCTTTAAAAAATATTGCAATCATTATTACTAACCAGAACAATGGATATTCATATCCCCCTTTAATCCAAAGAAAACCATTTTTTAAATGAATGTAAAAAGTTGCAACTGCCAAAAGACCTATTAATTGAATTGCAACAAATCTAGTTAAAAAACCTAATGCTAAAAACATTCCACCAAAAAATTCTAAAATACCAATGTAAAGTGCTAAGGGATAAGCAGGTTCTAATTGAACGCTTTTAAAAAAATCAACTGTGCCATTTAAATTAACAAATAATTTGCTATAACCATGAGGCACCATCATTGCTCCAGCAACAAATCGAATTAATGTGTAAGAATAATATGATGATGAATCGTAAAATCTTTCTAGATAAGGAATAAGTAATTTTGAATTTCTAGAAACTCTCATTGGTAAATTTTATATTCTTCTTAATAATTAAGATCAATCAATAAATACGTCTAAATTTTAAATTTAAATTTTATATGCATTAAAGTGTTTGGTGCGCCCGGAAAGAGTCGAACTTCCAACCTCCAGATTCGTAGTCTGGCATTCTATCCAATTGAACTACGGGCGCTTATTTTAAACTTTTACAAATATTAACTTGTTAAATATTAATGTAAATTTTTTGTATAAAAAAAGTATTAGAAAAACAATTAATAACGAAAAAATTACTCTAAAAAATAACACTCCTGAAATATGACCTCCAATGATAATCATCAAGATGCTATCTTCAATAACAGCATGTACTAGATTTAATAAAGATAAAGAAAGCAGAATACTTTGTTTATTAATTGATCCTGATTTTGCTTCTTTAATTAACAATCCCCCTCCAAATTGAAGCCCGATAGTTAAACCAACAATAATAATATTTATTGCACTAGAACTGATCCCCATTAGCTTTAATGGATTTGTGAGAAGTTTTTTAATTAAATTTTCAACACCAATTTTTTTTAAGAAATTTAAAAAAAGAACTAAAACGCAAATAATACAAAATATATAAATTAGATTTTCTACCTGTCCTAACATCCAAGAATAATAATCAGTTGAAACAACACGCTGTTCTAAAACTAAGCTAAATTTTTCCTGTAAAAATCCAAAATGGAAATAAATTCTATACAAAATAAACCCACCTAAAAAAGCAAT
>Ga0208601_1000182_pt1 | contig 13641 bp, 13 predicted proteins | sample LakMenEpi09Nov12_FD_150684 | JGI IMG/M metagenome (GOLD analysis project Ga0208601, IMG submission 150684) | Freshwater microbial communities from Lake Mendota, WI - 09NOV2012 deep hole epilimnion (SPAdes) | ecosystem: Environmental > Aquatic > Freshwater > Lake | place: Lake Mendota, Madison... | reverse complement strand
AGCACATTACTGGGAATTTGTTCAAAAGAAATTTTGTTGCAGTTGGAGTCCATTCTTCCCAAAATTCCCTCAACAAATACCCTCCTTATCACCAACACTCACAAACCTGACGCGAGAAATAAATCAGTCAAACTCCTACTGGAGTACGCACAGGTACAGGAATTTCCTCTCATTCCCCAATGGCAAACCCAAGCATTAATACAGCAAGCTCGTACTTTAGCTGACAAAGTAGGTGTAACACTCACCACTGATGCTTACACAGGCAATCATACACGACTGAACTGGGTAAGCAAGATTTCCTTAGTAATCCTTAACTATTAATTTAAGGAAAAACCTGCTGTACATTAGTAACTTCTGAATTTTTACATACTAATTAACATCATTTAATCATCGGTAAATTCCACTTTTATAGTGTTAACATTTTTCAGGATTATGTTAAAATACATAAATAGTTATTCTGTAAAAATATGACACCAGAAGAATTATTAAATCAAATATCAGACGGCATTTGGATTAATAAAGGTGGGTTGAAAGTTCCCGATGATGTCGTTCAGGCTTTGCAACGAAAAGAGGATTGGTTTGATGGATTAAACCCTGTTGTTTATTCAAAAGACAATCTTCCTGATATAAAAGGAATTTTAAATTTTTTCTCCGAACAGGAATTAGATCAAGAGGTTGGTTTCGCTGCAACTGAGATTTTGCAATCTTGTTATGGTGTAAATAAAGTAGTTAATTCAAAAGTTCACGATAATCCCCAAGCATCAGGAGAGAATAAATTAGATTTACTTGCTGGTCAAGCTGCTAAACCGGACGATTACACAGCAGCAGTAGAAGTAAATAATTTATTTATGAATTGGGGAAATATTGTCAAAAGTAATTATACAAATAATAGTGATGATATTTTTCTAAGAATCAAAAGTATCGAAGAGACTAATAAAAATTGGTTTCAAGATAAAGTTGATGATTTGAAGGCACAAGTATTAGCTGCTTATAATGATTTAATGTCACGATTTGATGAACAAGAAAATCCTGTACCCCAAGAAGTCAGGAATCATTTTATTGCAGTTAGAGAAAAAACTGAACAGAACTTTTCTGAAGCCATAACTGAGTTTCCACAAGACAATGACAATTTAGTAAATATATTTCTAGAATTATTTAACAAACTCAAAGAAGAATTGAATAATATACTTCAGCAAATTAAAGAAACGATATTTGGTAAGGATGAATCTAAAGCAGCCAAAGCAGAGGCCAGACAAGAAAATAAAGGCAAACTAGATATAATCAAATTCTTAAAAAGTAAAGTCATTCGTCCTACTATGGTAGGTATTAGAAGGCTATTTACACAGGGTAAAAAGTTAGTTGAGTTCAAAGACCAAGCTAACTATGCTCAAGATAATCTAAAATCACAGTTTGGAAGTGTTGTGAGTAATTATGGTGCAATCACACCAGTACCAACACCAACTAATTTAGATGTTGTTAATGTTCTTGGTAAAATAGCCGAAAGTTTGCTATCAACATTTATATTAAAAGGCATTTCATTACCAAGAGCATTTTTTGATGCTATTAAAAATACTGTAGTTTCAGTCATCACTAAAAGATTATCTATCCCTGCTAGTGAAGCAATTCGATATATTACCGGAGGGTTGTTAAGAACAGCCAAAGACTTATTACCAGCAGTTTTTAATAATACCGGAATGTTTGCAGGTGCATGGGGACTCTTAACAGCTTGCGCTCCTTATATTTTGGCAGCAGCGATAATTATAATCATTGCTATCAATATGGCTAAAAAGAATCAATTGGGTAACTTTATCTGGTTGCTAGGAATACTTGAAAGCCAACAAGAGCCGGATTTATGTTTTGCCAGAGTAAGTGGTGATTCACTTGAAAGAATGGAAGATATTAAACAACTTAAATCTGAGTTTCTTGAAGAAACAAATAAAAGATATGATTTTCTGTATGCTCTAACCTTCAAGAATGAGGAACTTGCGAGAAGTTTTAATCTCAAAGAAGAAGCACCAGAAATTTTAACAGAAGAAGCAGCTTTAACAATTAAAACTGGTTTTTCTGGATTAGAATATATGCCTTTTTAATTATTTACGGAGGAAAATTAATTATGGCTACAGATTTTAAAAATATTAGATATTTATCTGATGGTTCGGCTGGAGAAATCCAAGTAATTACAGAATGGCCAGTGTGGAACTGCAAAAAGCAGGAATGGATTAAAGGAGAAAAAACTACACTGAGAAATATATTACTTGCAGCAATGCACCCCGGATTAATTTTCTCCATTGGGGAAATTCCCACTACAGAGAAAAATCCATCAACATTAAATCCATTTAAGCCAAAAAATTATGAAAATGCGTTCTTTCTGGATTTAGCCAGTGGTTCTAGAAATCATGGCAGATTTACCTTTACCAATAAGTCTACAGTTGGTAAATATTACTATGGTACTGCTGATAAAGACCAATGGAAACGCATAATTTACGGTTCAATTCTTCATACTGGCTGTAAGAAACTCATCTATTTAGAAATGAAATACATTGTTGTAGATGATGAAAATCGTGATCCTGATGGTAATTTGTTAGATGACCCAGTAAATAACATTCATTGGAAAACTGGCGATTCCCACGCTAAAGCTAGTCTGCGTCTGATGAAAATATTAGGTTTACCTGTAGAAGAAACTGAGAACGTAGATATAGACAAACCAATTCAATTTAGAGCGGCTTTATTTAAAGAATGGATAGGAAAAGGTACACTTGCCTATAATCCACATCTGGATACTTCAGGATTTGATTTAGCAATTCCCTTATCTTCACTCAAGGGTAATAAACCAGCGTTAGGAAACTATCAAGGTAAAATATTAATGGGATTAGTATTTGATGGGGAAGTTCGTAGAGCTAAACCTGGTTGGATGCTTTTACAATGGTTCTCGTTTGAAGTCTTAGAAAAAGACAACATTATTGATAATTTACGGGGAAAATGCGATCGCCTATCTCAAGCCTACAATTCCATTGTTGATTTAGCTGAAATTCTCAGAATTGACCAATCAGAAGCTGAAGCAGAATTACAGGAAGGAAGTGAAGAATTACAGTCTGAAGCCGAATATGAAAATACCATGATTCGTGTCGTCAGAGTTGATAAAAATGGTGTTTTGTTATTGCATCCCTACATCGTCAAACGGATTAAGGAACGATTACGGGCTTTATGGTTGAACTTGGCTAAAGCGGCGGGAATTAGGTTTTATTCTGTGATGGTACAACCTGATGAAAGTTTGGCACATTATCATACTGTTTTGGAAGATGGTTCGATCAAGGGTAGAAAAGTATTCTGTGCGCCTGACTTTGAAGAGGGTTTATACATAGTTTTCTGTAACCCCATGCGTCATTGGGGGGATTGTCAATTGTGGGAAAATAAATATGAAGGGACTTACATCAATGCAACGGGGATTATGGCAGTTCCTACAAAACTTGCCCTCACACTTGGGAGAGATTTTGATGGTGATTTTGTGCAGTTGATTAAAGCTAGTGCGTATCCAAATATGCGGAATGCGATCGCCAATTTCAAAAAGCCTCCAGCGACAAAGAAATTTCCCAAAATGGCATTACAGGGGAATTTACAACAAATAGCTCTTAACTCCATGAATGACATGACTGGGATTGTGGCCAGTTTATTGGCTAGATCAAAAGCTGCTAATGCAGAAGATAAAGTTTTGTTAATTCCTGCCGGTGGTGAACAAAAAGAAAACGAGGAAATGACCGTTATTGATTTTCTATCCCAACAAGTACAAATTGCTGTTGATAGTTTAAAGTCTGCATATCCCAATAACAAAAATGGATTGGATGCGGTTAAGAAATTCTTAGACGAAATAGAAGCTGAAGCCCCCTGGTTAAAGGATTTTAAAAATGATGATTGTTATGCAAAAAGACCTTGTGCAGTTAATCAAGATTCACAAGATACAATTTCTAGACTGGTAAAATTAGTCAATGGCTATTGGGGAGAACCTAAATTTTTTGATGGTGATTTGAGAGCTTACGAAAAAGTTCTTTTCAGTGATATTGAACCTTCTCAGGAACAATTGGATTATGCTCTTGCTCATCGTGCAGCTTACAGAGAAGCTATTGGTAGAGCTATCAAATGGAAAGTGCAAAACGATGGCAGTACAATAATGATTAGGCAGATTGCACAGGCAACTAAAAATAGTAAAGAGAAAATATTTGCAAAAACCAGTCCAGACGGAAAACTCTATGATCCACGTTCTTGGGCTACGGCTTATTGGAGAATAGCACATCAAGCGGAAACTGGAGATGCTGGTTTAGCTTTTATGATATTTGGAGATGAGATTGTGACTGAACTTAAAAACATCCCAGAAAAAGAAACCCAAACATTAGTAGTTTATGGGGTAGATAAAATTGGTATTCCCCAACTTCAGAAAAAATGGACAGGGCAAGAAATTCAAGTCAGGGGGATTATTGATGAGTACAATGGCAAAACTTATTTTAAGCTACAGGCTTATAATCAAAAAACTCTGGAGTGGATTAATTTAGGCAATATTTCTGATAAATATCAGCCTTATTTTTTGCCAGGACAATCAAAGAGAATGAAGATTTACTCAATTTCCACGAACGCACAAGGTAAGACAAAACGAGCCGCATTATTCAACAAAGATATGAGTCAAGAAGAAATTGATAAATGCTTAATTTTTGACCTTAGTGCCACAACTAAATAATAAGTTATAATCTTGTAAAGATTAACAACCTACCCTAAAAATACGCCGATGAACGCTCAATTAATTGAATATATTCAAACATCAACTGGACTACAAAAAAACACAGTTGAATCCGTTCTCAGTGCTTTTGTCAAATACATTCAAATAAGTCTAACTCAGAAATTTTCTGTCAACTTATTAAAGTTTGGGACTTTTTCAGTCCGATTTCTTGATGAAAGAGAAGGACGTAATCCTAAAACTGGTGAGAACATAACAATTTCTGCTAAGTGGAAACCTAGATTTAAGTTTTCTGCTGATTTTGTTGTCAATCCAGATCCCGTTGCTGAGTTTGAAGCTAAAGAGCCTAAAATTTGGCAAATTCAAATAGATGGTATAGCTGTTGAAGTTCCAGAGTTTAAACTTCATTCTTATTCTGTTACTAAAAATACTCCAGTCTGGAGTGAAGAAACAGGTTGGGAATTAGCGAAAAATATTCCAGAACTTGAATATTTATTTTAGATTTTGGATTATCTCAATAACTATAGTACAAAAATACCCCTGTCCAAAAAGGATAGAGGTATTTTTTTTGATAGGATTAATTCATCAATTTCAAAGTTACGGAGTTAATATTTTTAATCCGTATAATTTACCGTCAAAACCATTGGAATTTCCTATAATTAGTCCATTTGCAGTGTTGTATGTTTGTGTAACTGGTTTTGAGGCTGAAACTCCATTTACATCCAGTGTTACTACATTATTGGATCTAATTATTTTGATAGTATCGAGGGCATTAATACCAGATACAGAATTGGGGATTGTGATGACATTATTCTGCCCAACACCAACATCAAAGCACCAATTTGAGCCATCTGGGCGCAGATTTAATAATCCATCTGGCTCAACTCCCATGATATTAGAATATTGGGGATCAATTGCTAATTTAATTTCTATGGCAAAATCTGCATTAAAGTTTTCCTCTATACCCTTGATGGTTAAAGAAGATGATCTTTTGACAAAGGACAGATGCTCACCTAATGAATCTATTCCAGCAGTTACATTATTAGCCAAAATGCTCAAACCATTGGCTAACATAGTAGCCATATTTAATTGGTAGGACTTATTAAAGTTGTTAGGAATTGGATTTGGATTAGGGTTTGGATTAGGGTTAGGGTTTGGATTAGGGTTAGGGTTTGGATTAGGGTTTGGATTTGGATTTGGATTTGGATTTGGATCAGGGTTTGGCGGTGGAGGTGTTGGAATTGACTGTAAAATGAGCGATTTAATATCACCAAACTTCACTCCTTTTGGACCGCCCAGAGTGGGAACAAGAGCAATCAGGGTGTCATCATTAATAAGGTTAGATGCGATCGCTTCACTTGCTCTATCCACAATAATTAATTGGGCTGTTTTCACTGGAGCATACTTAGCTCCTTTGATAGAACCGAGTAGAAGTTGGACTGTTTCTTCTCCTTCCTCGTAAGCATCTTGTACCACGCTCACAGGAACGTATTTATTGTCACTTTCACCATCTGCCCAGGTTAGAGTAATGCTGACTTTTTCAATATCTTTGCCTACAGTTGCACTTTCGGTTTTAGCAGTTACTTTGACACTTGCAATTCCAGATGTACCACCAGTACGGCTAACTGCTATTCTGTCACTAACATATTATTAATGGCTATTGATAATTTCCTCCTTATTTCATTAATTACCTCTTCATTAATTTCTGTATTTTTCGTTAAAGTTGTACCTTGAATTAATTCACAAATTTCTGACATTGTAGGTTTATATTGACAACTTAAAAAATCTCTGTCTGATGCCATATCAAATACCTCAATTATCAACCTCTATAAGCGGTAGCCATTGAATAAAGCTAATTTCAGCAATTAGTCGGTTGCATTAAAATTCTAACTTTGTACATTTTCAGTATTGCTTTAAAAGCAGTAAGACGGGGCAGTTTAGTAAAACTACCCCTAATTTTTTTAATGTTCAGATGGTAGTAAAAGAATGCTATTCTCAACGTATAGCTTCATTTCTGTTAAAGGAAAATCAGTAAATTCAATATCTTGTCTAATTACTGGTTTTACTCTCTCAACTGGCGTATCTTCCCAGCAAGTTAATACTGCTTTATGATTAGGGTTGGGATTTATAAAACCGTATTTTTGAGGTAATTGATTTTCGGTATTAGTGACAGTTAGTAACCATAGCTGAAAATATCTCAAGTTTTCATTAGACAGTAATCTCTTGGTTTGATGGGAAGCGATCGCATCTATTAACCAATATGCTTGGGCTTTTTCTGCTAAATATTTTACTCCTGTAGTGTATTTCAACACTTTGCTCCAATGTAAATAATACTGTTCACTTCCAGTAAAATTAGCTAAATCCTGAATCAATTTTGTGGCTGAAATCATGGATTATTCCAAATAATTATCAACCTCTAAAGGCGGTAGCACAAAATTAATTTCACTCACTTTTAAACTGGCACTTTTAGCACCGCTATATTCTGCCCATTTAGTTAAGGATTGAATTTGAGTTTGGGAGATTTGAGCTAATGGTATACAACTAGCAATAGAATCCAACAAATCACCTTGAGTAAATTCTTCATTGCGACTGAAAGCATTTTGCATCCCTTCATAAATCACTTGTTCAATTTCAGCCCCAGAAAAATCTTTTGCTCGACTGGCTAATAGTTCAAAATCAAAATCAATGCGATTAGGACGCAGACGGTTTAGATGGACTCGGAAGATTTGCGATCGCTCTGTTTTGCTAGGCAGATGTACAAAAAATATTTCATCAAGTCTACCTTTACGAATTAATTCAGCAGGAAGCAATTCAACATTATTAGCAGTGGCAATAATAAATACTGGGCTGGTTTTTTCCTGCATCCAAGTAAGCAATGTGCCGAACACACGCCTAGATGTACCAGAATCACCGTCACTCCCAGTATTAATATTGCCAAATGCCTTATCAATTTCATCCAGCATTAGACAACAAGGAGATATAGCCTCAGCTAGTCTAATTACCTGTCTTACCCGGTTTTCACTTTCTCCAACAATGCCACCAAATAGCCTTCCTACATCCAATCTGAGTAACGGTAATTTCCACTCAGCAGCAATGGTTTTAGCTGACAAACTTTTCCCAGTCCCTTGAATCCCTGCAAGTAAAACCCGGAATGTGGGATAAAATGTTTATTTTGAAAATCTGCATGAATTAATATAACATTAACTCAAACACAACCCATGATTTTAAAATCAAAAACCACCTCCAGTACCAATCCACAGAGCTACGAGACCAACTGCACCAGCAACTTTCAAGGCATTTTTCATGACTTCTTCGCCTTTCTCCTCTTTAGCTTTTTCCTTTAAAACTTTAACAAAAAGGAAGCGTTCAGAAAGTGACAATGAAGAAATATATTGCGGAGTAAATTGATAAGGATTTATACTCTTAAATTTATTAATTTTTTCTTGTCTATAATTTTTTACTGACAAAATATCTAGGTCTAATTTTTTTATAACATTACTAACTGCGATAACATAACTATTTTTATAAATAGGTGATTTGAGTTTATTAAATTTGGAATATGCACCAACACTTGTTTTTAAAACAATATGGGTATGTAATTCTGCAAGGTAAATATGTTGATGATCTTCTATTTGTTCTGGAATTAATGAGAAATAATCCTCACTAAAAATAAAACCACATAGAAGTCCAATAGTTACAAATACGAAGGAAGCCAGAAAAAAGCTAAATTCCATTTTACTAGTTGGAAAAAAATTGTTCATTAATAGTATCCAGGATAGCAACATAATCGAAAAAAATAATGCTATACAACAAGAAAATGGTAATCCAAAATATATTATTCTCAAGAATCTATCTAGCTTTAATAATGGAGTATCTGGAAATAAATTTCTCGATGTGTGTCCTTTAACTGTGGATAGATAGTCATAGTATTGATTTTCAATATTATCTATAGCTTGCATATGTTTTGACCATATTATTTGTTCTTCTTGTTGCAATATTTCAAAACCTTCTGACAAGACAGATGGAGAAAGCAAATCCTCAATATTATCTACAGATTCTCTTGCATTAGAACTTAATTCATCTGTGCAATTTTGATCATATTCTGAACGCAATTTGTCATCTTTCAGAATTTGATATGCTTCATTAATCAGTTTTAAACGTTCCTCCGCTAGTTTTTTCAAATGTGAACCAGATTTAGATGGCAATTTGTCTGGATGAAGGTCTTTACATAAAGAGATATAAACTTCCCTTATTTCTTTAGCAGTAGCATTCTTGCTAATTTCAAGAACGTCATAATAATTCTCTGAATTTTTGCTCATAGCTTGTTTTTAATGTTATTTTTAGGAGTAACTGTGAATATTTATGGTATTTATTTTACTTCAAATTATTTTGCACTGGCATAACTTGAACTAAACTGTGATTGATCTTGAATTTGAAATTGGGTATTGTGTTACCGGAGTAAAGCCCAGTTTCTGACTGTGTGTATTATATCAGGATATGTCTCTTAACTAGAGGATTGCCTGTACTTTTTCTTAAATGACTCAGAAGCTTGACAAAGAAATTCTATCATTTGGGAAGCTCCAACGTATGCTACGCCATGAAGGGATACACTCCTCTCACCGTTTATACCATTCATGTGATCTGAAATTATAGATTGAATAACACCGACTAATTGTAATATTTCTCTATATGAATCAGGGAAATCCTTAACAATTAGGTTTGGCTCTAAAAAATATTGCTTGTCAGAGTGAGCAAAATATTTATCACGTTGTTTAAAAAGCTTCTCGCGCATTGCCTTACAATTATCAAGTTGTTTATCATGCTCCTTGATTATTTTTAATGGTATTTCCTCACCACGCCATAATAATTTCTTGCGATTAGATGATACAAAATTAATAAAACGTATAAAATCCCAACCGTTCTTGTTATTTTCAAGAAGCTTTGATAATGTTATAACAATATCTATATGTAAAGCCTCAGTTAGAATTGGCATTAATGGAAAAGCTTCTAGTACATTTCTATCAGCAGAATGCAATGTTTCATTGAAGTATTGGTAGCAACCAATTTTCAGTACCAACGATTCATAAACAATAGTATTCAGCCTTTGAGCGTATGCTTCATAATCAGATTGATGACTCATTTATAATATTAATATCTTGGTTAACAGTTTACAATTGTATCATGTAAAGTCTATCTGTTGTCAATAACAATAACCTACATAACAGATTTTTTTTGATCCGTTATAAACTCAATTCTGATTCAAAAATAGGATTTAATCAAGTACAAGTAGGTTTATATAATAAAAGCGACATTTATTGCTGGTAATGAAGCGATCTGCTTGCAGCGGCGCTTCGCTATTGCATCATCAGATTATACCTCTGGTACAGAACGTCGTCGGATTGGTGTCCGGTTTGATCAGCAGGTTGAGCGCAAAGACCAGCAGATTCTATTAGATTTTCGGACTAACGGCGAAATGTTTGGGGAGTTTGCCGGATATATCCCAGGGCTTCTTAACTGGGTTTTGAGTATGGGTGAAGTTCGTGCTAAGGAACTTCTGAAAAATCACTGTGAAGCTTCCCAATTACTCTGTCAGCAAAAAGCAACCATGCTGACAGAAACCAATCCTTTAGCAGCTTGGGCAGATGAAGAACTCGTACAAGAAACTGGATATAGAAATTATGTAGGTATTGCCCAACAAATCAGATTTACAACAGGTGATATGGGTCAATCTGAATCCTGGACTGCATATCGCAACGCCAATACTTGGCTTTATCCTAACTATTGTCAATACGCGCAAAACACAGGCACAAATCCGTTATCTCAGAAACGTTTCACCAGTTTGTTACTTGATTTGTTACAGGCACAGTTAAAGTTGCCAATTTCCAAAGGAACAGACAGAAAGGGATCTTATTTTGAAGGCATCAGAATAAGAACAGGTAGTGATGATAACATTTCTACATTAATCACAAAGTTGTCTGAATTGGAACCAAATAATAGCGATTTGAATACTGAATCAGAAAAATGTGATGGGTCGTGTGATGGGTCAGTGATGGATAATGTGATGGCTAGACCCATTTTACAGCAAGCCTGTGATGGGTGTGATGGCAAAATTGACAATTATTCAATCGAGAATGAGAACATCAAAAATACTCTAAGTATGAATACTGGTACAGCCTTACAAGAAAATTTGGCTTTTGACCCATCACAACCCATCACACAGGTAGTTATAGAAGTGTCTGAAACTACTGCTGTAATTGAGGTTGAAGCTACTGTGATGGGTGATTCTGTACCATCACAATTACAAGAGTTGCAACAATCAGAAGAACTTGCCAATACTGAGACACAAAAAGCAGAAGAATTTCTTGTCCTGAGCGAACTTGTACTGAGCGAAGTCGAAGTAGTCGAAGTAATCAATGTAGAGGCTGTAATTGCTGAAAGAAACAAGAAATTCCCCATCGGTTCTTATGTTTACTACAAGGATTCCAGGTTTAAAGGATTTGGGGAATTAGGAAGCAAAAGACTATGCCAAGTAATTGCACATTTAGATTGGTGTCCAGAACATATTCAAGTTAAAGGTAAAGGCGTTGAAGGAATCGTAGCGTGTGCTGACTGCAAGCCTCTAACCCGGTATGAAGAATTAAAGCTTGGTTTGTCTAGAAAATAGCTTCATTTTTTACCTTCATATTCAATTTTTATTTTTCTTTCCTCCCTCCCATTCCCTACCCCCTATTCACTATTCACTAATAACAACAACAAATATCCATGAAAGAAACATTTCCAGAATTACTTAGAAGGTTGGCGATTGCTCACTATCAGAGAAAGCTAAACGAAGGACTTTGTTCACTTCCAGAAAACATAAAATTCGTTCAACTACCAAAGGTTTCTTAGTCATGAATAAGTATGTAAATGAAGCTGAATTAATAAAACATAGACAAGAGTTAAAATCTCACTGTCACAAGTTAATTGATTTAATATTTCGCCATATATACGGAATAAAACTCTTGCTGGTTTCTGCTAAATGCCTTGAATCAATTGCTGACTACAAAGCTAATCGCAGTGGTAATTATGTTGAAAAGTTTCCCATGACTTTAGAGGACATACAAGAGTTAGAAGCATCAAATTAACAATTAACAATTAGGAGTTTTGAATATGGAATGGCAAAGAACAAAACAAGCGGCTGAATCTCTGAGTTTAACTTCTTGTGACCAACTAAGAAAATTTGTTCGTGAAGGATTTTTCAAAGAAGGTATAGACTATCGAGATATTAGATTAAACGGGCGAGTCAAACCGAATTATCAATTTCATATCGAAAACTGTAAGAAAAAACTTGGTTTGAGTCCCAGTAAAAGAGTTGCTCACAAAAAAGTTCCTAGTTCCTAGCAAAAAAGTGGCTTAGTCTGGTGTTTTAATACTTTCCTCAAACACCCGTCGTTTTTCAGATTCTCCAATCCATCTTTGATAAGTTTTTAGATACACTCCCGGTTCGTGACCCGCCCAACTAGCAGCGAACTGCTTGCAGCAGCGCTTCGCTATCGCCACCGGGATTTTGTATTCTGTGGATAATCTAATGCAGTAGGCGTGGCGCAAACAGTAAGCAGTAAAAGGGATGTTTGCGCGAGAAAATGCTTTAGTTACTCGCTGTCCATATTCCTTGAAAGTTTTAGCAGTACATGGTGATGGGATCTGATTCCATAATTCCCAATCTTTGACCCACTCCAAATAGTACGGATAAACTTCTCTGTAACCTGTTTTACCTTGATTAACTTTTAATAGATATGGGTGTTCTGAGGAAATTTCACAGAAAAATATTTCATGTGGTCTGAGTCCGTAAGTCGCTAAAACTCCATAAGCCCATTGCCAGTAATTTTTAAATAATTTTCTGTTGAATTCTATTTCTGCCTTGCTGGGAATATAGCGGGGTGTAGTTTCGCTGATACCATAGTTTCCCGTATAAGGTTTAAGGTCAATGTTTATATTTGCAAATTTAGCTAATGCCGTTAATTTCTCGCATACCAATTGCCTCTTTCTGGTGTTAGCTGGTACTTGAGATGCAGCCGCTAATATCGTTTCTGGGGTAAGTTCATCTTCCAAAAGTCGCCATGCTGGCAAGTAATCTGATTTCCAGGTGGTTTCGGTTGTAGGAGTTTTCCCCTTGCGGTTGTAGTAATCAGCCTCAAATTTCTCAATCCATAATTTAGCGTTGTCAGTGGTATTTTCAGTAATTGCTAATTCCTTGACAAGATATTCAGACCACTCAAATTTCCCCTGGGCCAATAAACCTCCAACTTTCTTGGCTTCTGATTCAGCAAATTGTAACCCAGCAGGATTGGCGTAAATCCCCAAAGATAAAAGCTGTTGGTAAGGTGGCTTGTCTATTCCTGGTTTTGGCGGAAATGTGGCACGAAGTGAGAGGCGATCTCCCCGCTGATAAACCACTACACCGATATTGCCGGCTTTTAATCTTGCGTTAACCTCGTCTAATGTCCACTTCTTGCTGTTCATTGATCTAAAGTTGATCTATTATTCTGTTATTTTCCACTAAATTCTAAAGTGTTGCGGCACGATGGAGAAATATCAAAAGGTTAATATAACAGGGCATTGAAACGACAAAACCCCTGATTTCTCAAGGGTTTCATTAAGGCCAGCAGTTGGATTTGAACCTACGACCTTCCGATTACAAGTCGGATGCACTACCACTGTGCTATGCTGGCGATTTTGGTAAGAAGGTTTTTGATTGCCTCACCGATTTCATATTATAACATGAGGACATGATTTGTCTAGGGGGTAAGCAAAATATTTTTCTGATTGCCAAAAATCGGCAAAACTAGCCGCTAGGTTGTAGATTGATGCAAAAATATTTGGTACAGTGCAATTGGAGTATTCCTGGTGACACGGTTATACAAAGGCGCGGAAACATT
>Ga0208601_1000179_pt1 | contig 13837 bp, 11 predicted proteins | sample LakMenEpi09Nov12_FD_150684 | JGI IMG/M metagenome (GOLD analysis project Ga0208601, IMG submission 150684) | Freshwater microbial communities from Lake Mendota, WI - 09NOV2012 deep hole epilimnion (SPAdes) | ecosystem: Environmental > Aquatic > Freshwater > Lake | place: Lake Mendota, Madison... | reverse complement strand
TGTGAACAGATGAATTATAATCGTTAAAATTTTGACTCATAATCTGCACTCCTGTTGGTAACAACAATCATCCAATTTTTTTGAAGACTTTCCTGATACTTATCAGCAAAGGCTTCTTTTTAAGACTACCGAAAATTACCCTCCTAATACATGAATTATTTTTTGATTAACTTGATGATTTTTTCGCTCTTATTTTTTACATTTAATTAGGGCTATAAAATTTATCGGACTAGAGATAACCGGGCTTGGTGTCAGGAAAGAGGAATTAGAATTAGTGGACCTCCTTTGGGGCGACCACCCAAAAATGTCAGTAAAGAAAACAAGAAACAAGCTGCTTATTGATACTAAATAAAAGGACTCCTATCTAAATAGGGTTTGCTGAATAAGTACCCAAAGCGAACCTAGATGCCACACAGTGCTAACAATGGTGGTTTGGGAGATTGGTTTCCAAATTCACCCTCTGATTTTCCATAGAAATGCAAGGATTTTGAGGCTCTAAATGCCATAGCCTTGCACTTTTTTGTTATCAAAATCCGCAAAACCCTTATTGAGAATCGGTTTTAGCTTTATTCAGCAAGCCCTAAATATACGTACTGTTGTAACTGAAACGCCTATTGAACGTCCAAAAAGAAAACAACAGGAATTTTATTCAGGAAAGAAAAAACGTCGTTTTTTATCAATTACTGCTTGGTAAATTGCTATTAGTTGCTGGTAATTATTTTCATGGGTATAACGTGCTTCATAAGCAGAGCGAGCATTTTTACCCATACAAATCATTTCTTCAGGATGCTCAAATGCCCATTTTATTTTATTTGCTAAATCTGTTGAATTGCCAGATTGGAAATGTAGACCAGTAACATTATTCTCGACAATTTCCGCCATACTACCCCAACCTGATGCTAATACAGGTAGGCTACAAGCAAAGGCTTCAACCATAGTTAAACCAAAAGTTTCATACCAAATTGAAGGGAAAATCAGAAATTTTGCATTATGCATTAGCTGCATGACTGCCAACTTATCCTGTTGACCTAGAAATTGGATAACATTATCAAGCCCAGCAGATTGAATACTTGCCCGTAAGTTCTCAAGCTGCGGACCAATTCCAGCTATTTTCAGCGGTATATGCAAACTATTTTGTAAATATGCATCTAGGAGAGTTGAAATACCTTTTTCCGGCGAAATTCGTCCCACAAAGAGTGCATATTCACCATTGCTTCTGGTGATATTTAATGATTGTGGATCGAAGATGTAATTAGGCTTAATGTAGATTTTTTCCCTCGGTAGCCCAGCCTGAACCATCTTTGCTTTTTGAAAAGCTGTCAGTGAAATGTAAGCATCAACTGATTTTTGCCAAGTACCGCGCTGCCCGTGAACAGCTAACATTGCAGCAACGACAGCACTTTGAAGGTGCGAACCACGATAGCAAGCGTGTAAAATACCAGACCATGCTATCCTTTTGCCCAAGCAATCTTCACAAGCAGTGTTGTTCCGAAATAGCATTGCATTGGGACAACCAAGTCTATAATTATGCAGTGTTTGTACAACAGGCACATTAGCGTTTTTGCAAGCATCGTACACAGATGGAGAGAGCAGTGGAAAAAAGTTATGAATGTGTACTACATCAGGACAAAAGTGATCTATTATCTTACTCACATAGTGCTTGGACGCAGATGAATATATGGCAGAGAAAGCTGCATTAATTCTATCTTCAATGCTAACTATTTCATCATTGCCAACTTCATTTAATACAACCTGATGACCATTTTCCTCCAGTAAAGCTTTTTCAGCCTGTACGACTGAATCTTCTCCTCCAGCATATTGATAGCGGTTATGTAGCAGTAGAACTTTCACTAGCTTAACCTTTCTAAAAATTGAGGTGATGGACTAAATTCCTACCGAGTTAAAGCATCAGTCTCCGAAACTTTCTTGCTAACAACCTCTAAATAAAGTTTATGCAAACTCTCTCCCACAACTTGCCAACTGTAGTTTTCATTGACTAGTTTCCGACCTGCCTGACCCATACTCACTATTAGTTCTGGATTTTGAACTAAATGAATCATTGCGGCCGCTAGGTCTCGTACAGCTTGATATGGTTCGTCAGCAGCAATTTTAAAGCCAGTTTCGTCTGTAACTTGAACAGCCGGTCCACCTAAATCTAGACAGATAACAGGACGACCTGCTGCCATTGCTTCCATGCACACCCCCCCTCCAGAATCATGTAAGCTGGGATGAACTAGCACATGACAATCTTTTAATAAATCTAAAGCCTTTTCACGGGGCAACCTACCCCAAAATTTAACTTTTTTAGCAATTCCTAAATCTGATGCCAAAGTTTGCAGGTGGTGCCATTCCGGTCCATCTCCCACAATCCAGTATTCTGTATTCGGTAGATTTGCTTGAACAAAAGCACGCAGTCCTAAATGAAAGCCTTTCCAGTGCAAAAGTCTACCCATGCTGATAAATTTTATTATTGGCTCATTCAGGATTTCATATTGATTTAGATGCTCTATCTCTTCCACAGATAACCCTAATTGAGACTGAATTTGCACATGACTTGCGCCCATTTTATCGAGTCGTTGGGCTGTATCCTTAGTTGTAGCCCGGACTACAGCACTTCTTTTAGCAGTAAGACGGACAAACGGGTCTTGTTCTCCCAGCCAGCCAGCAGCACTGCGAGCAATTTCGTAAATTTTACCTTTCCAGCTAAAATCCTGCCAAAAGCTTGCTGGTGATGATTCTCCACCGCCTACAGGACCCCAAACTAGGGGAATGGGAAGGAGTGACAGGAAGCAAGGACTGGAATACTTGACAAAAGTAACATGATGAATCAAATCAAAGCCAATTTTCTGATGTAAGTCACGGGCGACAAAATAGGCTTGAATTTGCCAGAGGTAATAGTGAAGCTGCATTCCCCCAGACTGTCCCCAGCGTCTACTATCTTGCCAAAAGGGGAGGGTAAAGTAAACAAAGTGAAGATTGGGAACAGGGTGACGTGCTAATTCTGCGTTGATGATATCCTGACTCTCATCGGGTCGAGTGAGTACCCAAACTTCATGGTATTTAGCAGCTTCGCGGGCAATATTCCAACCAACACCTGGTTCAGAACCCATACCAGGTTCACAGGAGTAAGCAGACATTAAAATCTTCATATTTATACTTGTATTGAGTAATTAACACTCTTCTGTCCAGGTAAGAGACAAGAAATATCCCCCCTGCTCTGTACTGTGCCTCTGCCGCGTCTGTTTCTTCAGTCGTTGTTCTTGCCATGCTAGTCCTAGAATAAAAGCAATAGAAAGCATGAAGCCTGGTTCTTCCATTTGAGTAAAAATAAAACCCATCACGAGAACAGTTAGTAAAGTAACTTTTAAGGAATCATCTAGACCAAAATGTTGCCAAGTTAAATACCATAGAAATAGGTATGCTCCTACACCCAAAAGCCCTAAATCTCCCCATATTCCAGCCCAACCAAAAATGGGGCTGAAGAGACTGGAACTATAACAAAGCCAAAAACTATTGACAAAATCCATTGCTTCCTGACTAATTGGATTGGTGGTAGCACCTAGTGGTCCGAGTATAGACCAATAATCTCTAAGAAACCATACTCCTAGACGGCTGACAGTATGTCCAGGACCTAGACCAAACAACCAATTCAGATAGGATTGATAATGAGATAAAATAGAATGCACCGAGTAGAATTTGGCATACCAAGCTTGACCGTCTGATCCGTAAAGTTCCGGTCGCGCCCAGGCCGTAAATCCAGCAAATGCTTCTAAATTTTGTACGCACCAAAGAAATCCGTATCCGAAGAAAGTGATCGCACTCAGAAATTTGATCGTTTTACCAAAATCCTTTGAATTCACTAAGATTAGAAGAATCCAGGCAACTAAATAAGCAAGTAAAAGTTGTTTGGAATCGGAAAAGAGAATCTGCCAAAAACCAGCGATAACTGCCCCGATTCTCATCCATAGCGGAAAACTCTTTTCATTAGTGAAGAAGTATAAAGCAAAGGCAATTGATACCGAAGCCGATACATAATTACCAGCCCCGGTAGGGAAAAAAACTCCGCCACATCCGTCTGTTCCATTGAGTCCCTTCGCATAGAGTTTCCCTGCATCAATTAGGGGTTTCTGGACAGCAGCGAGGACAAAGTTAATCAAAACAGACCACATCAGCCACTTCTTGATGCGGGTAATGGATTCAAAAGACATGGGAATACAGACTATAGCCAGCAGAAACATGAAAGGTTCTGCCAGCATCATGAAAGAGACGACGGCATTAATTAAGCCTGTGTTATTCCATAATGCACTAGCTAAAACTGCAACTAGAAAAATCAAAAGTCCTAATACAAAAGAATAGGCAATATTAATTTGTTTGCGATCTTTTGCCCGACTTGTAAATAATACAACGCCTAAAACAAACGGGACAACTACGAAGTGGGCGAGGTTGAAAATTGAAGGGGCATGAGTAATTGAACAGAAAATTCGGGAGTAAAAAACTACAGAAAAGGCTAATATAATTAAGCTTGTATTATCAACCCATCCTTTCTTTTTTGGTTCCTTAGTTGTGGGTGGATGCAAATACATAATTTGCCTATTGTATGATTAGTTTTTCCATTTGATGCAATAAATAAAGATGAATGGGGTAGAGAATAAGGGCTATTGCTTTACCAGTCTCTCCAATACATTTAGCTGCTGGTATAAGAGTCATTCCAATATTTGCCCCTATATCTATATATATGTCACCCTCTTTCAAGAAACTGGAAATAAATTCATAATCTTCCCTACCAAAATTTGGGTCATACAAATAGAGGCTACCATGGCCAGTTGGATGAAAGAAAATTTCATAGTCCTGAACTTTAATCTTAATTTTAAACAACCTAGCAAGCCCAGACCTTCCCATCAAACCTGCCGTTAAACGGCGCATTGGATGCTTGTCTTGAACTATGTCCAAAAATTTTCTTCCTATGAGCATATATTTTTCTCCAACAATTTTATTCATGTGCAAAGCTCTAATTGTTTAGAAATCATTTAGGATTCCTATAGTTGGCAAATTAGTTGTCTGAGTTTTACTCTGATCAAAGTAGCAAAGGAAAATAATTGAGTTGATAAGTCAAATTATGTGATCTTTCTCCAATTACTTTGGCTGGATTACCTGCAACAATGCAATAGGGATCAACAGACCGTGAAACTACTGAACCAGCCCCAACTACAGCACCTTCTCCTATATTGACTCCTGGTAAGATTATTGCTCGATAGCCAATCCAAGCGCGATCGCCAATATTGACATTTCCACCCCTATCAGCAAAGTCTGCGGATTGTGGATCATGACCTAATGTGAGAATACTAGCTTCATGTCCAATAGAAACATCAGCGCCCGTTTGAATTTGGGAATGGCGACCATCTAATAAACAGCCAAAGTTAATGACATTGCGATCGCCTAAATAAACTGTTCTCCCAGTTAGAAATTTACATCCCATCTGTACTGAAGTACCAGTTCCTACTCGTGCTAGGTACGCATTGAGATAAGCCATGCGGATTTTACGGGACGGTATACCACTAATAATCTGATTATAGCCACGGCTAAGAATGCTACCCACAATAGTGCTAGAATTCATGATATTTCATGATTTAAAAGTTATAAGTTGACTAAAAAATCTTTCAGATTATTAACAATTATCTGGTTCTAAATTAACACTAATTTATGGGTTATTGTAGACAAATTGGCAAAATTTTTGATTAATCTTTTTGAGAAATTATTGAAGATTTCTATAGGTTACAAAAGTTTTCTCATAAATCGTTGCTACCTGTTCTGCTGTATTTTGCCAGTTAAAAAACTGTGACCTAGATAGTCCTTTCTCAATTAAGTTTGCATAAAGAACGGGGTTTTTATAAAGCTCAATCACTGCATCTGCGATCGCTTGTGGACAATTGGGATCTATCATTATCCCCGCATCTCCTACCACTTCTGGCAAAGATGAAACATTAGAAGTAATCACAGGAGTACCACAGGCCATTGCTTCCACAATTGTTAATCCAAATCCTTCATATAAGGAGGGAGCTAAAAGCACATCAGCAGCATTGTAAATTTGCACTAGACGGGCTTTGTCTGGATTACCTAAATTGAAAATATATGATTCCAGATCGTGCGCTTGAATAAAGGCCTGTTGCTCCTGCGTAAATCTATCTCCTGTTTTCCATAGACATATTGGAAATCCCTGTTCTTTTAAATCTTTTAATACTCGCAGGACTGTCAAAATGTTTTTGCGTTGATGGGTGCTACCAACATTTAGCAAGCAAAAAGTATCAGGTGAGGGCGTATACTGCTTACGAATCTCGGCCACCTCTGAAGTAGGAAGCACTTGAAATTCTGAAGTAATGCCATTGAGAGCAACAGTGATTTTCTCTGGTTTAATCTCTAACATCCGGGTGATATCTTCAGCCGTATTGCTAGAAACTGCAATTACATGATTTGCTTTTTCCATCCCACTTACTGAATATTTCCACATAGCCGTACTCAATGCGGGAATCCGTGATTGATCTCGCAAAATTTCTGGATAGATGAACTGCACCAAGTCATGACAGGTAACAACTACCGGCTTATTAGCTCGATGTAGTCTATAGACGATGTGAGCATCGCTTTGGTCAAGCACATGAAAAATATCTGCCTTTAATCGAGAGACAGCGTGAGGATGCCGCCAAAAAGTTTCATAATATTTTTTAATGCCTAAGCCTGATAGATAGAGTTTGTCAGAGCTATTCCAAGGAATGGGGGCAATTTCGGCAATTTCCCAATTTGGTCGCACTGTCTTTAATCCTGCTACTAGGTTGTCAGCATAGACCTCTAGACTAAACGTAGATCCTGGTACTCGTCGTACAATCATTACCCGCATTACATATCTCCAAATAAATTAATTTGATATTCCTAAAACTGCTTAAATTATGATTATTTCTAATTAAGAATTAGCTTGAATAGCCTGATCTAAAATAGCGGCAGTCTTAGCAAGAGAACGCTGCATATAATGACTTTCAAATGCAGATTTATCAGAGTCAAGAGTTAATGCTAAAGCTTGCTGTATAGCTATTTCTAAATCTGTCTCATCTTCATAAACTACTCCAACTTTTGCTGGATAGTTAACTTGGCTACTCATGAAAGGAAAATCTGGACAGACAACATAAGTTTGTACACCAATTGCATCCGCAGCCACACCACTACATCTATAAAAATACTTTGATTTTTCATAATTCAATACAACAACATCACAGACTGACAAAGCAGCCAGATAGGCATCATTAGTAGATGTATCAATCAATTTTATTCCCTGTAAATCCATACCTTCAAAACATGAAAAATCATCAGTGCCAATAATAAGTAAAATATCTAAGTTTTGAGAAATCTTTAACATTAAATCTAAAGTATTAGAAAAATTTTTGCCTTTTCTTGATTCTCCAATAATACCAACTTTTTTCTTGCTCATTTCCCCATGATCAAATAATTCAGATTTATTTGCACTATTTATACTGCTAACAACAGAATGTGGTAATGATATGTGTCGTTCTACTTCTTGTTTTTGATAACCTAAATCCATTAAAATAGTAGAAGTTTCCAGGATAATAAATTTGTATTTTAGATAGTGGTATATTTTCAGTATTAAATTCATAACTGGGTTTTGATATGCTTGTTGGACATTATGATTATTTACCAAATAAACATTTTTAGTCCAAAAAGAAACTAAGAAGGAGAAAAATAGAAGCTCTGTTGAAAAAGAATATACAATCACGGCATCTTTATCTTTAGCTCTATTTATTTTTCTCCCCAAATCAACATGATTGATGACTAATGTAATGATTTTAAAAAGTTTTTGCAGCAAAATATTGTTAATCTTTGGAAAGAGACTAGGCGCATTTCCCGTAATAATGCAGATATCATTTTTGGAAAGCTTGGCAGACTCAATTAGCATTAATTCTAAATTGTTACGCATTTCTAGCTACTCCTTAAAAAATAGATAAGAAAAATAATACTTGCAAATCACACCTTCTGCTTGATCTTCTTCAAATGATCTGCCAATCTCAAAGCAAATGCCACGATCATAAACGTGGAATTAGCTTGACCAGAAGTTACAAAAATAGAACTACTGGCAACAAACAAATTATCCAAACCATGAACATTACAGTTAGTTCCGACAACACCATCCTGGGGATGTTCTGACATCCGCGTTGTCCCAACTTGATGAAATCCATCTCCAGCCTGTTCCCAAACACTAGCTTCAAGATCATTTGTCACATACTTTAAATAACCACAGTTATGCTCTCTGAGGTACTGATCCCAATATCTATGAGCTTGAATTACACCTTCGATATCTTGCTGTGTAAACTGAAGATTGATATTCAGTCTTCGCATTCCTATTGCATCCCTTTCATCTGATAGGGTGACAGTGCTATTGGGGTTAGGTATCTGCTCACTGTGATAGTGCAAAGGATATTCATTAGCAGCACTGTAGACAAACAAAGCCGGAATTTTTCTCTTGGCAAGATATCGCCCATAGCCGAAACTAGGAACAAAAGTTAGTGCCTTTCCAAAGTCCTTCAAAACATTCATAATATGCGCTCGATAGACCCTCTGATTCTCTTTTCCTATCGCAGCTTTTCGCATTGCTGTTGAGGTTAAATAATTTCTCAACACGGGCATATTTAAGGCTAAATAGGCAGAAGATAAAACGCCATTTTGATGAGATGGATCACCAAATTTGGGAGAGCCTAACCAAGCGACAATGTTGGGAAGTTGGTTTTTGTGTAAAAACTCGCGGGTGAAAGAGAAGCGACGGCGCACATAGATTTTGTCTGCATCTCGATCAAATCCAAAAACAGTATCTTTGGGTGGTGTGGTGAAATGTATAAGGGCAATGTCTCCCGAAAGATGCCCCATGTAGAACTTTCCTAACAGTCCGCTATGGTTGCCGATGCCACCTGGATGCTGCCGATCAGAGGCAAGTAGTAGACGAGTAGTGTTTAATGCACCACCTGCCAGTACATACTTTTGACATTTCACCCAAATATTCTTACCTCCCAAGGTTTTGGCATGAAGTAACTCAACCTGAGTGCCTTGTTCATTAGTTTCAATTTCAGTGCAAGTTAAGCCATAAAGTAGTTTGATCTTTTGGGACTGCTGTAAATCATGGAAATATTCTTTACCAAAGTTGGTAGGGAGAGACCATCTTTCTAGGGTTGAGTTCAGTACCTCTGCATCAGGTAATCCTGGAACAATGGATTTCTGCTGGATGTTGGAGATATTTTTGATATTAAACTCTGACTGACCACAAAAGAAATAGTCACACGCCCTTTGAAAGTAACCTGTAATTTCCTGATAAGTGACAGGCCAATCTGAATTCTGAATATAAGGTCGCTGATCAAAATCCACAGGGTCGTAGGGCAAACAACGCCCACCCCAAATGATGGATGTTCCTCCCAATTGTCTGCGAGTACATTCTGACATGGGTGCATGGAATTGGGGATCGAAATGACTGGCTTCGCCGAGATTTTGAATCTCCTTAGAGAAATGTAAACGTCCACTCTCGATGAGAGCAACTTCGTATCCTGCCTTAGCTAACTCTAAGGCTAAAACAATACCAGCCGGACCTGAGCCAACTATTGCAATATCTGCTCTGAAAGTAGTTTCATTTTCAAGATTTTCTGCATCAATAAACATTTGTATGATTGTACCTTTAGTTTAATAACGTAAGTTGCCACATTGTCAGAATCAGGATATCCAGGATTAAAGGATGAACAGGATGAAAATAAGGCTTTTATCACCAATTACTTATTATTAGCCTTAACTATAGGAATCCGGTTTGATTCCTGATAGCGAAGCGTGGCGTTAGCCATATTTTCCTACGTAGGAAGGCAAGAGGCACTCATGCAAGAGGCAAGAGGATTCGAGAATATAAAGGTGTACCGAGTTCCGTTCAAAAATCAAGTAGGAGTCCTATAGATAACTAGCAACTTTAGTTAATATCCAGTTAGCGTGAAAATGGATCATATTCTTAGCCTAAAATCTTAAGTCCGCGATTTCTAATCGCCGGGGCTTGTTTTCAATAGTGGGGGTTGCTTTGGCAGCAAAATACTTGTGGATGACCTCAATATTTTTTTCCACTTCACGGCGGGAGTAGCTAGGATAGGTTGGCAAGTACAATAACTCTTTCTCAACTTGTTTGGCGTTGGGGCAATCCCGATAAAATTCCTCAAATCGAGGGGAATCTGCGGTACTGGTAAAGTGACCTGCGGCGATATCTCGACCTTGCTCAAACATAAACTTAAGTAGATCATCTCTGTGAGAATAGAGAACTGGAAACCAAAGGTAGGTATTAGAGCCATCATTACAGAGGGGCGGTAAGATTAAACCATGAATATTTTTTAGCCCCTCGTAATAAATATGGGCATATTCGATTCTGGTTTTGATATTCCGATCAACATTTTTAATCTGTGACAAACCAAGACTAGCTTGTAATGAGGTAAATTGAGATTTGTAAATATCAGGAAGTTCTTTTGCTGGTTTACTTTCTTGAGGTTTTCTCCTAACTTTACTGTTAATAAATTCAACATTATTGAGATAACTGAACCGCAGAATTGGGTAGGTTAAAAGTTGAAAAAGAATAGGCAAACTAGCAATATCATGTATCAACCCTTTTTTAACTTTTTGGGTAATACCAGGCAGGGGAGGATGGGAAAATTCCTTTAATTCAGAACGAATTTTCTCAATCACATCTTGGCGATTAGAAACTACAACTCCTCCAAGAAACGTAGGTAGATTTTTGTGCATTTCCAAACTCAATACACCAACATCACCAATAGTACCAACTGGTTTTCCTTGTTCTTGTACGCCAAATGATTGGGCAGCATCTTCAATTATCGGGATATTGTAGCGATCGCAAATTTCTTTAATGTGATGTGCTTCAGCCGCAAGCCCATGTAAATGAGTAATCAAGACTGCCCCAGTATTAGGATTAATTAAACGCTTTACTTCAGCCGCAGAAATATTACAAGTCTCTATTTCAATATCAGCAAATACGGGACGACCTCCCGCAAAAATTACCATGTTGATTACATCAACAATTGTATAGGGCGACAAAATTACTTCTTGTCCAGGCTTGATTAAGGCTTTGATAGCTAAATATATCCCCAGGCGACATTGATAAACACAAACTGCGTAATCAGTTTTAAATCTCTCGCAAAGTACCTGCTCAAACAAGTCAATTTTTTTGCTGTCTGGCCATAATCTTCCAACTAGGATGTAGTTCAAAAATGTGAGGTAGCTGTTGAGATTTGTATAAAGGCGATTCTTAGGATTAGGGCTAAAATTGAACATATATATCCTTATTAACAGGGTTGAAGGAGAATAGTTTGCCATAGAGAAATTAATCTATGGGCAATTTGTTCATGGGTGTAAAGTTGGTGTACTCGCGCCATACCATAGCGGGCAGTTTCTTGTCTCCATTCAGCATCGTTGATTAGTCTGGCGAGGATATCAGCCAATGCACTGTGATCTTCTTCTGGAAATATCAAATCAGCACGACCAATGACATTGGGAATCTCACCAGAATTTGAGCCGATGACGGGAATTCCCATAGACATAGCTTCTATGAGAACATGACCGAATTGTTCCTTCCACGTTGGGGTTGAGCGAGAAGGTAATACTAAGACATCAAATTGGCTCAGTTCTGCGGGGGCTTGCTGATGAGGAACTGCACCTCTCCAGACAATGCGATCGCTAATTTGCAGATTTTCGGCTAGTTTTCGCAGTGCTGTTTCTTCAGAGCCAGAACCACAGAGAATAATTTGACTATTGATGCCGCTATCGCGTAATTGAGCAACTGCTCTAAAAATTAGGTCAATTCCTTTGCTGTGAGCTAAACGACCGAGAAAGCCGATCTTAAAAGTAGATGTATTGGCTGTGGGTGATTTTATGGATGGGGCAAAAAACTCTGGATCAACTCCCATTTGCGGCATTACTTCTAATAAGCCACGATAGTTCCACTTTTCCATCACATTAGCTCCGTCTTGATTACCGGAGATAATTGCACTGGCACTATTCAAGACAAATTTGCATATCTGCCAACGAGCTAATGGTAACTGGCGCAATTGATTTTCCCAGCCAAAGATGATAATCGGTTTGTTGGTGATGCGAGCTAAAATGGCGACCTCGAAAGCGCAGATGGAAAAGACTTCTTCCTCGATTTGGATCAGATCGGGTTGAAAATCTTGCAATACTTTCCAGATGACCCAAGGGGCATATAAATGCGCTCCCACCCGTCCCGAAAACATCACGGGAGCCGAATAGAGATGCAGATGAGAATAAGGGCGTTCTAGTGGGATGAGACGATCCCATTCCAAGGCTTTCCAGTTACTGGGAGCTAGAAGAGCGACTTCAATATTTTCCTGCTGTGCGATGGCATTCAATTTGCCCTGGTTAACACCGACAACATAGGCATGACTGACAAAAAGAACTTTTAAAACTTTGGCTGTTATATTAATTTGGGCTGTGGGCAAATTGTCACGGTGTTTTTGTTTTAGCCTCATTTATTTTAGTTGGTTAGTATTCAAAAAACGATTTGTTTAGGCAATCAGCGCCCGAATTTTAGTCACAGTCCAATCAACTAACTTGGGTCGGTGTTGTGGTGCATACAACCATGTAATTGCCGGTTCAGCTAGAGGTAATGGCATCAATCCCACCCAGATAAACCAGAGGCTGTAGAAAAGTCGCTTTTGCCAATTAAAGTCTGAGTATTTCCAGAGACAACGAATTCCGGAGTAAATTAAATTGAGTGGGCGATCGCTCGGAACTGGATGCTTGTGAGGATCTAGGCGTAAAGAAATAATCCGCGACCATAAGCGTCCGAGTGAGCGTTGTTCTAAATCAGTAGGAACTTCATAGCCCAATGCTTTGGCTTTCTGGGTTAACAAAGCAAAGTTCTGTAAATCATGGCGCACAAAGCGTTGAAATCGAGCAGCCGTTACTGTTGCCAATGCCCACTGATTTGTATCATGAATTCTGTAAGCACCCAGTGGTTTTTCTATGGCAGCAACATCACCATAAAAAGGAACTTGGAAAGATAAATAGTCATCTGCGGTAAGTTTATATTCATCAGGAATGGGAAAAAGCTTTTCCAGAACCTGCGGATTTAGGGCATTACCGCTAGTGGGAGTGCTGACATATCCACCTTGATCTAAGAGGATTTTTGACACCTCTCCATTGGAAAGAGGGGCAGATCCTTGGGGAGAAGAGTAACCAAGAGATTTTCCAATCTTATCAACAACTGTTAAGCGATAGTGAACTTTAGAAAGTTCTGGTTTCCAGATAGCAACGATTTCTTCAACTGCATAAGGGAATAAATAATCGTCCGCATCTAGAAAAATAATGATATCGCCCTTACTTTTGGCAAACCCACTATTGAAAGCCGCAGCTTGTTTGCTATTGGGTTGGAAGATGGGAATGATGCGTTGACTATATCCAGCAATAATATCACGGGAATTGTCAGTTGAACCATCATCAACAACAATAATTTCAGTATGAGGATAGGTTTGGTTAATGGCGCTATTGATGGCTTCTGGGAGAAAGCGATCGTAGTTGTAATTGTTGATAATAATACTAACAGTCAGATTATCGTTCATATTAAATCCTCAATGCTTAGATCAGGCTAATTTTTCCAAGTCTTTCCATCATAAAAACAATAACTAAATTTCCTTAAATTTTATAAATCTTAAATTTCAAATACTATCAACAGTCAGAAATTCCATTATGAACGTAAAGGATTTGGGAAAAGTATGTCTAAGAGTACCAATAAGAC
>Ga0208601_1000177_pt1 | contig 13903 bp, 14 predicted proteins | sample LakMenEpi09Nov12_FD_150684 | JGI IMG/M metagenome (GOLD analysis project Ga0208601, IMG submission 150684) | Freshwater microbial communities from Lake Mendota, WI - 09NOV2012 deep hole epilimnion (SPAdes) | ecosystem: Environmental > Aquatic > Freshwater > Lake | place: Lake Mendota, Madison... | reverse complement strand
GAGCAGGGAACTAGCTACGCATTCCAGGGTGTCGTGACTCAAAAAACGTAGTCAGTTAAGACTTAGACTGGTCAGTACAGCTTGCAATTTCTTACAAGCTCAGTCCCTTTAGGGCTGAGTTACTGACAGTTCTACTTCAGATTTAGACATTGCTTGTAATTTTAACCTCACTTACCTCAAGCTTCCACTAAATATTGCGAATTGTTGAGGTTTTTTTTGGGGAGTTTTTTAACTTTGTTAAATATCCAATAACCCATATCTTTTTTGCAATGCTAATAACTTCATTCTTGCTTCCCCAGCATTATCAGCTAAATCAGCAAATTCCACAAACCGCCGTAATTCCTTCTTTAATAAATTCCGTTCTACTTCAATAGTTTCTCTATCTAAATCTGGCGGTAAAACAATCATATCAAAAATTGTTGCCCGTTCCTTCCCAGGGTGAGGACGCAAAACCCGTCCCCGACGTTGGATAAATTGCCGGGGATTTCCCGAACTTGATAAAATTACTGCGGTTTGAATAGCGGGAATATCCACACCTTCATCTAAACACCGAATTGCGACTAAACCCTGTAATTCTCCACTTTCAAATTGACGACGTAAAATTTCTCTTTCTTCCAAAGAAGTATTTGCTGTGTAGGTACTGACTTTATAGCCTAATTCTCCTCCCAAAATTTGAGCAACTGCTTTGAGTTGACGCAAAGAATAACGTTGTCCAATTTCTTGAGAACCATCACTACAATAAAACAGTGTATGGGTAGTTTTTCGACGAGTTGCCATTAACTCTTGTAAGGCTGTTAATTTATTTTCCGCAGTGCCAACTAACCGCGCCCTTTGCATTAATAATGATTTGATATCTTCGTTGTTTTCAAAATCTCCCACTTCACCAATATCTCGATCTCGATAAAGAAGAGAACGCCCAATTTTTTTGGTTAATTTTAAATAAGCTATACTCTCATTTTCCGTTAATTCTACCAATACCGGATTATAGATATAATGAACTAATGCACCTTGAGAAATCGCATCCTGTAAACTAAATTCAGGTTGGAGAATATGACCAAAATAATCTAATAAAGATTCTGTACCATCATCATCAAAATATCTTTCTGGTGTGGCTGATAAACCTAGACGTAAACCCACATTTCGGGGTAAACTTTCCTCTAGTTTCGGTGCGCCTAAATTATGAGCTTCATCACCAATAATCAACGTTTTCGGCGGAAAATATTTAAGTTGTGTCTGAAAACCATCACCAATTAAAGTCGAGTTAGTGGTAATTATCGTCACGAAATCTTGAGAACCAGAACACAGATTATAGATTTGTGTAGAAAGTTGACTTTGCCAACTGCGTAAATTATCAAAGGCTAAAATCGGCTGTAAGTTAAATTTCTCACATTCTCTACCCCACTGGGTAACAAGATGACGATAGGGACACACCACCAACAAGACTTGTAAACCAATTTGCTGGTACAATTCACAAGCGATCGCTAATGCAGTAATAGTTTTACCACTACCAGTAGCCATTTTTAATGTCCCCCGACCATGATTAGCAAACCAGCTAGTCACAGCTTGACGTTGATATCCCCGCAATTGCAGAGATAAAGGCATTTTCGGAAATCCCGGTAATGGTTGCTTAACTTGATAGCTGCCCTTTTTCTCCCCCGCATAAGGTAACTTGAGTTTAAAAGTAGGCAATTTCGGTACTGCATTTCGCGTTAGGTACATAAATTGGTAATTGGTAAGAATCAGTAGTTACTTGTTTTTTATTTGCAACTGACAACTGACAACCGACAACTGTACGGGCGAAGCATTTGGAGAACTATTTTTGGCAATGATCGATAATTTATCTTCCAAATGCTTCGCCCCTACTGACAACCGACAACTAACAACCGACAACTGACAACTGACAACTGTACGGGCGAAGCATTTGGAGAACTATTTTTGGCAATGATCGATAATTTATCTTCCAAATGCTTCGCCCCTACTGACAACGAACAACTGACATCCTTTAGTTATAATTACGCCAAATACCCACCAAAGAACCTTGCACTTCTACTTGCATAGCCGATACTTCTATGGGATTGTAATTAGGATTTGCAGGTTTGAGAGTAACAAGATCATCATGGCGGTAAAAACGTTTTAAAGTTGTACCGTGTCCTTCCACTCTCGCAGCCACGATAGTCCCATTTTTTAACTGGTTAGGTTCAGCAACAGGACGCAAAAATACCACATCACCATCTGCAATCAAATCTTCAATCATACTATCCCCAGCGACTCTTAAAGCATAGCTTTGGGGAGGTAATGATAAATTAGCCAAATCCAAATGTTCGACGGCATCTGTGAACGGTTCAATCAAACCACCTGCGGCAATAGTTCCTAAAATTGGTACACCTTGTTTAACAGGATGAAGTATCCGCAAAGTTCTCGCCCTACCTAAATTCCAGCCAATGTAACCCTTATTGCGTAAATGTTCCAACCGACTTTGAATGGGTGCTGGAGATTTCAAATTCATCCCTTCCATCATTTGGCGAATCGAGGGAGAATGTTGATTCAACCTGATATATTCAACCAACCATTCGTATAGTTCTTTTTGAGGATCTGTGAGACGTTCCATATTTTTTTCGGGAAGTAAATAATAAATGCCCATAGAACATTGGTACTACAAAATTCTTCCCTTAACAAGCTTTTATTAAATATTTATGATAATTGGTAACTGGTAGGGAACAGGGAACAGGGAACAGATAAAAATTTAACCAATTACCCATTACCCATTACCAATTACCAATTACCAATATTGTTATTTTGCCCCAAGAATACTTGCAAGTAAAGCTTTTTGAGCGTGGAGACGATTTTCTGCCTGGTCCCAAACCCGTGATTGTGAACCTTCAATTACTTCTTCAGTAATTTCTTCACCACGGTGGGCTGGTAAGCAGTGTAAAACAATTGCTTCTGGATCTGCAAGACTTAATAATTGTTCAGAAATTTGATAAGGTTGAAAAACAGGGAACCGGTTATTTGCCTGTGTTTCTTGTCCCATACTTGCCCAAACATCAGTGTAAAGTACAGATGCACCTTTAGCTGCTGCTTCGGGATCATGGGTTAAGAGAACTTCAGTTTTTTTATTGGCTATTTCTCGAGATTTTTCCACAATTTCCGCATCTGGGGAGTATCCTGACGGAAAAGCTATTCTGATATTCATTCCCACCAAAGCACAACCCAACATCAGAGAATTAGCGACATTATTACCATCACCGACATAGGTTAAAGTTAAACCTGCCAAAGTTCCAAATTTTTCTTGAATGGTGAGTAAATCAGCCAATATTTGACAAGGGTGTTCTAAATCTGTGAGGGCATTAATTACAGGAATTTTCGCATACTTCGCAAAAGTTTCCAACTCCTGTTGAGCAAAGGTGCGAATGGCTAAAACATCCAAATAACGATCTAACACCCTAGCAGTATCCTGGATAGGTTCTCCTCGACTTACCTGAGTGACATGAGGATGAAGATCAATTACCTGTCCCCCCAGTTGATACATTGCGACTGTAAAACTCACTCTAGTGCGCGTTGAAGCTTTGGAGAACAACAAACCCAAAACTTTATTACAATGCAACTTGAGTTTTTCCGACTTTAGTTGAGTAGCTAATTCCAGAAGTTCTTGCAGTTCCCCAGAACTCAGATCCGCTAGACTTAATAAATCTCTGCCTATCAATGCTGCCATGCTTGATTATCTATAAAGAACAAATGTTTCCGCGCCTTTGTATAACCGTGTCACCAGGAATACTCCAATTGCACTGTACCAAATATTTTTGCATCAATCTACAACCTAGCGGCTAGTTTTACCGATTTTTGGCAATCAGAAAAATATTTTGCTTACCCTATAGACAAATCATGCCCTCATGTTATAACATGAAATCGGTGAGGCAATCAAAAACGTTCTTACCAAAATCGCCAGCATAGCACAGTGGTAGTGCATCCGACTTGTAATCGGAAGGTCGTAGGTTCAAATCCAACTGCTGGCCTTTATTATTAATTAAAAAGGTGGGAAATACCCACACTACATTTACTCAGCAAACACTCCAGCAAAAAAGTCCAAAGTCTCCTTCAAAGCTTTGATGAAAACATCAATTTCCTCACGGGTATTGTAAAAAGATAAACTTGCCCGTGCAGTTCCTGCTAAACCTAGATGACGGTGTAATGGTTGAGTACAATGATGTCCAGAACGAATTGCCACACCTTCTTGATCTAACAAAGTTGCTAAATCATTAGCGTGAACACCTTCTGCCGTAAAAGCTGCTAATGCGGCTCTACCTTCCCCTTCAGCATTGGGTTTTGGTCCGTGGATTCTAATTTGGGGTATTTGTGCTAATTGCGCGAATAAATAAGCCGTTAATTCCGCTTCATAAGCATGGATTTTATCCATACCGATATTAGTAAGATAATCTATCGCTGCACCAAGGGCGATCGCTTCCCCAATAGCCGGAGTACCAGCTTCAAATTTATGGGGTAATTCTGCATAGGTGGAATGGTCTAAAAATACCTCTGCAATCATCTCACCACCACCGAAAAATGGCGGCATTGCTTCTAGTAATTCCAACTTACCATACAAAAATCCAATGCCAGTGGGAGCGCACATCTTATGTCCAGAAGCTACCAACCAATCACAGTCAAGTTCTTGAACATCAATAGGAGTATGGGGGACACTTTGACAAGCATCAAGTAAGAACTTCGCACCGTATTTATGAGCAATTTCGGCTATTTCCTTAGCTGGATTTATGCAACCCAAAGTATTAGAAATATGCAGAATAGACACCAGTTTTGTTTTTTCAGAAATCAGGTTTTTAAACTGCTCCAAATCAAAAGTTTCTTCTGGTGTTAATTCGACAAACTTCAATATTGCACCCGTTTTTTGAGCAACAAATTGCCAAGGAACAATATTACTATGGTGTTCCATGACCGAGAGAATAATTTCATCTCCTGGCTTTAAATTGTTCATTCCCCAACTGTAAGCGACTAGGTTAATAGCCTCAGTTGCGTTGCGGGTGTACACAACTTCTTGGCGTGATTTAGCATTAATAAATTTAGCAATCTTATCACGCGCACCTTCATAAGCATCAGTAGCTTTTCCGCTGAGAAAATGTGCGCCACGATGGACATTTGAATTATATTGTTCGTAATAATCACGCCAAGCATTTAATACGAATAAAGGCTTTTGAGAAGTAGCTGCATTATCGAGATAAACCAGGGGTTTACCGTGGACTTCCTGATGTAAAATGGGGAAGTCAGAACGAACTTTATCAGCGAGAGATTTGGTAGAAGTGATGGTCATGTTGAAGAAGAAGTTCAGGAGTTTAGATGTTCAGAATAATAACTAGAATTTAGGAGTATTGCAGAATTTAAGAAGAACGAACCACAGAGGCACAGAGGACACAGAGAAAGAAAGTTTTAGAGCTTTTTGTGTTAGTAGGTGCGGGGTTTACTCACCTTTTTTAGGGGTGAGTTCCCGAAGTTTTATCATTTATTGGTGAGACTTGTAACAGTTTTCAACAAACTCTCACGCAAAGAAGGAACAGGGATAAAGTTAATAACTTCCATTGCGAAACCATTAACTAATAATTTGCGAGCATTATTTTCATCAATGCCGCGACTTTGCAGGTAGAATATTTGATCATCTTCTAACTGACTGACCGTAGCACCATGAGCGCATTTAACATTATCAGCAGTGATTTCCAATTGAGGTTTGGTGTCAATTCTGGACTTAGATGATAATAGCAAATTGCGATTTAATTGAGATGCGTTAGTTAATTGCGCCAGTTTAGGAACAAATATTTTACCATTGAAGATACCATGAGCGCGATCGCCTATAATGCACTTATGTAACTGTTTACTCACACCATGGGGATGATTTAAAGACAAAGCACTGTGAGTATCAGCCAATTGATTATCAGCAATCACAGTTAAACCATTTAACGTTGTTTCCGTTTGTTCACCAGTTTGCAAAATCTCCAAATTGTGACGAGAGATTTTACCCCCAACCGTCACAGCATTACAACTATAACGACTATATCGCGCCTGAGTAACAGCAGTTTTCCCAACATGAAAAGCCGCAGCACCTTCTCGCGCAATTCTATTATGACTCACCTGAGCATTTTCATTTACCCAAATTTCCGTCACACTATTAGTGAAGTAAACACCCTCATTTTGTGAAGATGCAATATACTCTTCAATTAAAGTTACTTGAGAGTTACTTTCAGCTACTACTAAAACGCGAGGTTGGGAAATAGTCGCAGACTCACCAGAAACAGAAATAAATAATAGATGAATTGGTTTTTCCAACACCACATTTTTACCAACCCATACCACAGCGACATCATTTAAAGCCGCAGTATTTAAAGCCGTAAAAACTTCCTTCGCACCTTCCGCTTGAGCTAAATATTCCCCTACAATTTCACTGGATAAAACATCTAAATTACCAACAATTAAACCAGAAGGTAAATTTTCAGTATTAGATAAATCAGGTGAGTAAACACCATTAACAAACACTAACCGCTGAGAAACTTCAGGTAAAATATCAGATTCTAAAGATGTTTCCTGAAACATCCCTAACTTAAAATCTACCTGTTTCAAAGATGATAAATCAGTAAACCGCCATTCTTCCTCGCGGGTATTGGGAATAACAGAATGACGAACCCATTTAGCAGCACCGTCACGAAGTTGTTTTAAGCAATCATCTTTTTCCGATACAGTTACCTGATTTAACAAACCAGTTAAAAAAGGATCTCTATCTAATAGAGAATTAGGAATAGAAGTAAGAGAAACTGGAATAGACATTACACACCCACTCCCAAAGCTTCTTCGAGAACCCAATCATAACCGCGAGATTCTAACTCAAGCGCCAACTCCTTACCACCACTTCTAATAATTTGTCCCTGCGCCATAACGTGAACAAAATCAGGGATAATATAATCAAGAAGACGCTGATAATGAGTAATCATAATTGTGGCATTTTCAGCATTGGTTAATTGATTAACGCCATTAGCAACAATTTTCAAAGCATCAATATCCAAACCAGAATCAGTTTCATCCAAAATCGCCAACTTTGGTTCTAAAATCGCCATTTGCAGAATTTCATTCCGCTTCTTTTCCCCACCAGAAAAACCCTCATTCACACTGCGATTCAGAAAAGAAGAATTCATCTTCACAACATCCAACTTTTCCTCAACCAAATCATCAAAATCGAAAGCGTCAACCTCCTCCAAACCTCTAGATTTCTGACGAGAATTATAAGCAACTCGTAAAAAATCCAAATTACTCACACCAGGAATTTCTAGAGGATACTGAAAAGCTAAAAACACACCACTTCTAGCTCTTTCCGCTGCTTCCATATCCAAAAGATTTTGTCCTTGGAAAACCACCTCACCACCAGTAACAGTATAAGCTGGATGTCCCGCCAAAACCTTAGAAAACGTACTCTTCCCAGAACCATTAGGTCCCATAATCGCGTGAACTTCCCCAGCGCGAACCTGCAAATTCAACCCCTTCAAAATCGGAGTTCCATCAACATCAGCCGTCAAATTCTTAACCGACAAAATCAAATCACTATTCTCAACAATCATCTTCTCTTCCTCTCTTTCTCTGCGTACTCTGTGCCTCTGTGGTTCGTTTTCTTAACCCACACTACCCTCTAGTTTCAAACTCAACAACTTATCAGCCTCAACAGCAAATTCCATTGGTAACTGATTAAAAACATCCTTACAGAAACCGCTAATCATCATCGAAATAGCATCTTCCGAAGAAATACCCCGTTGAGCAAAAAAGAACAATTGATCTTCACCAATTTTAGAAGTAGAAGCCTCATGTTCCACCTTTCCCGTATTATTCTGAACTTGAATATAAGGAAAAGTATTAGCTTGAGCATTATCTCCAATTAACATCGAATCACATTGAGAATAATTTCTCGCACCTTTTGCAGTGGGATTAATCTTCACCAAACCCCGGTAACTATTACTAGATTTACCAGCAGAAATTCCTTTAGAAATAATAGTGCTGCGGGTGTTTTTCCCAACGTGAATCATCTTACTTCCAGTATCAGCTTGCTGCATATTATTTGTTAATGCAACCGAGTAAAATTCACCGACGGAATTATCACCAATCAAAACACAACTAGGATATTTCCAAGTAATAGCAGAACCTGTTTCTACTTGAGTCCAAGAGATCTTAGAATTGACACCTTGACACAAACCACGTTTAGTTACAAAGTTGTAAATTCCGCCTTTACCATTGACATCACCAGCGTACCAGTTTTGCACGGTAGAATATTTAATTTCCGCATTATCTAAAGCCACCAATTCTACAACCGCCGCGTGTAATTGGTTGCTGTCGTACATGGGGGCTGTACAACCTTCTAAATAAGAAACATAACTTCCTTCTTCGGCGACAATTAAAGTCCGTTCAAATTGTCCTGTATCTCCGGTATTAATGCGGAAATATGTAGACAATTCCATGGGACATTTTAAGCCTTTGGGAATATAAACGAAAGAACCATCACTAAATACAGCCGCATTTAAAGCTGCGAAATAATTATCAGCAATGGGAACAACGCTACCCAAATATTTTTTAATCAGTTCTGGGTGTTCTTGTAAAGCTTCGGAAAAAGAACAGAAAATTACGCCATCTTTGGCAAGTTTTTCTTTATATGTAGTCGCAACAGAAACACTATCGAAAATCGCATCAACAGCAACGTTACTTAATCGCTTTTGTTCATTTAAAGGAATACCCAATTTGGCAAAGGTTTCCAATAAAGTTGGATCAACTTCATCTAAACTGTTGAGTTTGGCTTTCTTTTGTTTCGGTGCGGAATAATAAATAATATCCTGATAATTAATAGGCGGATATTGGACATGGGACCAAGTTGGTTCTGTCATTTTCAGCCATTGATGATATGCTCGGAGACGATATTCCAGCATAAATTCCGGTTCATTCTTTTTGGCGGAAATTAGGCGGACAACATCTTCGCTTAACCCACGAGGAATAGTATCGGCTTCAATATCGGTAACAAAGCCGTACTTGTAAGGTTGGTTGACTAAGGTGGTGACGGATGCGCTCATCGGTTCTCTTGTGTTCTCTTTAAAGGACGGGCGACGGGCTGCAAAAAAGCTAATTCCCGTTTTCTGTTACCAATTCCTAACAGGACTGCTAGAATAGGTTTAACGACTAAAACAATTCGGCTGTTGTTTAATCTATTTTCATTGTACGATAGATTAACAACAACAATGTTGTTTAAGTTAAATTTTCAGAAAAAAAGTTTTTTATTTTGGGACGTTTGCGAAGCGTCTAGTAGAGAAGATGGCGACTACCCAGCAGACCTCAACTAAGCAGGATATCCTAGAGTATCTATTGAAACACTCACAAGCAACGGCTGTTGAATTGGCTAACTTTTTGGATGTCAGTCCCCAAGCGATTCGTCGTCATTTAAAGGATTTAGAGACGGAGGAGTTAGTTCTATATTCGGTATCAGAACAGCCGAGTATGGGCAGACCCCAGCACGTTTATCACTTGAGTCGGGGGGGAAGATCACATTTACAAAAAAATGCTAACCGCTTAAGTGATGGTTATGGCGAGTTTGCGGTTTCTCTCTTGGACACTTTAGCCGAAACTGTGGGACGTGACCAAGTAAAGTCTATTTTACGGAAACAGTGGGAACGTAAAGCCCAAGAATATCATGAACGGGTGGGTAATGGTTCTTTGCAGGAACGGGTCGCAAATTTGATAGAATTGCGAAAGGCTGAAGGTTTTATGGCGGAGTTTCACGCTGTGGAATCAGATGCTAGTGGTGCGGAAAGATTTATTTTTGTGGAACATACCTGCGCTATTTCTGATGTTGCGGAATCTTTTCCCAGCGTTTGTGGTCATGAATTAGAAATGTTTGCGGCTATTTTACCAGATTGTACTGTAGAAAGAACCCATTCGCTGATTCATGGTGAACATCGTTGTGGTTATTTGGTGGAAAAAAGGTAGAAATAGTTGAACCCAGATGAACGCGGATAGACGCAGATAAGGAAGTCGGTTATTTTTGTTGTGGATGTGAGATGAAAATAGATGATTTGACAATGAATTGATTGGGGTTTTGCGGTGTTAAACCCCTACAGTTTAGGAATTGAAAGGGTGTGAATTGTTTATTTTAATTTGATAGATAACATTAACGCTTCAAAATTACATCAATTCCCTTTTTTATTTGTATCAATTCTTGAAGCTGATTTTCAATCCAATCTTTCTCAGCTTGACGTTGTTCTGATGTTTCTTGTTGATAACGGTTTTGGATCTCTAAAAAGTCATTATAGAATAACATCGCTTGTCCAATTGCGTTATTTATTATTAACCTCCATAACTCATCAAAAATATCTACAACTATCTTTTCCAGATTTATATATACTTTATTACAGGCTTGAGTAAACTGTTCTTTGTTGATTCCTAAAGCTGCTTGTTTCGCTAAATTTTGAGGAGCATTTTTTATATGATCTATCCGAATCCGAATATTAACCTTATCCACATAAATATCAGTAGCCAATGCTCCTTTTGCTAAATCACAAATGGAATTAATTATTTTGCTTTTCTTGACTTTATCCAATTGATTGGCGTATTTTTCAATAACTGATAATCTGGGTAAAAATTCCTGAGTAATTAACAAAATATTTTCTGATAAAATTGCTCTCATACTGCTTAGTTGTAATTCTATGGCAAAATCCAAACATTTAATAAAATTATCTTTCTCAAAAATATTCAATCCTTTCTTATCTTTACCCTTATCATCTTCAAAAAATTCTCTTGTTAATTTTGTAACTCTTGCTGACCAAGATTTTTTCACTATTTCTAAAGTTTCTAATTTAGATTGATTGTATAAATTCCTAATCCTCACAGATAACCCACTCCAATCACCTATTTCTTCCCATATTTCCGCACTGGGTACTACCATTATTCTCTGTTTGCTATCCCAAACATCTTTAGCATGATCTACCTCAGTTAATCTTTATCAGACTTTCAAATTACGAAAGCAAGTAGAATTACTACATTTAGAAGTCAAAAACGGTTTTCTTGATTTAAAAGAAACTTTAAAATACGAAAGTGAGGAAATCAGAAAACGAATTGATGAAGTAGCAGCAGATATCAAATTTCATGCACATCAATTAATTTTAATGCAAGCTTATGGACAGTTTCAACAAGCATTACAATCACTTAAAACAGCGTTTTTAATTGAAGATTCAAGTATTAGAAATACTACTTTAGGTGGGGTAATCAACACATTAAATAATTCTTTGTCTAGCTATAAAAATCCTGCGATTTTATCTGATACCTGTGCTGCGGGATATCTCAGAAGAATGGAATGCGCTTGGGCAATTGAGCAAACAATAGCTTTAACCTATCAATTACAAAATCAATATGATGCTGTATATCATCAACTTGATGTGCTGCAAAATCAAATTCGTAAAGATTGCTTAAATGTAATTGATAAATGTGAATCGGAAGCAGAACTAGATTTTCTCTTCCCAGAAATATCTTGTATTCTCAATAATGATTTAGCTGTATTATCATCTTGGCAAAATCATGTGGATTGGATTAAAAATTTACCTGTAAGTGAAAGAAAACTTTTAGCAAGTTCTGAGTTTGTAAATACGGATAGTGTAGAAACTAAAACAGATTCAGAAATTCTACAAGAACCAAGAGAATTAGTAGTTTATCAAAAGTTAAAAAATAAATCTCATTATTCATCTCTACAGGATCAGTTAAGATTTATGATTCAGCCAGAACTACGCCAAAAATATGAATCTTATATAACTCAGGAAGCAACAAATTCTGGATATAATGGTTTAGTACCTGGAAATTGGCAAGAAATCGCAGATTTAACCTTAGCTAATCTTTATTGGTATTTTCAAGATAAAAATAAAACAACAGTTGGATGAATCATGAAAATTGGACATTGCGATCGCACAAAAATAAAGCGTATGTTCGGTTTATGAGGTAGGTTTACCAAATTTTCCTAATATTTGCATTTGCAAGTCGCTAAACCTGCAATTTAGATCCCCGACTTCTTTGATAAATTATCATTATTTACCAAAGATTAAATTAAGAAGTCGGGGATCTTTCCTTTGTGCTATAATAAAAATCGAATATTGCTAACTTTATTAGTAAACTATCGCAATGACAAATAAAATCATGAAAAACAAAGAATTTTATGTAGTAATTGAAAGAGATGAAGATGGTATGTATATTGGTGAAGTTCCTCAACTTAAAGCCTGCTATAGTCAAGGGGAAACTATTGATGAACTGATGAAAAATATTAAAGAAGTTATTGAAATGTGTTTAGAAGAACTAGAAGAGGAATTAACCACAGAATTTATTGGTGTGCAAAAAGTAGTATTATCATGACTAAATTACCAACAATTACAGGAGAATAACTGATTGCTGCATTAGAAAAAGTAGGTTTTTATATAGTCAGACAAAAGGGAAGTCATGTCAGAATGAAACATGAAGATAATCGAGTTGTTTCTATTCCTTCTCATAGTGGTAAAACTATCGGAAAAGGTTTATTATTAAAAATAATTCGAGATGCAGATTTGACAAAAGATGAACTGATAGAACTTTTAAATTAGTTGTTAAGGAGAATTTTCTTTATTCCCTAAAGTGATATAATAGAACAATTAAAACTGCGAGGTGAATTTATATGGTAACTCTAGCACCTACTCACAGCGACACTCACACCAATAGCGTTATCCTCCATAATATTTCTTGGAATACTTTTGAACGAATTTTATTAGAAACAGGTGATGATCGCCATAACAGGTTTACTTATAATCAGGGAATTCTAGAAATTATGACTCCATTAATGCCCCATGAACACAATAACCGTTTGTTACAAAATCTAATTATTGTTTTAGTTGAAGAGTTAAATCTCAATGTCAAAAGCACTGGTTCATTAACTTGTAAAAGAGAAGATTTAGCTAGAGGTGTAGAACCTGATTCTAGTTTCTATATTCAAAATGAACCAATCATGAGAAATAAAATAAGTTTAGATTTAACTCAAGATCCTCCACCTGATTTAGTAATAGAAGTTGATTATGCTAGTTCTTCTATTGATAAATTACCGATTTATTTAGCTTTAGGTGTTCCTGAAGTTTGGCGTTATGATGAACCTGTGATGCAAATTTATAGTTTATCTGAGGATAAATATATTTCTTGCAATAGTTCACCAACCTTTGCGAATTTACCTTTAAATACAGAAATCCCTCAGTTTTTAGCTTCTAGTTTACAAGTGGGTGAAATGTCAATGATTAAGAATTTTCGGAGTTGGTTAAAAACACAAATTTCCTGATTAAATTAAGAAGTCAGTGATCTGGGTATTATGTTTTTAAGGTTGAGTTACTTATTGCTGGGCTTTTATTGCTCAGGGGTGACAATAATGTGATTTAATAGTAGAAAGGCAATTTCTCGATTAAACAGAATTTTGAATTTTTATGGATATCTCACCTAATCAATCATCAACTCAATTTTTATCTTCAGAAGAATCCGCTCAAGTTGACGCGGCTTTGTTATCTTCTCCTGAAAAGTTTTTAAGTAGATTGACAATTTCTTCTTTGCGGATTTTACAACATATTGCCAAGGAATATGATGTTTCTATTGAGGAATTGACGACAAAGCAAATTATTACCTGGTTTGAGATTGATGCCAAAATTAGAAGAGAGAAAGGGATTGAGGAAGCGTTTTTGAAGTGGTAAGTTGTGTCTTGCAGTACCCGGATTTCTCACAAAGAACTAAAAAAAAGGGGTCAAAACCTGCGAAAATGTATATGTAGAAAGCATTTCAGCAGTTATAAAGTATGACCCCATTAACAACAGATAGTACATCAAAACAGTTCAAG
>Ga0208601_1000173_pt1 | contig 14137 bp, 9 predicted proteins | sample LakMenEpi09Nov12_FD_150684 | JGI IMG/M metagenome (GOLD analysis project Ga0208601, IMG submission 150684) | Freshwater microbial communities from Lake Mendota, WI - 09NOV2012 deep hole epilimnion (SPAdes) | ecosystem: Environmental > Aquatic > Freshwater > Lake | place: Lake Mendota, Madison... | reverse complement strand
TTCATCACATTGCTACCCCCCTTTCCCCTTGTAAAGGGGGGAAACAATAAAAATCCAGTTCCCTCCCCTTTACAAGGGGAGGGTTAGGGTGGGGTAAAAAATATTTGATACATCAACCATAACTTTCCAAACACCCTCTTATCTCGTCGAAGTTGATTTTTAGATACATATTGATGAATAATTGGTAATAAATATCAGAATCAGGATAAAAAAATACAAAGATAATGAAATGAAATCCTGTTAATCTTCAAATCCTGATTCTGACAATTTACCAATTAAACAGTTTTTTTGCCCATCAAGCGAAAGAATATCTTCTCACCTTCAATCCAGACAAACATTAAAGCACTAAAACCGATACAAATTGCTAATTCTTCTAAACTGAGTGGATGAGTACCAAAGAAACTTTGCAGGGGTGGAACATAAATTAACATCAATTGCAAAATCGTGGTGACAATGACTGACCCCAAGACAAAGGGATTAGAAAAAGGATTCATTTCGATAGTAAGTCTATTATTAGAGCGAATAGCGATCGCATGACCCATTTGCGCTAGGCATAATGAAGTAAATACCATTGTCTTCCAAGTATCTGGATCTCCTTGATAGCCGGCTGCATGAGAATGATGGTAAGCCCATTCCATGAGAATAATGGTAATGATGGCAAAAACAATCCCAATGCGAACCATGTAAGAACCTAAACCCCTAGCAAAAATACTTTCACGGGGACTAAAGGGGGGACGTTCCATCACATCAGGTTCAGGGGGTTCTACAGCTAATGCTAAAGCTGGTAAACCGTCTGTTACCAAATTCATCCAGAGAATTTGCAAAGGACTCAAGGGAACGCCTCCTAATCCTAATAATGGCGCAGCGGCAATGGTGAGAACTTCCCCAATATTACTACCCAAAATGTATTTAATAAAGCGGCGAATATTGGTATAAACAACTCTACCTTCTTTAGTGGCTGCAACTATGGTGGCGAAGTTATCATCTAGGAGGATCATGTCGCTGGCTTCTTTGCTCACATCTGTACCTGTGATGCCCATGGCAATGCCTATATCGGCTTGTTTGAGGGCGGGAGCATCATTAACACCATCCCCTGTCATCGCCACAAATCGCCCGCGACGTTGTAAGGCTTGGACAATTCTTAATTTATGTTCAGGGGAGACTCGCGCGTAAATACTCACTAAGTCAACCTGTGTTTCTAATTCTTGGTCACTGAGAAGTTGTAATTCCTTACCAGTGAGGACTCTATCACCTGCTTGGGCAATTCCCAAATCAGTAGCGATCGCTTGAGCAGTTAATTGATGGTCGCCAGTAATCATAATCGGACGGATTCCCGCCTTGCGACATTCTTGCACAGCCGCCCTCACCTCTGGACGAGGCGCGTCTAGCATTCCCACCAACCCCAACCAAACCAAATCTACCTCAGATGTATCCTCTGAACCATCTGGGGGAATTTCAGCCAAAGGTTTATAAGCAAAACCTAAGACCCGCAAACCTTTACCCGCCATTTGGTCATTAGCTCCCAAAATTTGGCTGCGGTGTTCGTCACTGATAGGAATCGAGTGATTACCTAAATGGATTTTTGTACACCGTTCCAAAGTTAATTCTGGTGAACCCTTGGTAAACATTAAGTATTGTTCAGATTCCACAAAACCAGCAATAGCTGGGTCAATGGCTGTAAGAGAAGATTCTCCAGTAGCTACAGCTTCTAATTGACAAATCACACTCATGCGCTTCCGTTCTGAGGAAAAGGGAAATTCCGCCACACGAGGTAATTTACTACTCCATTGGTCTTGTTCAATTCCGGCTTTTCCTGCCAAAGTCACTAAAGCCCCTTCGGTCGGGTCGCCCAAAATTGCCCATTCTCCTTGTTGTTGTTGCAGAACAGCATCATTACAAACAGCACAGGAAACAAGCAAAGCAGAAATTTCTGGACATTCATCTAAATTGGCTTTTTCACCATTTAACTGAAAATCGCCAATGGGAGTATAACCTTCTCCAGTGACGCGAAAGGGAGAATTATTGGTGTACACCGACTGTACCACCATTTTATTTTGAGTTAGAGTTCCGGTTTTATCAGAACAAATAGTAGTTACAGAACCAAGAGTTTCTACCGCTGGGAGTTTGCGAATTAAGGCATTATGCTTAACCATGCGCTGAGTTCCCAAAGCCAGGGTAACAGTAATTACCGCAGGTAAACCTTCAGGAACTACCGCCACCGCCATACTTAAAGAAACTTCCACCAGTTCTTGTAAATTCTTCCAGCCTATTCCTTTAGTTAGATCATGAATCAGCCCGCCACCAACTACTATGGCTACAAGAATTAAAGAACCAGTAACGAGAACGTTACCCAATTGGGTCATGCGTTGCTGTAAAGGCGTAGGTTCACCGTCCACAGACTGCAACATAGCGGCAATTTTGCCTAGTTCTGTTCGCATTCCGGTGTGAGTTACCAGTACCTTAGCCCGACCTTGGATAACTTCCGTACCTTGAAAAACTGAATTGAGGCGATCGCCTAAGGGTGCATCTTCTGGTAATGTAAGAATGGCTTGCTTATTGACAGCTTCGGCTTCACCTGTGAGAGCCGATTCTCGCACTTGCAAATTAGACTGTTCTATTAAGCGACCATCAGCAGCTATTTGCACCCCAGCTTCCAGCAACATCACATCCCCTGGAACTAGCTCCTTCGCTGCTATATCCGCCAGTTTACCATCACGGAGGATTCGGACTGAGGGAGAAGATAGTTTTTTCAAGGCTGCTAGAGCTTTTTCAGCCCGGCTTTCTTGCACATAGCCCAAAATACCATTGAGGATAACGATAGCCATAATGGCAATTGTGTCTTTAAATGGCACTTCACCGGGTTTTAATGTCCCCCCAGTCAAAGCCAGTAAATCCAAAAAACCAGAAATGAGGGCAACGGCAATCAGCATCAATAACATGATATTGGTAAACTGATCTAGCAGAATTTGCCAAGGGCCACGACCGACCTGTTCTTCGAGTTCATTAAGTCCATATTTTTGGCGACGCTGTTCAACTTCTTGGGAGGTTAAGCCGCTGTTTGCGTCACTATCAAGCATTTCTAAGGCTTTATCAACTTCTAAACCATGCCAAAGGTTGGTAGATTCAGGTAAAGAATGAGCAGACATCGTGTAAGTTACAGGAAATGGTTACAAAATTCGATCATAATTTAGTGGTGTCCGAAAATGTGGAATTGGTCAATTGTCAGTTGTTAGTAGGGGCGAAGCATTTGGAAGATAAATTATCGGTCATTGCCAAAAATAGTTCTGCAAATGCTTCGCCCGTACAGTTGTTAGTAGGGGCGAAGCATTTGGAAGATAAATTATCGGTCATTGCCAAAAATAGTTCTGCAAATGCTTCGCCCGTACAGTTGTTAGTAGGGGCGAAGCATTTGGAAGATAAATTATCCGTCATTGCCAAAAATAGTTGTGCAAATGCTTCGCCCGTACAGTTGTTAGTAGGGGCGAAGCATTTGGAAGATAAATTATCGGTCATTGCCAAAAATAGTTCTGCAAATGCTTCGCCCGTACAGTTGTTAGTTGCAAAAAAATATTTCTCTTCCCTGTTCCCTGTTCCCTAATAAATAATAATTTATGACTAATATGCTTAATGATATAAGTTTTCCAGTACCCAGTTTGACGGTGAACCAGATGTTTGGGCAAAAAATAATCAGACCAGTTACTGCTGCTACCTTGTACGGTATTGCTTTTATCAAGGATAGACTTATTGCTATTGATACGGTTAAAGGTCATTTATTAGAAATTGACCCTCTTACCGACAACAGCAAAATTATCAATCCCCACCAAGTCCGCGAATTTAAAGAAGTTACCGGTTTAGCTGTGTGGGAAGATGATCTTTGGGTGACTCGTGATAATAGTGTCTATTTATGTAAATTGGCATCTTTAGGTTTAGAGCATTTTGTAACTTTACCCTATGCCGCTGATGGTGTTGCCGTTTGGGAATCTACCGTTTATGTTAGTTGCCAAAGACTTGGCTATATTTTGATTTTTAACCGGGATACCCGCAAGGAAATCACCAGATTTTATGCCCCTGGTGTCGGTATCCAAAACTTGGCAGTTAGTAAAGAAACTTTATGGGTATGCGATCGCACGGAACAAACAGTTTACTCTATGGATAGGGCAACTGGAGAAGTGCGTTTCAGTGTTCTCACGGCTTTTGATTCTCCTACAGGTATCGCAGTTCAGGGGCAGGATGACACAGGCAAAGATCGTATTTATGTGGCATACTCCAGCGAAGAACCTTATATTCGGGATAATCCCAATGCTGACCCTTGTTTTGAATTAACCTACCGCGATCGCACATTTATTCATTCTCTACAATATCATTACCAAGAGGATAAACGCTACGCCCTCTCTAATGGCTATCTGATAGAAATGTCTTATGTTGAAGAAATTTCCCCCCTTGATGAAATTTATTTAGCCGATATAGAATGGCGCATAGCCCTACCCTCAGAAACCCAACGGCAAAAAGTCCAACAAGTTGAACCCATTGGTTTACCATTCACAGAAGAAATCATTGACGGACAAAGAGTAGCCGTATTTAAATTTGATGCCCTTGCCCCCGGTGAACGTCACATATTTGGCTGGAAGGCATTAGTAGAAGTACGCGGCATTAAACATCGCATCACCCCTAAAGATGTCGAAGATGTTCCAGAACTGTCACCAGAATTAAAAACCCGCTATCTGGTAGATGATGACGACCTAGCAATGGATACAGATATTGTTATCCGTGCAGCCCGCACAGCAGTTGGTACAGAAACTAATCTGTTACGGAAAATGTACAGTATCCGCAACTACGTTTATGATCAATTGTCTTATGCCATTAAACCTCATATTGATTCACCCGATATAGCTTTAGATCGGGGTACTGGTTCATGTGGCGAATATGTAGGCGTATTACTAGCACTTTGTCGCCTGAATGGTATTCCTTGCCGCACCGTTGGTAGATATAAATGTCCAGTTTATGCCGAACATCAGGGAATTCCCCTCCAACCCGATTTTAATCATGTTTGGTTAGAGTTTTATATTCCGGGAATTGGTTGGTTGCCAATGGAATCTAATCCTGATGATCTGGAAGAAGGTGGACCATATCCTACACGATTCTTTATGGGCTTATGCTGGTATCATATCGAAATTGGTAAAGGTATCACTTTTGAAACCTTAACCAGAGATGGAATTCGCTTAACGAAAGAAGAGGTTTCCCTGGGTGACTTAGCTATTAACCATATTCGCTTCACGATTCTGAAGGAATTACCACCTTTTTAAGAATACTATTGCCAATTTTCTCAAATATGTCTGAAACCCAATAAAATCGTGACGATATCAATAGGGTTTCAGGGTTTTAGCAATAGTATTGTTTTAACGTACGTAGGTTGGGTTGACGTATGTTACCCAACATTGTTCAAAATCATTAAAATTGTTTTTGGGTTGCGCTGTCGCTTAACCCAACCTACGATTTTTTATTCTACATTTACCCAAAAATCTGCGGTTTTAATTTGTCCATTGCGATTAAATTGCATCCACATTTTATATGTTCCTGGTTTGGGGAATTTTGTATGAAATTCGATTTTTCCATCTGGAGTATTTTTGATTGCGTGTGCATGAATGTAATTAGATGTAGTTAAAGGAGACGAACTTTTAATAATTACTAAATGTCCTTTTTCTCCCAAATAAGGTTGTAAATCTTTAATTGGTTGATTTTTTTGATCCTTTAAATCGAAACTTAAAGTTACTTCTTGACCGGCTTTAATATTTTTTTCAGAAATATTCAGATTGATTTTAGTATCTGAGATAGTTTTAGTTTTGGTGAACTTTTCTAAATTTTTTGGTAATGGAACTGTACCAGGAATTGTAATATTCATTAATGAGACATTTTCCTTATTTCCAGCAGGTTTATAATCACTGAAAAGTGTATAATTTCCTGACTCTGGAAAATTTGCAGTTACTTCAAAGCGACCATTTTCTTTATATTCGGGATGAATATGATCAAAAAATTGTAAATCATCTCTCACAACAATTAAGTGCATGATTTTTTCTTGGAAAATGTCAAACTTATTAACAGGTTTTCCAGTAGAGTCTTGAATATCAATAACTAAGTTAATTGGTTGATTTGGTGATAAACTTTTCGGAGCAGTTAATTTAACTTTGGTAGTTATTTGTGAATTATTTTCATGATTCATATGTTCCATGGAATGTCCATCATGATTCGTCATTATACTAGGTGAAACTTGTGTCTCAGTAGATTTAGTATTAGATGAACAACCAGGAGCTAATAGTAAAGTTGTAACTACAAAAATACTTGAAAAAAATCGCTTCATTTTAGGAGGGTGGTAATTTGAATTTTATTGTTTGCGGAACATTTCTCAGAGCCAGAATTAACTCCTAACTCCATTTATGACCACATCTTTTTTTTCTGGATTAGGTAATAAAGCCAGATCAATTAAAGGTAATTTAATAATTACTGTTGTTCCTTGATTTAACCCCAAACTCTCTAAGGTGATTTTACCACCCATGAGTTCAATTAAATTCCGAGAGATTGCTAAACCCAATCCAGTTCCTTCAAACTTGCGCGTAGTTGTCCCGTCAACCATCACAAAGGGACGAAATAGTTTACCTTGTTCTCCTGGATCAATACCAATTCCTGTATCTTTAATAGAAACTAAAACATACTGCTGATGACGATTAATACTCATGGTAATTTGAATACTACCTTCATCAGTGAATTTAGTAGCATTACCAATAATATTAATTAACACTTGTTTGAGTTTAATGGAATCAGACTTTATAGGAATAGGCTTATCACCTATATCACAAATTAATTGTAGTCCTTTATATTGGATATTAACTGATTGTAAATTAATTACCTCTAATAATAATTGTCGTAAATCTAGCGGTACTGTAATTACAGAAAGTTTACCAGCTTCTATTTTAGAAATATCTAGCAAATCATTAATTATTCCTAATAAATGAATTGCTGTATCATCGGCTTTTTTAAGAAACTCTAATTCTTCTTCTCTACTATCACATAAATCATCACGCACTAACCGCACACAGTTAATAATAATATTCAGTGGATTCCTTAATTCGTGAGAAGTTGTGGCTAGAAATTGACTTTTCACTTGATTGGCTGATTTAGCTTCTTTCCAAGCAATTTCTAATTCTTCAGCCCAATCTTTGAGTCTTTCTACCATTTGATCTAATGCTTGGGCTAGTTGGTTAAATTCTCGAATTTTGAAGTTGCGGGGAATGGGTTGTGCTGCGTGGTGACTATGAAGATTAATAGCATAGTCGCGGAGTTCTTCTACTGGACCTGCTAAATAAGGAACTAAATAAAATGATGCCAATAAACTTGCACCAATTAAACCAACTGTTAAAACAATGAGAATTAGTTTAATTTCTTCTAAACCAAATAGGGCATTTTCCACACTTGTAACTGCTAGGACAATCCATCTTTGTGATGGTTTTGTAGTGATAGGTTTAGTAGTAGCTGTAAAACCTGCAACCAGTTCTTGTCCTTCTATAAAGGATAAATTACTGGAATTATTACTTCCACCCAAGGCATTTTTAACTATAGCTTGGATTCTGTCTACATCGGTATAATCTTTAATATTAGTACCGATTCTTTCTGGTAATGGATGAGCTAAAACTCTACCGTCTTCAGCAATGACTACCAAAAAACCCGTTAATGAGCCTGGATGATTGGGATTTTGTTGATATAATGTGGTTTTCATGCTTAATCGGTAGGCTAAATTACCACGTTGATTAGAAACAGGAATTGATAAAAATAATTGTAGTTGATTTTGTTTGTCTCTTTTACCAGTTTTTCCCGATTGGGATGGTAATATAAATTGAATATCAACGTCATTGCTAGTAAGAGATAAGCCTGATGGCATAATTTCTTGAACACCACAACTACTAGCAATTATCTCACCTTTTTTAATGCGGGTTAATTGGAGACAATCAGTTTGGGTTGGTAGTTGTTTTTTTAGTTGTTTAAGAAATTGTTCAATTTGGAAATGTGAACCTGATTGAATTACTTTGGTTTGACTAGCTGTAATTAAATTAGAGCGTAAAGCGGCAATATCATCAGTAATTTTTTCTCCTTTATTAACTGCACTTTCTGTTAAATTTTGTTGGGCAGTATTTAACAAACTAGAACGAGCTTTATTCAGGGCAACCATTTCTCCTACTAATAAAACTGGGATAAATACTAGCAGTATTCTTGTTACTAAGATTTGTCGAAATGACGATTGACGAGATTTAGCCATTGTTTGTCTCACTTCGCATCTTCAAACTACAATAATAAAGATATGAAATTACACTAGTCAAGGGAGACATTTTATTAGTTGATGATGAGTTTACTATTAATTTAAATTTCCAAGTTAGAAAGGAGAGAACAGGTAAGAATTAGAAATTTAAAAAATATCTCACTAATTACTGAAACATAAATTTATCAATCTTCCATCAATACCTTGTTCATTTTTCGTAGGTTGGGTTAAGCGACAGCGCAACCCGACGCTCATGTTGGGTTTCATCCTTCAACCCAACCTACTGAAACATAAATTTATCAATCTTCCATCAATACCTTGTTCATTTTTCGTAGGTTGGGTTAAGCGACAGCGCAACCCGACGCTCATGTTGGGTTTCATCCTTCAACCCAACCTACAAATCAAGACTTTTCTCGATTTGGACAAAGTATTGTTCCATATACCAAATTTTATAAAATGTAGATTAAATAGTGACTGCTGTTGCATATTCATATTAATGGTGTAAAATTATTCAAAATTATCTTGTAGCTATAGATTTTTCAATAATCTATCCCCTCATAAAAAACATCAAAGCAACCCAATCATGCAAAATCGTCCTCATACCACAGTAGTTTTAGCCATGAGTGTTGATGGTAAAATAGCAGATTTTAGGCGATCGCCTGCGCGGTTTGGCTCATTGGTTGATAAAATACACCTGGAGAAACAAATTGCTGCATCTGATGCCATTTTATTTGGTGCTGGTACTCTTCGTGCCTACAGTACAACAATGACCATCACAGAGACAATACTCTTGCAACAAAGAAAAAAAGCAGACAAGCATCCCCAGCCAGTTAATATAGTGATTTCCCGTTCAGGCAATCTGAATCCGGACATTAAATTTTTTCAACAACCGGTGAGACGGTGGTTACTCACAACCTCTCTAGGGGCTTATTTTTGGCAAGAAAGATCAGAGTTTGAGCAAGTTTTAGTCTTTGAAACTGCTGCCAAAGAAATTGACATTTTGGCTGCTTTAAAATATTTAGCACGGTTACAAATTACCCGTTTGGCTATTTTGGGAGGAGGACAATTAGTAGCATCTTTCCTAGAATCTGATTTAATTGATGAAATCTGGCTCACTATTTGTCCATTAATTTTAGGTGGTAGTATTGCCCCTTCACCTGTGGAGGGGACAGGATTTTTAGCTGATCTTGCTCCTAAGTTACAATTATTAGAAGTATCCACAATAGAGCAAGAAGTGTTTTTACACTATAGGATAATTCAGGAGTCATAAGTCAGGATTCAGGCGTAAATTCAAAATATAAAATTGTTGGGAAACTACACAATGATCAAAGAACACAAACCCCATTATTCTCTTGTTTGGACGCACACAATCGCCGATGTTCCCCAAGCAGACTGGGATGCTTTAGCAATGCCGTTAAAAACGCCTTTTTTAGAATGGGATTGGTTGCACAATTTGGAAATATCCCAAAGTGTTACAGCCAATACAGGTTGGTTGCCAAATCACTTGATTTTGTGGCGAGATAAAACTTTAATTGCGGCTGCTCCTTTATATTTAAAAGGACATAGCCAGGGCGAATTTGTTTTTGATCAGCAGTGGGCAGAATTAGCTTCCCGTTTAGGAATAGAGTATTATCCAAAATTGCTAGGAATGACACCATTTACCCCGGCTGAAGGCTATCGGTTTTTAATGGCTGCGGGAGAAGATGAGGAAGAAATTACGGCGGTAATCCTCCATGAAATTGATAGTTTTTGTGTGAAACATCGGATTTCTGGCTGTCATTTTCTTTATGTTGATCCCCAATGGCGACCAATTTTAGAACGCCAGGGGTTTACAACTTGGCTACATCATAATTATGTTTGGGAAAATGCTAATTTTCAAACTTTTGATGATTACTTGACTGGATTTAATGCCAATCAAAGACGCAATATTAAACGGGAACGCAAAGCTGTAGAAAAGGCTGGTTTAAAATTGCAAGCATTAACGGGTGAGGAAATTCCTAATTCTCTGTTTCCGTTAATGTATGATTTCTATGCTGATACTTGCGATAAGTTTGGTTGGTGGGGAAGTAAGTATTTAACCAAGAACTTTTTTGAACAGTTGCACCATAATTATCGGCATCGAGTCGTATTTTTTGCCGCTTATAATGAGCAAGATCCACGTCAACCTGTGGGGATGTCCTTTTGTTTATTCAAAGAAGACAAACTATATGGACGCTATTGGGGGAGTTTTCAGGACATAGATTGCTTACATTTTGATGCTTGTTATTATGCACCAATTGAATGGGCGATCGCTCATGGTATCCAAAATTTTGACCCAGGAGCAGGTGGTAAACATAAAAAACGTCGGGGATTCCCTGCTACTGCTAATTACAGCCTTCACCGCTTTTACAACAACCGTTTAGGACAAATTATTTTGCCTTGGGTTCGGGAAGTAAATCAAATGGAACAAAAAGAAATGGATGCTATTAATGCAGAGTTACCTTTTAAATAAGGAAATAGATCCCCGACTTCTAAATAGATCCCCGACTGCTCAAAGAAGTCGGGGATCTGAATATTGCATATTGATGTAATCTAAAAATACTGTTTCTATAAATTTACTTTTGATAATGCATAAGGATTTACTACTTGAAGATTTGACAGCAATTGATCATAAACTTTCTCAGCGTTATATTGATCTTGACCCCAAGGGCTATTTTATTATCTACATAGATCAAAATGAAAGGTTAATTTATGCAAAGCACTTCACTAATGTCATTAATGAACGTGGTTTAGCAGTAGATCCGGAAACAGGTCAGGTGATTCCAGTTCGCGGTAAAGTGGAAAGAACTCACACCACCGTATTTAGTGGCCGTACAGCCAAGGAACTGTGTATTAAGATTTTTGAAGAAACTCCAGATTGTCTTGTAACCTTCTTAGATCATGCAGCTTATTTAGGTAGAGAATTTGTGCGGGCTGAAATGGCTTTAGTATCAGGAAAAGAATACATTCAAGATTAGATACAAGAGTAAAGACGGGGAATTAGTTACTAATTCCCACTTACTTACAGCGGTTTCCGCTCTTAGAGGGTGTTTGAAAAGTGGTATTCCGTAATTTTCATCACATTGCTACCCCCCTTAGTCCCCCCTTGTAAAGGGGGGAAACAATAAAAATCCAGTTCCCTCCCCTTCACAAGGGGAGGGTTAGGGTGGGGTAAAAAATATTTGATACATCAACCATAACTTTTCAAACACCCTCTTACTTATGCTTCAAAAAAGAAAAAAATAATAGATTTCTGCACTTTTTTCAGGAAAATTATTAAAACTAGAAAATCTTTTGAATTAAGTAATAAAATTACAACATGAAAGAATTATCACCTCATGATGAAACCGCCAGAATAGAGGCACTATTACAGTACAAGATTCTGGATACTGCACCGGAAGCTGCTTTTGATGATTTAACTCGTTTAGCAGCTTATATTTGTGGAACTCCCATAGCTTTAGTAAGTTTGATTGACACAAACCGGCAATGGTTTAAATCTAAAGTCGGTTTAGAGGCATTAGAAACACCTCGTGATATTGCTTTTTGTACTCACGCCATTTGCCAAAAAGATGTTTTCATTGTTCCTGATGCCACTCTTGACGACAGATTTGCTACCAATCCCTTAGTCACATCCGAGCCTAATATTCGATTTTATGCAGGTGTACCTCTAATTGATGCTGAGGGTTATGGTTTAGGAACGTTGTGCGTGATTGATAATGTGCCAAGGGAACTCACGGCTGAACAACTAGAGGCTTTGAAAATACTGGGTTGCCAAGTCATGAAACAGCTAGAACTACGACGCAATTTAGATAGCTTACTATTGGTAACTACTAAACATCAAAAACAAAAGAAAGCTAACAAACAACTTTTTGTGAAAATTGGCGGCTGGTTTGGCTTAACATCATCAATTTTAGTGATAATTGGGATATTTTCCTATCAAAATATTCAAGAAATTGTAAATATAAATAATCAGCAAAAACAGACATTAGCACAATATGAAAAAATCAATGAATTTAATCCAAAAGATCAAGAAATTCCTCAACAACAATCAATAAAATTAACTAATAATACACATAGTATGCTCCTTGGATTGGGGATTGCTATCGGTTTGTGTGTCATAATTATGGCGATGATTTACTACCTTATTTATCGGGAAATCATTGCCCGCAAATGGGTAGAGGAATCTCTAAAAACAGAACGTAATTTCATTTCTAGTGTTCTAGATACAGCCAGCGTTTTAGTGATGGTTCTCGATGATAAAGGGCAAATTGTCCGCTTCAACCGAGCTTGCGAACAAAATACTGGTTACACCTGTGGAGAAGTTTTAGGGCGATGTTTTTGGCAACTATTTTTAACCGAGAAAGATCAGCCATCAATTCAAGCTATTTTTGAGCAAATAAAATTAGATAAAAGACCAAGAGAATCCGAAACTTCTTGGATAACAAGAGATGGAAGACAACGATTAATTGATTGGTCAAATACTATTCTGCTGGATAGTCAAAACCAAATAGAATACATTGTTAGTACAGGGATAGATATTACTGAGCGCAAACAAAATGAACAATATCTCAGTTTCCAATATGCGGTAACTAATGCCTTAGCAGGAGCTATAAATATTCAGAATACCACCCATCGCACCTTAAAAGGAATTTGTCAAACATTGGCATGGGATTGGGGCGAAATTTGGGTTATGGATAAATCAGAAAATATTCTCCGTTGTTTAGATATTTGGTATGAATCAGGTTCAGAATTTAAACAGCTTGAAGAAATTACTAGAAAAATTACTTTTGCTCCAGGAATTGGTCTCCCTGGCCGAATTTTATCTAAATTTCAACCTATTTGGCTAACTGATATTTGTAATGATCAGAATTTTCTGCGAGCAGATATTGCTAGTCAATTAGGATTGAAAACAGCTTTTGGTTTTCCTATTCATGGTGGTAATACAAACATTGGGGTCATGGTTTTCTTTAGTAAAAATATGCAGCTAGAAAATGCAGATCTACTGAAGGGGATGATGTCTATTGGCAAGCAAATAGGTCAATTTATTAAGCGAAAACAAATAGAAGAAGAACTAAAGCAGCAAAATTTGCGATCACAATTATTAGCCGATATCACCCTAAAAATCCGCGACTCTTTACAAATTGACGACATCCTCCAAACTAGCGTTACCGAAGTTAAAAGGCTGCTAAAAGCTGATCGTGTCCTCATCTTAGAGTTAGAAGAAAATGGCAATTTAACTGCACGTAAAGAAGCATTGATTCCCGGTATCCCTGTTGTCATAGGAGAGCAGATTTTTGACCCTTGTTTTGTAGAAAAACACGCCCATAAATATGCTCAACAATGGATTACCAGTATTGATGATATAGAAAAAGCGAATATCCAACTTTGTCACCGACAATTACTGGAAAGATTTCAGATCAAAGCCAACCTTGTGATTCCTATTTTTCTCGAAGATGAATTTTGGGGACTGTTGATTGCTCATCAATGTACTCAACCCCGTCATTGGAATACTTGGGAAAGAGAATTCTTGCGATCGCTTGCTGATCAAATCGGTATTGCCTTAGTCCAAGCTAAACTATTAGAATCAGAAATTATTCACCGTCAAGAACTAGAAATAGCTCGACAGGAAGCCGAATCAGCATTACAAGCCAAAAGTAGTTTTTTGGCCAATATGAGTCATGAAATCCGTACCTCATATCTTGCACCTGGAAATAGTAATGTCAATTCCGTGACTAAATGCTAGGGGACGAAGGCGTTCAATATCAAGTAATAATAAAGACAATAATAAAATAGGAAAAAAAGTGGACAGAGCAA
>Ga0208601_1000171_pt1 | contig 14310 bp, 11 predicted proteins | sample LakMenEpi09Nov12_FD_150684 | JGI IMG/M metagenome (GOLD analysis project Ga0208601, IMG submission 150684) | Freshwater microbial communities from Lake Mendota, WI - 09NOV2012 deep hole epilimnion (SPAdes) | ecosystem: Environmental > Aquatic > Freshwater > Lake | place: Lake Mendota, Madison... | reverse complement strand
TATTCATCACTGGTTTACTCATTGTTGTTACTGTCTGACTGAATACTTAGAACCAGATTCAAATTTTCCAGCTAACTCATCTGCTTAGTACATATGTTTGTATCTCACTCAACTGATAACCGCTATATTACGTCCTTAGTCGAAGATTGGATAGATTCTCTCAAAGCGGAAAATGTTCATTCGTCATTGACCAACGATCTTGATTGAACTACGTTCAATTTCGCCCGTTGGGCAATTCCTCACTCGCGCGTATTGTATTCATCCCACGCTCCGGTATAGTGAGCGTGGGGCTTCTGTCGGTTAAGCTAAAGTGAGGTAAAAGCTTTTTCCTCGCGTGGAGAATCACAATTGTGAAGTTACAGCGACCGATTTTAGTGGGAGGACTAGGACTATCGTTCTCCCTGTGGATGTTAGACAGTTGGCATGATTCAATAGTGCAAGTGGGAGAATTCGGACTCCTGAGTGCTTTGGCTGTCGGTGGGGGTTTGTGGTTGTTCAATAAAAATCAGCCCCAATTAGGTGAACAGCTAAATGATATAGTTGTCAATCGGGCAGATGTGGATAAAGCGATCGCTCAAACCCAAGTAATAATTAATCAACTGGCACAAGAAGCAGCCAATCATCCTCACCTAGCAATTCTCCGGGAAACCCTCGCTAAATTGCCCTTAGAACTGGATAGAAAGGAAATTAACCTGGCCGTTACTGGTGGTAAATCCGTAGGTAAAAGTACAGTTATTGAAGTTCTAAAAACTACCCCAACTATTCCGGGAATATCTTTGCATTTTGCGGAAACAGCGCCTTTATTTTCCGTAGCTGGTGAAAATTCCGATGTTGTCACTTTATCAGAAATGCAGAAATCTGATTTTGTCTTATTTCTGACCAACGGTGATTTAACAGATTCAGAATTTCAGGTTTTACAACAGCTAAAAGCCGGAAAACAGCCGACATTGCTAGTTTTCAACAAACAGGATCAATATCAGCCTGATGAACGCGCTACAGTTTTCCAATCATTAAAGCAGCGCATTGGTGCAAATGTAGTTGCGACTGCGGCTTCTCCCGTACCTGTGAAAGTGCGGAAACATGAAGAAGATGGTTCTTTCCAAGAATGGATGGAACAACCAACGCCAGATATCCAGCAATTAACACAACAATTAGCAGCGGTTGTGGGACAGCAAGGAGAACAGCTAGTTTGTAATACCACAAATCGCAAGGTATTATTACTCAAAGCCGAAGCCAAAAATTGTTTAAATGGTGTGAGAAGAGATCAAGCCACACCTTTTATAGAACAATATCAATGGATTGCAGCGGCGGCAGCTTTTGCTAATCCCGTACCAGCTTTAGATATTCTCGCAACTGCGGCGATTACTGCTCAAATGGTGATAGATTTGGGTAATATTTATCAGCAGAAAATTTCCTGGGAACAAGCGCAACAAGTAGCGGGAACTATGGGAAGTTTAATGTTGAAATTAGGTTTGGTGGAACTTTCAACTAGGGCTGTAACAGGTATTCTGAAAACTAATGTTGCTACCTTTGTCGCTGGGGGAATGGTAGAGGGAGTTAGTGCTGCTTACCTCACAAGAGTAGCGGGATTAAGTTTAGTGGCATATTTTGAACAGCAAGAAATTGCTTTAGAATCAGGAAGTGCGTTAAATCTCGACAAACTGCGTCAAGTTTTGCAAACTGTATTCCAGCAAAATCAAAAAATAGCTGTTTTGGAAGCTTTTGTGAAGCAAGGTGTGAAGCGGTTGTTACCGGAAGCCAAACCAGTGGAAGTTGTGGCTTAATCCTCCATATCCCCGACTGCTTAAAGAAGTCGGGGATCTCGGTAATGATATATTGAAATTAATCTCTGCGGTATCTACTAACAAGCGTATGATTATTTGGCAAAAAGAGGAAAAAATTAATAAGGATAGATTTATCATTAAGGGTAAACCCTTGGGTAGTGGTGGTTATGGTATCACTTACAAAGCCTTAGAACCCAAGACGGGTAAATTTTATGCCATTAAAACTTTAAGTCCCACCATGCAATTGAGGAAAGATTTTACAGAACAACAAGTTAAGTTTATAAATGAAGCTTTGACAATTAAAGGTTTTGATCATCCCCATATTCTCAAAGTTCATGAAGTCATCCAAGAAGAAAAAAGTGAACTTTGGGGTATTGTAATGGAATATATTGATGGGGTAACTTTATCTGAATATGTCCAAAACAAAGGACAATTATCAGAATTAGAAGCACTATTATATATAGATCAAATTGGTCAGGCTCTAGAATATATTCATACAAAAGGAAGTTTACACCGCGATATTAAACCGGAAAATATTATTCTACGAAAAAATCAACAAGAAGCGGTTTTAATTGACTTTGGGTTAAGTCGAAACATTGAGAATCACAGCATGACAAATGCTTTGACAGAAGGTTATGCACCTAAAGAACAATATGAGCGTAGAGGTAATTTCGGACCTCATATTGATGTTTACGCTTTAGCCGCAACTTTATATTATCTCCTCACGGCAGATGGACTCAAAAAAGAATCAAAATCTGCTCCAGTACCCGCACAAAACCGTATTAATAATAAAAATTTTGACCTTTTAGTCGAACCAAAGAAATATAATTCCTGTATTAGCCAGAGGGTGAATGATGCTATTTTGCAGGGTATGGAGTTAGAACCGGAAAACCGGACTCCGACAGTATTGAAGTTTCGGGAAAATTTGGGTTTGGTTAATATCGAAAAAGAACAAGAAGTACAATTAAAATCAGCCGTAGAAATGGAATATATTAACCTGCGTGACTTACTCAAAGCAGGAAACTGGAAAGAAGCAGATGAGGAAACAAGACGAGTAATGTCAGCGGTTGCGAAAAAAGAAAAAGAAGGTTGGTTAGATACTAAACATATTGATAATTTTCCCTGTGAAGACCTTCGCACTATTGACCAATTGTGGGTAAAATACAGTAGTGGTAAATTTGGGTTTTCTGTGCAGAAAAAGATTTATCAAGGTTTGGGTGGAACGAGAGAGTACAATTCAGAAATCTGGAGGAAGTTTAGGGATAAGGTAGGATGGGAGAAGGAGAGTATAGCGTCCTATAAGGATATTATTTTTGATACAAAAGCACCAGAAGGCCACCTCCCTGTAGTTGGTCCACGAGTTCGGCTCGGCGGGTGGGCGGCGGTTCTATTCTCTCTTGTCGATAGTTGTAAATTGTAATATTTAAAGGTTACAGAAAATTATTAAGTCTGAATCAGGATATCCAGGATTAAAGGATGTAGAGGATTTTATTTTGTGGTCAAAGATCCCCGACTTCTGAGATAATTAATGTTAGTAAATGATAAGATTAATCAAAGAAGTCGGGGATCTGAATCTCTCAACTATCAGAATCAGGATGTCCAGGATTAAAGGATTTACAGGATGTTTGTTTTAAATGTGATGTTTTAGAGATTTATTTAATAATCAATTTTCAAATTGAAAATATGAGAGTTTAAATAGAACTACCCAACAATCATTAACTAACAGAATAAAGCTAATATCAAAAAATCTCAATCTCAACCCACATCCTGTAAATCCTAAAATCCTGGTTATCCTGATTCTGACAAATAAAAATCTATAGAACAATACAGCTTAAATCATATACTCAACAATAGAATCCACATCCTGGTAAAATAAGTGACTCTATCGGCACTTCTGCAATACTTCAGCCTAAGAACTTTGCTGTTCTTATTTCTATCCTTGTAGACAAGGTTATTGTTACCAAAACCTTATATACTGTACTAAGCTTTGATAAGCTGGAAAGTTGTGTTAAATACGACACTATAAACTATGTATTCCTAGATTAAATTCTAGAGTGTCTATGGTTTTTAAGATTTAATCAATACTAAATCTAGTATTATTGAAAAGTCCGAAATTAGGTGTGGTGTGCAAATCAAGAGAGGAGTGAACAAAATGGATTTACGTGGAGATGCGTTGCAAATCCTTAAAGACACTAGTAGAACTTTTTATATCCCAATTAGTATTTTACCATCAGGATTACAAGAAGCAGTGGCATCAGCATACTTGTGTATGCGCGCCCTTGACCAAATTGAAGATGATCCAAATTTGGATAATGGGACTAAAAAACGCCTATTACAAAATATAAGTCTGACATTGCAAGCGGGAGTAGATGGTTTTTCGCTGGATGCTTTCTCTGTAGGGTTTAAAGGTTACGAAAATTCTTTACAAGAAGTTAGTTTACGCATTAGAGAATGGTCAATATTAGCACCTGAAAGCATTGCCCCGCGAATTTGGGATGCAACAGCCGCAATGGCTGATAGAATGGCTTATTGGGCGGATAGAAATTGGCAAATAGAAACAGAGGCGGATTTAGACCGTTATACCTTTGGGGTGGCTGGTGCTGTGGGCTTGTTGCTCTCAGATTTATGGAATTGGTATGATGGAACTCAAAGCAACCGCACTCAAGCCATAGGATTTGGTAGGGGTTTGCAAGCAGTAAATATTCTGCGAAACAATGGTGAGGATTTAACTCGTGGAGTCAATTTTTACCCAGCAGGTTGGGATAATGACAATCTCCAAAAATATGCCCGTCGCAATCTCATCCTAGCAGATGCCTATACGAACTCTTTGCCAAATGGACCGGCTTTGCAATTTTGCCAAATTCCTCTGGCTTTAGCTCATGGTACTCTAGATGCTTTGGCTAGTGGTAAGGAAAAACTCAGCCGTAGTGATGTTGTTTCCCTGATTGAAAACCTCATGGGTGTGAATGCTAAAGCTAGTTAGGAAATAGGGTATGGGGAACAAATCTGCCCGGAACTTAAGTTCCGGTCTAAAAGCTAAAGTGCGTTAAAACGCACTCTGGTTAACTCAAAATCAAAAACTATCCTATTTATGTCAAAGTAGTCGGTTTTAACCGAGTTTAGCTTTTAGACAGGGAATTCATTCCCTGGTTGGCTTAAGTTGACAACTAACAACTAACAACTAACAACTGACAACTGACAAGAAAAATATTCATGAAAACTACTTTATTTTTGAGTCCACCTTCTTTTGATGGTTTTGATGGTGGTGCGGGGGCGCGGTATCAAGCAAAACGAGAAATTACTTCTTTTTGGTATCCGACTTGGTTAGCACAACCAGCGGCTTTAGTTCCTGGCAGTAGGTTAGTTGATGCACCTCCTCATGGGCAGACAGTGGATGATGTGCTGAAAATTGCCAAGGATTATGAATTGGTGATTATGCACACCAGCACGCCTTCTTTGGCTAATGATGTTAAGTGTGCAGAAACGATCAAAGCGCAAAATCCCAATGTGCAAATTGGCTTTGTAGGGGCGCACGTTGCGGTTTTACCAGAGGCAACTTTACGGGAAAATCCGGTTATTGATTTTGTCTGCCGCAATGAGTTTGATTATACCTGTAAAGAATTGGCAGAAGGGAAACCTTGGGATGAAATCAAGGGTTTGAGTTACCGGGATAAGTTGGGAAATATCCACCAAACGGAAGAACGTCCTTTAATTCATGACTGGGATGCTATGCCCAGTGTGTTGCCAGTTTATGCCCGCGATTTGGATATTAGCAAATATTTTATTGGCTATTTGCAACATCCTTACATTTCTTTTTATACTGGCCGTGGTTGTCCAGCAAAATGTACTTTTTGTTTGTGGCCGCAAACTATTGGCGGACATTTATACCGTCATAAAAGCCCCGATGCCGTAGGCAGAGAAATGGAAGAAGCCAAGGTTCTCTTTGGGGACAAGGTGCGGGAGTATATGTTTGATGATGATACTTTTACCATTGACAAACATCGAGCGATCGCTATTAGCAAACATATGAAGCGACTCAATTTAACTTGGAGTTGCAATGCCCGTGCAAACTTAGATTATGATACTCTCAAAACTTTACGGGATAACGGTTTAAGGTTGTTATTGGTAGGTTTTGAATCTGGTAATCAAGAAGTTCTCAATAATATCAAAAAAGGTATTAAGCTAGAAGTGGCACGAGAATTTATGAAGAATTGTCACAAACTCGGTATTACTGTACATGGGACTTTTATTATCGGATTGCCAATAGAAACGAAAGAAACTGTAGAAGAAACAATTCGTTTTGCTTGTGAATTAAGTCCCCATACAATTCAAGTTTCTATTGCTGCACCTTATCCTGGTACAGAATTGTATGAACAGGCCAGAGAAAAAGGTTGGTTTGCGAATGAGTCTTTAGTAGCAACTTCTGGTATTCAAACTTCAACTTTGCAATATCCAAGTCTTTCTAGTGCGGAAATTGAAGATTCAGTTGAACAAATGTATCGCAAGTTTTACTTCCGTCCCAAAGCGATTATTCCCATTGTGCGGGAAATGCTGGCTGATAGACAAATGTTAGTTCGTCGTTTGCGAGAAGGTAAGGAGTTCTTTGGTTATTTGAATGACCGTCGGACTCAAGCTTTAGCTAGGTAAATCGTCAGAATCAGGATTTACAAGATTTAAGGATATTCAGGATTTGATTTAATTATCTTCTGAGAATTTTTTAATTAATCCTGTTAATCCTTTAATCCTGGTTATCCTGATTCTGACATTTTTAATCATCATCACTTTTTATCCATGTCTTATTTAATTATTAATGCTGATGATTTCGGGTTTTCCCAGGGTGTGAATGCAGCGATTATTCAAGCCCATGAGGAAGGCATTTTAACTAGCACTAGTTTAATGGTAAGTGGTGATGCTGCACAAGAGGCGATCGCACTGGCAAAAAATCACCCTCATTTAGCAGTGGGTTTACACCTGGTTTTAGTGTGCGGTAAATCGGTTTTACCACCTGCACAAATTCCCCATTTAGTGGACTCTCAAGGTAATTTTTCCGATAATCCCACTCAAGCAGGATTAAACTATCAATTTAATCAAGCTACCCGTGCAGAATTGCGGTTAGAAATAGCTGCTCAATTAGAAAAATTCCGTAATTCTGGTTTAAATTTAGCTCATGTTGATGGACATTTACACCTTCATGTACATCCTGTTATTTTGAATATTTTAACAGAATTAGCACCAGAATTTAATATCAAATTTATGCGTCTACCCTCAGAAGAATTAAGCAAAAACCTCAAAATTGATCAACGTAATTTATTCACTAAAATAATTTGGTCTCTTGTTTTTGGACAATTACGCCGTTATGGAGAGAGTTTATTAAAAGCTCATCATATTAAATTTGCTGACAGGGTTTATGGATTGTTACAAACTGGTGACATGAGTGAAAAATATTTACTGAGTTTGATACCGCAAATAGAAGCCGAATTAGTAGAAATTTATTCTCATCCTGATTTAGTGAATACTGAGATAAATAACGGTGGTGAGGTAGAATTAGCGGCTTTGTTGAGTCAGCAAGTGCGAGAAATGTTGACTGTGAAAGGGTTTGAGTTGAGTAATTATCTGAAAATGACTCATTGATAATAAGGTATTAATCAAAACCTGAAAAAACAAGAGTACATTTGTTTGCCCTATGTTATTTTACTTAAAAAAAATTATTATTATAATACAAGAGATATATACTAGTTATGGTATATCTGATTTATTCCAGTTACATTTCTACTTATGGCAGACAAAATTTTACTCCCCTCTACATGGGATAATTTAAGTGATGAGGATAAAGAGTTAGCAAAAGAGTTAACACAATCCATCTTACGAGGTGAAGCATCTATTCGACTTTTATCGCAATTACTAAGCGGTGAAGAAATAGATGATGAATTTCACACAACAGCAAACAGTATTGGTAATCACAAATTTGATTTTGAAGTTACTACTCCTGACAAACAACAAACAAGTAGTCCAACTTTAATGTTAGCTACTTTTACTGCACCCTCAAGTTCAACGGCTTCAACTATAGTATTTGCTGCTTTAAAAAGGCAGTGTGATAATATTTGTCGTAATGCTAATACCCAGAGAGAAATAGAAATTTGTCAAGGATGTCGAAGACTTTTTCCATAATCAATAGATATCTAGTGAAAAATAATGTAGAGACGTTTTATAAAACGTCTTTCTTAGCATTTAAAATTTTGGCATAGTCTTAAAAAATCACGAGGATATATTTGAGCAATGAGTACAGATAAATCTAAACAACAGAATAGTTCTCAAGTGGACAAACATTTACATTTACAAGAAATATCGGAAGTTAAGGAACTAAGAAAGAAGTTTTTAGTTATTGCAGAAATTTCTGATCCTTTAACTCGTGAATATCAATTTGCATTGTTAGAAAAAGAAGCAGAAAAAGTTGGGTTATCTACCGAAACTTACCGCCGTTTATATGAAACATATATTTGTAATCATAAATTCATTCCCCAATATCCACCAAAATGGTGGATTCTCAAAGAATGGGTAGAGTGGGGTTCAAAATTTCCTAAAGCAGTTTTATTTAAAAAAATCCTGATTACAGCTTTAGAAAAAGGAGTTATAATTAGTTTAATTTTTGCAGTATTTAAGTATTACTGGGAAGCACCACAACGAGAAAAACAAGCAAATTTTCAAACTTTACAAGTTTGGTTAATGGTTAATTCTGCTATTGAGCAAAAAGCTACAGGTGTTAGTATAATTATTGGTTTAGAACATTTGAATAAAAATGGTGAAATGTTACGAGATTTAAAACTTGATGGATTTGATTTAAGTGGTATTAATTTTCAAAATGCTCAACTAGCTAATGCAAGTTTTAAAGGTTCAATATTAGAATGTAAACGTGAAAAAGAATGTAGTAATTTTAAAAAAGCAAATCTTTATCAAAGTAATTTTTATGATGCTCATTTATCTAAAATAGATTTTCGAGAAACCAATCTTATTGATGCTAATTTACAAAAAGCATACCTTGAACAAGCTAAATTTCAAAATGCCTATCTTTATGAAGCTAATCTGGAAGAAGCAGAACTTAAAGGTGCAAAATTTCAAGGAGCAGATTTAGAAAAAACAAATCTCAAAGATGCTATAATGTGCGGTGATGTTTTTGATCAAGCTACAAGTTCTAAAAAATATATTTGTGCTAATTTTATTGGAGCTAAAAATCTAACTGCTGAACAAGTCAAATCTGCAAAAAATTGGGAAAAAGCCTGTTATGATCGAGAACTAAGGATAAAACTAAATTTACCACCTGAGAACCCTGATGATTGCCAAGATAAATTAAAATAATAAATATAATTATTTTATCAACCCTGAGCTTAATTGCATCTGCTATGGCACGCAAAACAAAAACAGCATCCTCAACTACAGTAACTCCCCTAGCTCTTTCTGACTTACATCTCCAGTTAGCGGGTTTAGAGAAAGAACACCAATCTCTATTAAAGCAAATTAAAAAAAAGCGGACAGAATTAAATAACTTTGTCGAAAAAATGCGCTCTTTAGCGACAGAGGTATTTCATCGAGTTAGTCCGAATATGCAAACAATGGCAGAATTAGATGCAGAAATTCATGCTTTGTTTGCCGAAATTTTAAATACAAGAAAAATGGGAAAGCAAACCCAGAAAAATATCCAATCACTATACAGAAGTTTACAAATGGGAGGAATTATTAGTTATAAACCTATTGAAGAAGAAGATGATGATGATGATGAAGAATTAGATGAACTATTTGAAGATAATGATTCTCAAGAAAATCATCAACGTCGTCGTCAATTTTGGGAAGCAGAACAAGATTCAGAATCTCCCACAGTAGCGAGAACAGATGAATCTAGAAAAATCCGACAGACATTTTTGCGGTTAGCGGAAATCTTTCACCCTGATAAGGTTAAAGATAATGAAACCCAAATGACTCACACGGAAATAATGAAAGAAATTAATAAAGCTTACCAAGATGGAGATTTAGCGCGACTTTTGGAAATTGAACGTAAATATGAAGTCGGAGAAACAATTGATAATAATAGCGAAGATGATTTAAGTCGCAGATGTAAAAATATAGAACAACACAATCAAATTCTCAAAAATCAATATGAGAAATTGAAACAAGAACTTCGGTTAGCAAAAAATACCCCGGAAGGATCAATGGTTGCGGATTATAAAAAAGCAGCTAAACAAGGTGTTGATTGTATTGAATTAATGCTGGAAACTATCCAATCTCAAACTAAGATAGTGGCGGAAATTCGTGATTTTGTTCAAGACTTTAAAGATAAAAAGATCACTATTAAAGAATTTCTCGCAGGACCAGAAAGTCTCCGTTCTGTACAGGAAGATATGATGGAAGAACTACTGGAAAGAATGATGGAAGAATTTGGGGGGATGATGGATTTTAATTAGCAAATTATTTCAAGATTTGCTAATAATTATTAAGAGGGTGTTTGAAAAGTTATAGTTGATGTATCAAATATTTTTTACCCCACCCTAACCCTCCCCTTGTAAAGGGGAGGGAACTGGATTTTTATTGTTTCCCCCCTTTACAAGACAGGTTTCATCTTGATTTTTCAAATTATTCCTTTAATTCTTGTATTTAACCGTTAGGCAAAGTGCTGTAATCATGAAGATATAACCGGAAACTGTGATGATATAATTGATATTTAGTTTCCTTATTTGTGTGTATTTCTTGCAGAAATTCTAACCAAGTTTCCATAATTTCCGCCACATCAAAAACATCAGCCTTGATAATTTTACTAATAGCTACCGTTGACATTGGTTGAGTTTCTTCAGCAGTTAAAACCCGCAAAATATCCATCGCAACATCAGATAAACCATCACCTTGCATCTTTTGCCAATGTTGCTGATAATAACTTTCTAAATCTGGGGGAATTTGCTCAAAATTATTGACAGAATAAAAACCATCAGCCATAGCTTTTAAAACTTCCTGCACATACATAAAATTATCTTCATTTTCATTAATTAATTCAATTATATTTCTCTGCGAACTCTGCGTCTCTGCGGTTCGTTTCTTCCGAATATATGCTTTAATATCCTCCCGATTTTCCACCGGATAATCTGCTAAATCTAAAACCTGTGAAGGTGCTTCAATTAACAAGCCAGAATGGGATTTTTGATAGGGACGACGAGCGAAAATAAAATAAATTTGATCCGGTAAATATCGCGGTAGATAAAATAAATTCGTGCCTACAGCTTGACTATTTATATCAATTCCATCCAAACCATCAATCACAATAATTATTTTCTGATCTGGTAATTTCTCGCTGACTTGTTGCAATAAATTAGAAAATAACCAACTTCCCTCATTTGCATTGATAAATCCTGTCTTTGTCATCGTTTGCGGGGAGGGTTGGGGAGGGGTGCTAGATAAATTCTCTAACAATAAATTTAACTGTGTACAAACTTCTGGAAAAAATGCCTCAACTCGATTTTTACCCGCAATTTGGGCATTGTAATAAATAGTATGGGGATTTTGGCGCACAAATTGGGCAAGAATGGCACTTTTACCGCTACCGGGAACACCCACAATGGTGAAATAACCCTTGGGGTAACGGTGGAGAAATTTATTAATTGCAGTGAAGATAAAATCACGACCTACAAAATTTTCACTCTTTGCTGAAGCAGAGAAAGATAAACTATTCATCTGTTGCAAACGCAGAAGATGTAACCTTCCTGATTGTTCTCCTGCTAGGATTGTGACACCATCAGGAGCAACAGCACAGCAATATATATTACTATCTCCTGTAAAAGTAGCTATTTTCTTTCTGGTTGCTAGATCCCAGATTTTGATGGTGTTGTCATGAGGACGAGAAATCACGGTTTTTCCATCGGGTGTGACCGCGATCTCTGTTACCCAGTCACTATTAAAGGTGAATTTTTCTGTACCTGTGACCAAATCCCAGATTTTGATAGTCTTGTCATCAGAACCAGAAATCACGGTTTTTCCATCGGGTGTGACTGCGATCGCTGTTACCCAGTTACTATGACCTTTAAAGGTGAATTTTTCTGTACCTGTGACCAAATCCCAGATTTTGATAGTCTTGTCATCAGAACCAGAAATCAAGGTTTTTCCATCGGGTGTGATTGAGATCGCATTTACCGAGTCACTATGACCTTGAAGGGTGAATTTTTCTGTACCTGTGACCAAATCCCAGATTTTGATAGTGTTGATAGTGTTGTCACTTGAACCCCCAGATTTTGATAGTGTTGTCATTTGAACCAGAAATCACCGTTTTTCCATCGGATGTGATTGCGATCACTGTTACCCAGGAACTATGACCTTGAAGGGTGAAATTTTCTGGATCTGTGACCAAATCCCAGATTTTGATAGTGTTGTCACTAGAACCAGAAATCACGGTCTTCCCATCGGGTGTGATTGCGATCGCTCTTACCGAGTAACCATGACCTTGAAGGGTGAATTTTTCTGTACCTGTTACCAAATCCCAGATTTTGATAGTGCTGTCATCAGAACCAGAAATCAAGGTTTTTCCATCGGGTGTGACTGCGATCGCATTTACCGACCTACTATGACCTTGAAGGGTGAATTTTTCCTTTCCTGTTCCCAAATCCCAGATTTTGATAGTGTCGTCAAATAAAGCAGAAATCACGGTTTTTCCATCGGGTGTGATTGCGATCGCATTTAACGAGTCACTATTAAAGGTGAATTTTTCCTTTCCTGTTCCCAAATCCCAGATTTTGATAGTGTTGTTATTTGAACCAGAAATCACCGTTTTTCCATCGGGTGTGACTGCGATCGCATTTACCCAGGAACTATGACCTTGAAGGGTGAACTTTTCTGTTCCTGTTCCCACATCCCAGATTTTGATAGTGTTGTCAAATGAACCAAAAATCACGGTTTTTCCATCGGGTGTGATTGCGATCACAGTAAATGCGATCGCACTTACTGAGTCACTATGACCTTTAAAGGTGAACTTTTCCTTTCCTGTTCCCAAATCCCAGATTTTGATAGTGTTGTCATTTGAACCAGAAATCACCGTTTTTCCATCGGGTGTGACTGCGATCGCATTTACCCAGCCACTATGACCTTTTAAAGTGTGAATTAATCCACCGCCACCAGGAGGTGTGAGGCTACCTATTAAACTATATAAACCTATATTTTTATCTGTGGCGATTTGTGCTAATAAATTTTTAATTTCTGGTAGATCGAAATATGTTAGTCGTGCTGATAGCTGTCCCTTGAGTTGTTTTGGATCTTTAAATATTATGTGTGTTAAGCTAAATAAAGCCCTTTGGATTAATTTTAATGCTTTGACGGTTTCCGCATATTCTGAATTATTCCTGATTTCGGAATTATCTAATAAATCATAATCTTCAATCAGTTCTTGCACTCCAAATAAAGGATGATTAATTTTCGCTTCAATAAAGTAGTAGTTCGATAATAATTGACACAGTTCTGTATATTTGTTACCCTCTAATAATAACCGGGGATATTTACCTAAAAACAGTTCTTGTGCTTCCTCTGACTGTTCATTAAACCAAGTGCGAAAGTTACTCATAGTATTAATCCCTCAGCCATATTTTGAGCAACTTCCGCGCTGATTTCTGGTAAACTCACCCCCGCAGCTTCCACAATATCTTGACGTTGTAAAAAATCTCGGAAACTTTCATGATAAAAGCGATAACGGGGCGGTTGATAAGTTTTTTGTTCCTGTAAAAACTGTGTCCAATCTTTGATAACTTCCTGCACTGTGAGATTATCTTCCTGGGAATATTTCACAATCATCTCACGGGACACGGCACTTTTTAAAGCACACATTACATAAATGATTTTAATTTTATCCTTGGGTAAAGGTTTCTTAGTCATTCCCATAATCCGCCAATGACTCTCATAATATCCCTGTAAACCTGCGGGTAATTGTTCTAGTTTTTCATCTTGATAAAATCCCTGTGCAATTGCTTCTAACACATAGCGTAAATACATGAAATTGTTTTCACTTTTAGCAGCGATAGTATCTACAAATTTTGGCTTACTTAAATCATTTTGTTGATTAATCCACTTTTCTAAACCTACTTTATATTGTCCTAAAGTGAGAAATTCTAAAATATAGGCTTTTACATCATCATTACTTTTATCCTGATATTCCCTCAAATCTAATTCTTGATATTTAGTATCAGGGGAAAGAGTTAATCTTTTCTCATCTGAATTATAAGGTCTTCTGGTGAGAATCAAGTAAACTTTTTCCGGTAAATACACTGGTAAATTTAATAGATTTCCGTTGTCATCTTGATCAACTTCATCTAAAGCATCAATGACAATTACTAAATTTTCAAAATCAGACAATTTTTGACTAGCTTTAATTAATAAAGTTGATATAGCGGTTATCAGTTGAGTGAGATACAAACATATGTACTAAGCAGATGAGTTAGCTGGAAAATTTGAATCTGGTTCTAAGTATTCAGTCAGACAGTAACAACAATGAGTAAACCAGTGATGAATA
>Ga0208601_1000163_pt1 | contig 14739 bp, 5 predicted proteins | sample LakMenEpi09Nov12_FD_150684 | JGI IMG/M metagenome (GOLD analysis project Ga0208601, IMG submission 150684) | Freshwater microbial communities from Lake Mendota, WI - 09NOV2012 deep hole epilimnion (SPAdes) | ecosystem: Environmental > Aquatic > Freshwater > Lake | place: Lake Mendota, Madison... | reverse complement strand
CCCCCCTTAGTCCCCCCTTGTAAAGGGGGGAAACAATAAAAATCCAGTTCCCTCCCCTTTACAAGGGGAGGGTTAGGGTGGGGTAAAAAATATTCGATACATCAACCATAACTTTTCAAACACCCTCTTAGAGGTATGTTAGAAGAAATGGACAAGGTATTGTTCAGTGTATTCATTTAGTTACACTCAATCAGGAAGAACATATTTCTAATTGAACTGTTTTGATGCTCTCTTTGATTTTTTCTCTACGTAATTTACCTCTGTGACAGTTTGGGGTGCGGAATGTGGGATTTATGGCTCTTGCGTCTCTTTTTTTTATGGTAGAAATCAATATGAAATTAACCTAATGTTAATTCATTAGTATTAACTGCGTCTCTTTTTTTTATGGTAGAAATTAATATGAAATTAACCTAATGTTAACTTATTAGTATTAATTCACTGTACATTGATTATATCGAACGACGATTTTCAATGCTAATCTACTTACACTTAAACTAAATTAAATGATTGGATCATCTGTCTTTGATAATCTGCCTAGCTCCGCCTTTTATCCTCTTTCTTATGGTCAACAAGCTTTGTGGTTTCTTTACCAAATTGACCCAGAAAGTGTTGCTTACAACATTTTTACATCTGTGCGAATTAGCTCAGAATTAGATATTGAAGCTTTGCGTCGAGCTTGGAATAAAATTATTGAGCGTCATGCTATTCTGCGTACCACATACACTTCCTATGCAGGAACACCAGTTCAGCGGATTCACGAAAAGCAAGAAGTTGATATTCAGATAACAGATGCTTCAAATTGGAGTGAAGATTATTTACGAGAACAAATCTTTATTGAAACTGACCGTCCTTTCAACCTAGAAATTGATTCGGTTTTGCGAATTAATCTATTTACTCAATCAGTTGAAGAACATATTCTTTTATTAACAATGCACCACATTGCTGGTGATTTGTGGTCTTTTGATACATTACTTAATGAATTTCAAAACTTTTATATAGGAGAAATTGAAAAAATTGACTTTCAGCAAGAAGATTATGCTGAGAATTTATCCTATATAGAATTTGTACGTTGGCAATCTGAATTACTATCTAGTTCCAGAGGAGAAGAACTGAGGGAATATTGGCAAAAACAATTAGCTGGTGAGTTATCTATTTTAAATCTGCCAACAGACAAATTGCGCCCTCCTGTACAGACCTATCAGGGAGAAACGCATATTTTAAAGCTAGATGAACAATTAATTCAAAAACTTAGGAATCTAGCTATAGCTTCTGGAACCAGTCTTTACAAGATTACCTTAGCTGCTTTTTTTGTGTTGCTTTACCGCTACTCTAATCAAGAGGATATTCTAGTAGGCAGTCCAATGTTGGGTAGATTGGATCGAAAGTTTAAAGGAGTCGTTGGCTACTTTGTTAACCCTGTCGTTTTGCGGACAACAGTTTCAGGATACCTAACTTTCAAAGATTTTTTGGATCAGATCAGCGGAACAGTCAAAGAAGCTCAGAAGTATCAAGATTATCCTTTTCCACTTTTAGTAGACAAGCTTCAGCCTCAACGAGATCCTAGTCATTCTCCACTGTTCCAAGTCAGCTTTACTGAGCAAAAGCAACGTTGGGGTGAGCCTTTGAAAAATTTATCCTGCTGTCAGGATTCAGGACTTCAGATGGAGCCATACCCACTCGGACATCAACGGGGGGCAAGCTTTGATCTGAATGTAATGATTATGGAAGCTGGAGAAGTTCTTCAGGTAGGTTGGCAATATAATACTGATTTATTTGATCTTGAAACGATCGCTCGGATGGCGGAACATTTCCTAACTCTACTGGAAGCGATCGCAACCAATCCAGAACAACGAATTTCTGAATTGCCGTTATTGACTCAAACCGAACGCCAGCAGTTGCTCTTTGAGTGGAACAACACCACTACTGAGTATCCCCAGGATAAATGTATTCATCAATTGTTTGAAGAACAGGTAGAGAAAACACCCGACTCTGTAGCGGTGGTGTTTGAAAACCAACAACTTACCTATCGGGAATTAAATCAACAAGCCAACCAACTCGCACATCATTTACAAACCCTGGGTGTCAGACCAGAGGTGCTGGTGGGTATTTGTGTGGAACGTTCTTTAGAGATGGTTGTGGGACTTTTGGGGATATTGAAAGCAGGTGGTGCTTATGTACCGCTTGACCCTCATTATCCTCAAGAACGTTTAAGTTATATGTTGGCGGATGCGGGTGTGGAGATATTGTTGACTCAACAAAATTTGTTATCATCTCTATCATCACATCCAGCACGGGTGGTTTATTTAGATACCGATTGGCAGACAATAGAGCCACAGAGTCATGAAAATCTTCATGCTGGGGTAAGGTCGGATAATTTGGCTTATGTCATCTACACTTCTGGTTCTACTGGACAACCCAAGGGGGTAGCTATTGAACATCACAGTCCAGTAGCTTTATGTCATTGGGCGCAACAAACATTTACCAGATCGCAACTAAGTGGAGTTTTGGCTACAACTTCTATCTGTTTTGATTTATCTGTTTTCGAGTTATTTGTGACTCTGTGCTTGGGGGGTAAAGTAATTGTTGCCCATAATGCTCTGCATATACCCAACTTGAGCAGAGCAGAGGAAATAACTTTGATTAATACAGTTCCTTCAGCAATCGCGGAACTTTTAAGAATTGGGGGTTTACCTACACAAATACAGATTGTAAATCTAGCAGGTGAACCCCTGCAAAATCAAATAGTACAGCAGCTATACCAGCATCAAAATATTATCCGAGTATATAATCTCTACGGTCCTTCAGAAGATACAACCTACTCCACATTTGCTTTGCTAGGAAAGGGAGCAACTGAGCCACCTTCCATCGGTCGCCCCATAAGTAACACCCAAATCTACATCTTAGATGCAAATCACCAACCAGTACCTATAGGCGTACCCGGAGAATTATATATCGGTGGTGATGGTTTAGCTAGAGGCTATCTCAATCGCCCAGAACTCACATTAGAAAAATTTATCCCCAATCCCTTTTCTGATGACTCCTCAGAACGTCTGTACAAAACAGGCGACCTCGCCCGCTATCTGATTGATGGCAATATAGAATACCTTGGTCGCATTGATAATCAAGTAAAAATTCGTGGCTTCCGAATTGAGTTAGGTGAGATAGAAGCAGTCCTCAATGCTCACCCTCAAATTCAACAAGCTGTAGTTATTGTCACAGAAGATATTTATGGTGACAAACGCTTAGTTGCTTATCTCGTCAAGAGTGATGAATCCCTCACCAATAAGCAAATACGCGACTTCCTTAAACAGCAGCTACCAGAATATATGCTGCCTTCTGTTTTTGTCACTTTAGACACCATCCCCTTAACACCCAACGGTAAAATAGACAAAAAAGCACTACCAATACCTGATGGAGTTTCACGAGAAGTTGAATACATAGCACCACGCACACCAAGCGAAGAAATCATCGCCAACATTTTTGCTACAGTGCTAAATCAGCAAAATATAGGCATCAATGACAACTTTTTTAGTTTAGGTGGACATTCCTTACTCGCAACCCAATTAATTTCTCGGCTCAGACTTGCCTTTAATGTAGAAATACCCCTACGCGCAGTCTTTGAATCGCCGACAGTAACTCAATTAGACATAGCGATCGCCCAGTTACGCAGTCAGGAAAGGGGATTAATTCTTCCTCCCATACAAGCAATAGAGGGAGACAGAGAACAATTACCGCTATCCTGGGCGCAAGAGCGGTTATGGTTCCTGAATCAACTAGAAGGTGACAGTGCTACTTACAATATGCCAGCAGCAGTCAAAATCGCTGGTGATTTAGATATTAACGCATTACAACAAGCATTATCAGAAATAGTCCACCGCCACGAAATCCTCCGTACCAGCATCCAAACAGTAAATGGGACACCAATACAGGTGATTCACCCCCAAGTCACCACAAGCATTAATGTGGTGGATTTACAGCAACTACTAGCTCCAGAACGTGAAACGCTTCTAGAACAACAAATACAACTAGAAGCCAGCATTCCCTTTAATTTGGAAAATGCACCATTAATCAGGTGTAGTTTGTTGCAGATATCAGCTAGAGAATATGTGTTATTGCTAACAATGCACCACATTGTTTCTGATGGTTGGTCAATGGGGATATTCATCTCAGAACTATCTTCGTTATATGCAGCTTTTTGTGCGGGAGACCCATCCCCCTTACCAGCATTACCCCTACAGTATGCAGACTTTGCAGTTTGGCAAAAAAGATGGTTAAGTGGAGTAGTTCTAGAAACTCAACTCAATTATTGGCGTTCTCAATTGCAAGGTTCACCAGAATTATTACAATTACCCACTGACCGCCCCCGTCCTGTTGTCCAAACATATCATGGTAGGACTCAAAGTTTTGAATTAAATCAGGATTTAACCCAGAAATTGCAAAGCCTGTCTGCTGAATCAGGGACTACCCTATTTATGACAATGCTTGCGGCATTTGTGACTTTACTATATCGCTACAGCGGTCAATCAGATATTTTAGTGGGGACACCAATTGCTAATCGTAACCGCAATGAAATAGAGTCACTAATTGGCTTTTTTGTGAATACTTTGGTATTGAGAAGCAACTTTGAAAACAATCCCAGTTTTGAGAGCTTACTCGCACAAGTCAGGGAAACCACACTCCAGGCTTACGAACATCAGGATGTTCCCTTTGAACAAGTAGTGGAAGCATTGCAACCACAACGCTCTTTGAGTCATTCTCCCCTGTTTCAGGTGATGTTTGTCTTGCAAAATGTCCCCATGACTGAATTTGAATTACCTGGTGTAACTTTGACTCAGTTAGATGGAGACAGCACAATTGCTAAATTTGATTTAACCTTGTCAATGTCCGAAACTAACCGGGGATTGGTAGGCGAATGGGAATATAATACAGACTTATTTGATGGCTCAACCATTGACCGGATGGCTACTCATTTTCAGAATTTGTTGTCAGCAGTTGTGGCAAATCCCCAACAAACAGTGGGTGAATTACCTCTGTTGAGTGCAGCAGAACGCCATCAGTTATTAGTGGAGTGGAATGACACTGCTGCTGAATATCCGACTGATAAATGTATTCATCAATTATTTGAGTCACAAGTAGAGAGAACACCTGATGCTGTAGCGGTGGTGTTTGAAAATCAACAACTCACCTATCGGGAATTAAATCAACAAGCCAACCAACTCGCACATTATCTACAAACTCTGGGTGTCAGACCAGAGGTGCTGGTGGGTATTTGTGTGGAACGTTCTTTAGAGATGGTTGTGGGACTTTTGGGGATATTGAAAGCAGGTGGTGCTTATGTACCGCTTGACCCTCATTATCCTCAAGAACGTTTAAGTTATATGTTAGAAGACGCTCAAGTATCAGTAATACTTACCCAACAACACCTCCTTGAGAAATTACAACAACATCAAACACAACTAGTTTATTTAGATACTGACTGGCGTCTGATTTCTCAGTTAAATCAAGATCACCCTCTGACTGCAATACAAACAACAAACTTAGCTTATGTGATTTATACATCCGGCTCCACAGGTCAGCCCAAAGGAGTCATGGTTGCCCATCAAGGGCTGCTAAATCTAGTGTTTTGGCATCAGCAGACTTTCAAAATCACATCATTAGACAAAGCCACCCAGCTAGCAGGAACAGGATTTGATGCCGCCGTATGGGAATTATGGCCTTACCTAACAGCAGGAGCAAGTATCTACTTAGTAAAACCAGAGCTACTTACCTCACCAATAAATCTACGAGACTGGTTAATATCACAGAAAATTACGATGAGTTTTGTGCCAACACCAGTAGCACAAGAGTTATTATCATTGGAATGGGCAACGGAAAGTATAGCCTTGCGTTACATCCTGACAGGAGGGGATAAACTTCATCAGTATCCCTCAGTATCAATCCCCTTCCAAGTAGTGAATAATTATGGTCCAACAGAAAATACGGTTGTTACAACTTCCGGGCTAGTAGTTGCTCAGGAGCAGAATCAGATATCACCAACCATAGGTCAGCCAATTGCCAACACCCAAGTATACATCCTAGACCAGCAATTACAACCAGTACCAGTGGGTGTACCAGGAGAACTACACATCGGAGGAGCAGGATTAGCACGGGGATACCTCAACAGACCAGAACTAACACAAGAAAAATTCATCCCCAACCCCTTTAAAGAGACACAAGGAAGTAGATTATACAAAACCGGAGACTTAGCCCGATATTTACCAGACGGAAACATAGAATACTTGGGTCGGATTGATAACCAAGTCAAAATTCGTGGCTTCCGCATTGAGTTGGGCGAGGTTGAGGCAGTGCTTACACAGCATCCAGTAGTGCGAGAAACTGTAGTCATCGCCAGAGAAAACAGTGCAGGTGACAAACAATTAGTAGCTTATCTTGTCCCGCATCAAGAGCCAGCACCCACAAATAGTGACCTACGCCACTTCTTAAAAGCGCAACTGCCCGACTACATGATGCCTAGTGCTTTTGTTGTGCTGGAGGCATTACCACTAACACCCAATGGCAAAGTAGACCGTCGCGCCCTTCCCCAACCTGAATTAAGACCCGAACTGGAACCGACTTTTGTAGCTCCTCAGACTCCTACAGAGGAATTGGTTGCATCCATTTGGGAAAAAGTCTTGCGAGTATCACAAGTGGGTATAAATGATAATTTTTTTGAACTCGGTGGACATTCCTTACTAGCAACTCAACTGCTCTTACAAGTAAATGATGCCTGTCGGGTAGAGTTGCCCTTATCTAAGTTGTTTGAAGCTCCTACTGTAGCTAGTCTTTCTAACTACATTGAAGCAATTTCTTGGGTAAACCAAAGTCTTGACACTAGCAACAATATAGTCTCTACCAGAGAAGAAGTGGAATTTTAATGAATACAATTGAGTTTGTTAACTACCTCCGTAGGCTGGATATTAACCTATTTATTGAAGGCGATCACCTTCGTTGCAATGCTCCTGAAGGAACTCTCACCCCCAAGCTAAAATCAGCAATTAGCGATCGCAAAACTGAGATTATCTCGTTTTTACAACAAGCGAATCTTCAAACTAATATTACTGCGATCGCTCCTATATTCAGAACAGAGAACAATACTTTTCCTCTCTCGTTTGCCCAACAACGTCTTTGGTTTGTCAACCAACTACAGCCTCACAGCCCCTCCTATAATATGCCGTTTGGCTTGCAGTTTAGGGGTCAACTCAATATTGCCGCCTTAGAGTCAAGCTTGCAATTACTAATCAACCGCCACGAAATCTTCCGCACTAACTTTATTACCGTAGATGGAAAACCCCTTGGGGCGATTGCTGCCACTAGAGATTTTACATTGCCAGTCATAGATTTGCGTCCTCTACCAGCAAGTGAACAGGAGCTAGAGTATCAGAAATTAGCTTCAGATGCAGCTAAGTATGTATTTGATATCGCTCAAGATCCTCTACTGCGGACACAGCTAGTCCAGCTTACCCCAACAGAAAGTGTTCTACTACTAACAATTCACCACATTATCTTTGATGCTTGGTCTGTCAATATCTTTTTGAAGGAGTTAACCACGGCTTACTCTGCTTATGTGGAGCATCATACGCCAAATTTACCAGAAATACACCTTCAGTATGTAGACTTTGCTGTGTGGCAACAGCAGTGGTTACAAGGAGAAGTTCTAGAGTCTCAACTCGCTTACTGGCAGCAAAAACTAGCTCTAATGCCAACTTTGTTAGAATTGCCAAGTGATCGCCCCCGAACAGCGGTACAATCCTTTTGCGGAGCCACGCAAGTTTTTAGCATTGAGCAAAACATTAGTGATGCACTCGTAAGTTTGAGTCAGCAGCAGGGAGTCACACTTTTTATGCTGCTACTCACAGCATTTAAAATATTACTCTATCGCTACACCAACCAGTCAGATATCGTTGTTGGCACTCCAGTCGCTAATCGTCAGCACTCTCAAATCCAAGAAATGATTGGTTTTTTTGTCAATAATTTGGTTCTACGCACTGATTTATCAGACAACCCTACATTTCTCCAGTTATTACAACAAGTTAAAAAAGTAGTAATAGAAGCCTACGATCATCAAAACCTGCCGTTTGAAAAGTTAGTAGAAGCACTGCACCCGGAGCGTAACTTAAGCTACACACCCTTGTTTCAAATAGATTTTGCTTTGGAACATGAGCCAGTATCTACTATTACCCTCAAAGATTTAACAATTAACATATCTGATGCTGGAGTAAATCATACTGCTAAGTTTGATTTAAGCTTATCTTTGCAGAAAACCGAGCAGGGTTTAACAGGGGCATTTGAATACAGTACAGACCTATTTGATGCAGCGACTATTACCCGTATGGTACAGCATTGGCAAACGCTGTTAGCAGGTATTGTCGGGAATCCAGAACAAAAGCTATCAAATTTACCAATTTTGAGTGCGATTGAGCAACACAAGTTATTAGTGGAGTGGAATAAAACCCAACAAGACTATCCTCACAATCTATGTATTCATCAATTATTTGAAGCGCAAGTAGAACAAACACCAGACGCAGTAGCAGTCATCTTTAAAGACGAGCAGTTAACCTACCGAGAACTAAATGCCAAAGCTAACCAATTAGCGCACTATTTACAAACACTAGGCGTGAAACCAGAAACTTTAGTGGGTATCTGTGTAGAACGTTCTCTAGAGATGATAGTAGGAATCTTGGGTACCCTGAAAGCTGGAGGCGCATACGTTCCCCTTGACCCAATGTATCCTCAAGAACGCTTGGCTTTTATGTTAGAAGACTCGGCTGTGCCAGTGCTGCTGACTCAACAACGGTTAGTTGACAAGCTGCCCAAGCATGAAGCACAGGTAGTTTGTCTGGATACACAATGGGAGGCGATCTCCGAATACAGTGAGAAAAATATTGGTGATACCGTAAATGCCCAGAACTTAGCTTATGTCATTTATACATCCGGCTCGACTGGAAAACCAAAGGGAGTAACCATCCCACATCTGTCTGTTGTAAATTATATCACTGCCGTCAATATTGAATATGGGATAAAGAAGTGCGATAGCTTCGCTGCTGCGGGGAGCGCAGATCGCATTTTACAATTCTCCTCGATCAGTTTTGATGTTAGTGCTGAAGAAATCTATACCAGCTTGACATCAGGTGCAACCCTTGTCTTGCGTACTGATTCCATGCTGGACTCAGTTGGTATATTTTTGCAGAAGTGCAGGGATTGGAAATTAACTGTTCTAGTACTACCGACAGCCTACTGGCATGAACTAACCCTTTTCTTGAGTCAAGAAAAGTTTACCCTCCCTCTGTCATTACGATTGGTAATTATTGGTGGAGAAAAAGCCCTAATCGAACGATTGCAAACTTGGTTGGAGTATGTGGGACAACGAGTGAGTCTGGTGAATAATTACGGACCGACCGAAGCTACTATAGGAGCCACAATATACGATTTATCAGCAGCAAAAACAGCATCAGCAGCATTGCCGATTGGTCGTCCGATTCGGAATGTTCAAACCTACGTATTAGATCGGTCTTTGCAACCTGTACCGATTGGCATTCCAGGAGAATTATACATTGGTGGAGATGGACTAGCAAGAGGCTACTTAAACCAACCTGATTTAACTGAAGAAAAATTTATTCCCAACCCTTTTAGCAAGGAACCCGGTTCCCGCCTCTATAAAACAGGGGATAAGGCACGTTATCTACCAGATGGTAATATCGAATTTATTGGTCGTATTGATAACCAAGTAAAAATACGTGGCTTCCGCATCGAACTGGGAGAAGTTGAAGCACTATTAGCACAACACCCGAATGTACTCCAAGCAGTAGTCATTTGCCGAGAAGACACACCAGGCAACAAGCGCCTCGTCGCTTATGTCGTCTCTAACCTCATCCTAGAGCGCATCCCCTATCACAGTGAATGCCAGCTAGAAATAGACGGTAACTCCATCAAACTCCACACAGAAAATATCTCCAATGGCGCTGTTGATCTAGTGGGTATGCCAACGCCAACTACTATTACTGAAGGTCAACACGTCCGCCTGCATCTGCTGCTGCCTGGAGAGAGCGAACCGCGTTGGCTTTCTGGGACAGTAGCGTGGTTGCGTCCACCACAGGTCGAGGTTAGTTTTAATCTTACATTTTCCGAACAGGCTAAAGTTGACCAAAGTATAACCTATCAGTTGGACACTCAAGGCTTGTGGAAAACTTTACAGCGCACACTCAGCGGTTCCCTGCGCGACTACTTAAAACAAAAGCTACCCGATCATCTGCTGCCAAGCAGTTTTGTACTAATGAAAGCACTACCCCTAACTCCAAACGGGAAAATAAACCATCGCGCCTTACCCCCACTGGAGAGTTTCGACAAGGAAGGAGAAGATAATTTTGTTTCACCGCGCACCCCTACTGAAACAAAACTGGCTGCTATCTGGGCTGAACTCTTGGGATTAAAAAAAGTGGGAATCAATGATAATTTCTTTGAACTGGGAGGACATTCACTGCAAGCTATTTCACTGGTATCTAAGCTTTCAGTAGAGATGAACCTTAAAGTTTCAGTCAAGCTTTTATTTAGTTACCCCACTATAGCTGAATTAGCACAAGTGCTTTGGAAGTTGTCTACCCAAAATACATCTTTTACTCCAGAAAAACCCCAAGCGAAAATTGAGGAAACTATGACCGCATCTTTTACCAAAACTACAGACATATCTCCGTTTTTCCAACTAGAACAGCGCTCCTTATTGTCCTTGTTTGCAGTAGGAAAAATAGCACCAATTGACTCAGCCGCTCTGGGTTATCTTTTTCTCTCCCCACTAAAAGGAACTAGCGTAACTCGCAATGAAATCCTTCAAAATTGGTTTGACAATCTGCCGATGTGGGATGTTGTGATGGAGACTAAATGGGGTCGAATAGCAGGCTTAACCCTGCCTATATTCGAGGATGAACTATACAGCGACCCACAGAAACTCGTACAAATGACTGTTGAAGCTTTAGAAATGGCAGGGCGACTCGGTGCTAAAACTGTTTCTTTAACAGGTTTGATTCCCTCTGCAACAGATTACGGTCGTGCCATTCTCAAAGCTGTTGAGGGACGTACCGACTTACCAAAAATCACTACAGGACACGCTACAACCTGCTCTGCTGTTGTGTTGACGATTAAGAAAATTTTACTCTTTAGCAACCGTTCTTTAGAGCAGGAGAAAGTAGCATTCATCGGTTTAGGTTCGATTGGTCTTAATACCCTGCGCTTGATGTTAAAATGCTTGCCGCATCCATCGAACATTATCCTATGCGATGTTTACAGTAAACTGGAATCAATTCAAAATATTCAACGCGAACTCATCAGCGATTTAGGTTTTCGAGGTTCTATCCAAATAGCGACATCAACATTAGAACTTCCGCCGGAAATCTACGATGCTACTTTAATAATTGGTGCTACCAGCGTACCAGACATCCTCGACATCGAACGGGTGAAACCTGGTACTTTAATTGTCGATGATTCTGGCCCACACTGCTTCTCCCCAGAACAGGCCATTAAGCGCTTTGAGAAACAAAAAGATATTCTCTTTACCGAAGGAGGAGTTCTTCTAGCACCTCACCCAATAGAAACGGTCATCCATCTGCCCGAATGGATAAAAAATAACCTGAATGAAGCTTTATGGAAAGAATATGTGCCAACCAATTCCCAACACATAATGGGGTGCGTTCTGTCCAGTCTGCTCTCAACTCGATTTGACTATATGGAACCCACTGTAGGATTACTGAATCTAGAAACTTGCGTGCAGCATTATCAAGGTTTAGAACAGTTGGGCTTTCAGTCCGCCGACTTGCATTGTGAAGGCTATGTGTTGCCAGTCGAGCCGAAATAAACGCCAAATAGCAGAAATTTTCATTGACAAATTTAAGTAGGTGAACGGAAAAAAACCGAAATATGTAACGAAAAGTAAAATCGGCCAAACCCTCTTCACTCTTGCCTCTTGCCTAGTGCCATAACGACAATTTTCAATGCTAACCTACTTAAAATAGTGTCAGTAACTCAGCCCTAAAGGGACTGAGCTTGTAAGAAATTGCAAGCTGTACTGACCAGTCTAAGTCTTCACTGACTACGTTTTTTGAGTCAGGACACCCTGGAATGCGTAGCTAGTTCCCTGCTCTGTCGCTTGTGATTAAACAGTTTCAAAGTCACTGAAACAGTGTTGCAAGCCTAACAAGCTCTTAAAACATTGACGAAGCTAACATTACCCGCAAGGAGGGACTTTATGTCCAAAGTATTTGTAATTGACACTGACAAACGACCACTAGATCCAATTCATTCAGCCCAAGCTAGACAACTATTAAGAAACAAAAAAGCAGCCGTATTCAGACGATTCCCATTCACAATTATCCTCAAAGAATCGCGTTCTGATTCTGCTGTTTCTCCTTTGAGATTAAAGCTTGACCCTGGAGCTAAAACAACAGGAATTGCATTAGTCAACGACTTAACTGGTGAGGTTGTATTTGCAGCCGAATTAAAACATAGAGGTTTTGCAATCAGAGAGTCCTTAACTTCTAGACGACAATTAAGACGTTTTAGGCGTACTAGAAAAACTCGTTACAGACAACCAAGATTCTTAAATAGAACCCGTCTGGGGGGATGGTTAGCGCCAAGCTTACAAAGTCGAATTGAGAATATCAAAACTTGGGTTAAGAAGTTGCGTAACCTTGCACGAATTGAGGTTAACAAAGTTCAATCGTAGCCAGCAGAAACTAGAGAAAACTCACTGGATTGACGCGGCTTGTGTTGGTCAATCAACTCCAATTCTCAATATCAAAGGTGTTAAGCCATTGCTAATTACAGCTAACGGTCACGGCACTAGACAATCTTGCCGTACAGACAAATACGGATTTCCAAATCGCCACTGTTCTAGAACTAAATTTCATTTTGGTTTTCAAACAGGTGACATTGTTAAATCAGTTGTCAAAACTGGTAAAAAAGTTGGTGAATATATTGGAAGAATAGCAACCCGTGCTACTGGAAGTTTCAATATCTCAACTAGAAACGGATTGGTTCAAGGAATTAGTTATAAAACCTGTAAAACTATCCACAAAAAAGATGGTTATAGCTACTCAAATTAAAAGATTCAATGCCTTTATTACCGCCCGTGTCGCTTCCCTCTAATACTTTTCAAACAACCTCTTATGAATAAGCTTCTTAAGTTTCGACCCTTTACAGGTGGAATCGGTGTTTTTCTGATCGTTTGGTTCGGACAACTGGTATCCCTAACCGGGTCCGGTCTGACTAGCTTTGCATTGGGAGTGTGGGTTTACGACAGTACAGATTCAGTCACCCAATTCTCTCTGATTTTGTTATCTGCCATGCTACCCTGTATCCTGATTTCTCCGGTAGCTGGTGCATTGGTAGACCGTTGCAATCGGCGCTGGTGCATGATTGTTTCTGACTCTGGTGCGGGCATAACTACAGCTGTGCTGGCCGCCGAATTACTCGCTACCGGAACACTGGAAATTTGGCACATCTACCTAGCCGTTAGTCTCAGTTCTGTCTTCAAAGCCTTTCAGTTGCCAGCTTACACTGCTTCCACATCAATGCTTATCCCAAAGAAATACCTGCCGCGTGCTAGCTGCGTAGTTCGGTCAGGAGAAGCCTGCGCCCAGCTAATCTCGCCTCTACTGGGAGGAGTCTTGCTAGGAATTGTAAAGCTTCAAGGTGTCATCCTAATTGACCTTGTTACCTTCCTGTTTGCCCTCACAACTCTGTTACTCGTTCGCTTTCCTAACACTAAGACGGCTGCGGTTTCAGAAGATGGAAAAGCTTCTATCTGGCAAGACGTGGTTTATGGCTGGACTTACATTGCCGTTCGCCCCGGACTGTTAGTGCTGCTGATTTTATTCGCGCTGGACAACTTTGTTACGGGAGTGGTTGAGGTTTTGTTCACACCCTTGGTACTAACATTCGCTTCAGTTACAGAACTCGGAACCATTCAATCCATTGGCGGTGTGGGGATGGTGCTGGGCAATCTGACGATGACTATTTCGGGGGGACCCAGATCGCTGATCCGTGGCATTTTTGCTTTCGATCTTTTCGCTCATATGATCATCTTAGCATTTGGTTTACGCACTTCTTTGCCACTCTTCGCCCTACTCAATTTCTTGTTTTTCTTCAGCACACCAATCATCAATGGCTGTTGCGACGCGATCTTCCTCCGAAAAGTGGCTCCCGAAGTTCAGGGCAGGGTCTTTGCTACAATTAGAATGATTTGGATGTCATGTATCCCGCTAGCTTATGTTGTTGCTGTCCCTCTAGCAGAGCGAATTTTCGAGCCTTTAATGGCGAAGAACGGTCTATTGGCAGGAAGCATCGGAGAAATCATTGGAGTAGGGCCAGGTCGCGGTATTGGTCTGCTATTTATTACGATGGAAATTATAGCCATACTTGTAACTGTTGCAGCTTACCGATATCCTCGCTTGTGGTTTATTGAAGACGAATTGCCTGATGTCATTTAGGAATGAGGATTAAATAAAATGCAACTCTTGATGGATGTAAGGATCGTTGATTAAATAACCTTTAGGGTCAAGTTCAATGGCTTTTTGGTAAGCAGCAACAGCCAAACTCTCTAATCTCAAAATAACGTAGTATACTGGGGTTAATCGTATTTAACCGAAAGATGAAATACCTAACCCCAGAACAAGTTTACAAACAATTTGGCTATCACCCTAAGACAACGGCAGA
>Ga0208601_1000161_pt1 | contig 14818 bp, 22 predicted proteins | sample LakMenEpi09Nov12_FD_150684 | JGI IMG/M metagenome (GOLD analysis project Ga0208601, IMG submission 150684) | Freshwater microbial communities from Lake Mendota, WI - 09NOV2012 deep hole epilimnion (SPAdes) | ecosystem: Environmental > Aquatic > Freshwater > Lake | place: Lake Mendota, Madison... | reverse complement strand
CGCATCAGCTGGCACAACAATAAATCTGAGCGTCAACGGCGCAATCGACAAAGAGGGCACAGCACGTACAATCGTAGAGACTCTTAACAATTCGTTCTATCGCGGCACAGGCGGCGCGTCAGCCTTTGTGACAGCCTGATGACACAGTGGTCGCCAGTTTGGCTGGTAGAGATCGACGGCGTTGCTTACACAGACGCGGTCTTGGCAAACCTGACAATCAGCTCAGGTCGCACAAACATTTACGAGCAGGCACAGGCAGGCTATGTCAATTTGCAACTGTTAGATGTCAACCAAGCCACAATACCCGTGAGCATTAACAGCAGCATTTCAGTGCAAGTTCAGGACACATCAGCTACATACGTGCCGATCTTTGGTGGAACAGTCGTTGATATTGGTCTGGAGGTGCGCGACGTGGGTAGCACAATGTTTACCCAGACTTACAGCATCACAGCACTTGGCGCGTTATCTCGTTTGCCAAAGGCTTTGACAAATGGTGTTTTATCGCGTGACTTTGACGGCGATCAAATCTGGGAAATTTTGTCAGACTTATTGCTTAACACTTGGGCAGAAGTACCAGCAGCTGAAACATGGGCAGATTATGACCCAACAACAACATGGGCAACAGCAGAAAACGTTGGGCTGGGTGAGATCGACCGCCCTGGTGATTATGACCTTGCAGCGCGAGGCAATAACCGCACAGACGTTTATTCTTTGGTGTCTGCATTGGCAACGTCAGGGCTTGGCTACATTTACGAGGACGCATTTGGACGCATCAGTTATGCCAGCAGTACACACCGCAGTTTGTACCTGTCAAACAATGGCTATGTGCAATTAACAGCCAACCAAGCACGCGCAGCTGGTTTGCGCGTTGAAACCAGAGCAGGCGACGTACGCAACAATGTCACAATTCAATACGGTAATCAAAGCCAACATGAAAAAAGCGCAAGCGACGCTGACTCAATTTTGCAGTACGGCACGCTTTCCCAGATTATTACGACAACCTTGCATGACGCAGCTGATGCAACCCAGCAGGCAAATTTCTACCTTGACTTGCGCAAAACACCGCAGGCAATCTTTAGTGAGATCACGTTTGACTTGACAAACCCAGAACTAGACGACAGCGACCGTGACAACCTCATTGGCGTGTTTATGGGTGAGGCATTGGCAATCAATGACCTGCCAGCAAACATGGGTGGTATCTTTCAGGGCTTTGTTGAGGGCTGGTCATTTCAGGCGTCGTACAACCAACTCTCGATCACTCTTAACATTTCACCAGTGGCTTACTCATTGCAGGCTTTGCAATGGGACGAAATCTCAGCTGCATTTACTTGGTCGGGCGTGTCGCCAACACTCGACTGGGCGCGTGCAACAATAGTGGTCTGATAAGGAGACAACATGGCAAACCCAACAACAAACTTTGGCTGGCAAATGCCAACCTCAACCGATTTAGTCACAGACTTACCAGCAGACTTTGAGGTCTTTGGGCAAGCTGTTGACACGGCATTGGTTGATCTTAAAGGTGGCACAACAGGTCAGGTCTTGTCTAAGGCGTCAAACACGAACATGGATTTCACATGGGTGACAACTGACGACGCAAACGCAATTCAGAATTCAATCGTTGACGCAAAAGGCGACATTGTTGCAGCTAGTGCAAACGACACACCAGCGCGCCTAGCAGTAGGCAACAACGGCGAGACACTTGTAGCAGATAGTTCCACTTCAACAGGCTTGCGCTATACAGAAAACTACGCTGCTGGTAAAAACGCAATTATTAACGGAGCATTTAATGTATGGCAACGAGGAACATCTTTTACCATTACAACATCAGGTTTAACTTACACGGCCGATAGGTGGTATTCACACATTATTGGCGCAACTGTAGGTTGCACAGTTTCACAGCAAACATTTACGCCCGGAACAGCACCAGTTTCAGGCTATGAAAGCCAATTTTTTATTCGTCAAAATGTCACTACTTTAACTAGTCAAAGCATCCAAGCATTAGCACAAAGAATAGAAGATGTTCGTACTTTTGCTAACCAAACAGTCACAGTTTCATTTTGGGCAAAAGCAGATGCGAGCCGCAATTACACGAGCCGTTTTGTGCAAAACTTTGGTTCTGGTGGGTCTAGCGAAGTAGCAACCTCAACAGGTGCAACACACGCATTAACAACATCTTGGCAACGCTTTACAGTTAGCGTTACAGTGCCTAGTGTTTCAGGTAAAACAATCGGTACTAGCTCTTATCTTGCTATTTTGCTTGATGGGCCATCAAACACAGCAAACACTTTAGATGTATGGGGCTTTCAAGTTGAGGACGGTTCAGTTGCTACCGCTTTTCAAACTGCAACGGGAACACTTCAAGGAGAGTTAGCCGCTTGTCAGAGGTACTACTTAGATACACGCAACGGAACAGATCAACCGTTTTCAGGATACTCAAACTCTACCGATTATCTTTTAGCCAATGTCCGTTATCCAGTTACAATGCGGACAACGCCATCTGTCACAATAGGACAATCAAGCGGCGCAAATTATGTACGCCGTATCTCAACAAATGCTCAAGTAGCAATTACAGTCACTTCATATCCTGGCACTAACCCAGGTGGTTTTTCTGCCGTTTATGCTGTTGCTGCGCCTTTTGTTGCAGCAGTTGGATACGACTTTTACATCCTAGCGAGTGCGGAGTTATAAAATGGAATACACATACACAGAAGTATTAAATGAAGCAGGCGAACTTATTGCAGTCAATCGTTCAGACGGCTGGTGGATACCAGCAGACCCAGCAAACTCAGATTATCAACGCTATCTAAATCCTGAAACGGAACAATCCACACCAATTGTGACGGCTGATGAGTAACTATCCTGACGGCACAAACGCCAGGTTGATCGAGGTTGCAGCAGCTGAGGTTGGCACGATCGAGGAAGGCGACAACCTAACTAAGTACGGCAAATTTACAAAGGCAGACGGGTTGCCCTGGTGCGGTTCATTTGTCAATTGGTGTGCTGCACAAGCTGGCATCAAACTTCACAGCGTTGTTGGCACAGCTGTTGGGGCACATAAATTCAAGGAAATGCAACGCTGGTCAGGTATGCCGCAGCTCGGCTATTTGGCTTTCATGGACTTCCCGCATGACGGCGTAGATCGTATTTCACACATTGGCATTGTTGTCGGACTCATTGACACAAAAACATGTTTAACAATCGAAGGCAACACCAGCGGCACAGGCGATCAACGCAATGGCGGCATGGTCATGGTTAAGGTCAGGTCATACGGAGAAGGCAAAGAGATCGTCGGTTTTGGCATACCAAAGTTTGTGCCATACAAAGGCGAGTTTCCAAAGGTAGATGCACCAGCTGCAAAAGCAGCCGCAGTCAAAAAGGAGAGCAAAAAATGGAACAAGCAAAAGCCGTAGCAGCCTCATGGGCACGCTCATTTATGGCAGCAGCACTTGCCCTATACATGGCAGGTGTTACCGACCCAAAGACACTAGCAATGGCAGGCGTGGCAGCTGTTGCGCCAGTGATCTTGCGTTGGCTTAATCCAAACGACAAAAGTTTTGGCAACTTGGGGAAGTAGCCAGAAACTCACAGCGGCAGGGTTGGTTTGGGCACTTGCACTAATCCTGACCGCTTGTGGGTATCAAGGCTGGGTACGTTATGAGTGCCAAGAATACGAAAATTGGTCTAAGCCAGAGTGCAAAAAACCGCAATGCCTCCCCACTGGAACGTGTACTGACGACATACTTGGATTCCCAACACGACAAACCGACACGCCGTAGGACACCTGAGGACGTACACGCACAGCTCATATTGATTATTGGTTCAACACTAGCTGCCGTGTTTTTGATCGTAACCGTTGGCATTACCTACGCACTAATTTTTGTCACACAACCAATTGGCGCACAAGCACCCAACGACGCTGCATTTATAGATTTACTCAAAACACTTGCGATCTTTTTAACAGGTTCACTGGGCGGAGTCCTGGCTGGCAATGGACTCAAATCCAAGCAAAAGTCAGGTGACACGCCGACAAACACGCAAGGTTCTTGACCGCGCGCCAATCATGCGTCACCCTGAGTTCAGGTGGTAGTCCTATCACCAAGAATCGGGAGACTTCAAAATGGTACTTGATCTATTAGACCCAGAGACTTTAGGTCGTTTGGTTGGCGTAATCTTTCTCATGGTCTTAGGCGGCGCAGCTGGTTATGCCAAAGGCTTTAAGGAAGGCAAGCGCGAAGGCATGGCACGTCGTAAAGCAATCAGCCGCCACGTGTCAAACAAGGTGGCTGACTAATGGCATTTTTAGATAACTACGAAGGCAACAAAGAGCGCACAGATCGCTGGAATTCTACGTACCCTGAAGGTCGTTTGCAGGCACACATTGTTGAGTTTAACGCGGAGAAGGGCTACATACTCGTACAGGCTAAAGCGTGGCGCAATCAGACAGAGATCGAGCCAGCAGGCATTGATTATGCATACGGCTTTATTGCAGCTTACAACCCAAACATGAAACGCTGGTTTGTCGAGGACACTACGACCTCAGCTTTGATGCGCGTCATGGCATTGGTCATGGGCGGGACAGAAAAGGCAACGCGCGAAACAATGGAACAGGTCGAGAAGCTATCAACAAAGGTTGCCACAGCTGATGTAAAGGCTGATTACGATTACTGGACGACAAAGCATGGAGACGTGCCAAGTTATGCCACAGCAGGAGAAGCTGAGCAATCTGGCATACCGTCGCTGGGTTCATCACTTGATGAGATCGCAAATCAATTGGGTGGTCAACTAATCGAGGAAAAGCCATGCTGCGAGCATGGCAGCCGCGTGTGGAAAACAGGCGAGTCAGCCAAAACGGGTAAGGCTTGGGGCGGGTATTTCTGCACCGAGAAAACCAAAGCAAATCAGTGTGACCCAGTTTGGTATCAGCTAGGCAGCACAGGTCAATGGGTGGTGCGTTTGCCATGATCAATCCAAGGGACATATACAGAGCAACTGACGGCAAGATTTACAGTTTCAGCGGTTTTGGTGGCTTTATGAATTGCAGTGACTGCGACGACGACACCATGGTTAATGAATACGACCGTGAGGACGGTTTGGTTGTTTGGTTTTGTAAAAAGTGTGAGGACAGGTTGCATTTATGAGTGACTACATGGAGATGATCGACCTTAAAACAATGACGGGCAAACTGGTTTGCAATGGTGAATTGGTCGCTGAGTACAAAGTAGAGCAATGCGACAAATGCTCACAGATCACAAAGTTTGACTCTTTTGGCTATCAAAAAGGCTATGACAAACACGAGAAAATTATTTGGTTTTGTGGTGGTTGCCGTTGAAAATCAAGCTCACAGCCAATGAAATGTGCGTGTGCATGGTTGCAGCTGTTAAAATTACCAGTGACAAAGGCGATCTACTAGAGTCAAAAGGTCATTACAACGAAACATCATTTATGACCTATTTGGCAGAATTAGCCGAGTCAATTGGTAGTGAGTGGGCAGTCGCCAAATACTTTGGTTTGCCGTTTGACCCATTTGAGGACAAAGGCAAGGTCAAGGCTGATGTTGGCGCAGCTATTGAGGTGCGCTGGACAAAGTACGAGCTGGGTCAGCTGATCGTCTATGAGTACGACAGACCAAATGACATTGCCGTGCTAGTAACAGGCACAGCACCCAATTACTACATAGCAGGCTGGATACCAGTCACAATGGCACAGAAGCCACGATACCGACACAGCAAGCAACCGACTTGGTGGGTCACACAAATTAACCTGCAACCTATTGAGAATTTGAGGAAATCCAATTATGGAACAAGTTCAATTTGAGTGCCGCATTTGTAAAAAGGTGACACGGCAGCTCGTACATAAGATCACAGACAACCTGCCACAAGGCGTCGAGGTTATCCAATGTACAAAATGTGAGGTTATGGGTGTTGCACAGATAGGAGGCACAGATGCCGACGTATGAGTACAGATGTGTAGCTTGCAACATCAGCTATGAAGTCACAGAAAAGTACGCAGAGCACACAACACCGTATTGCTGCGGCTTTATGATGAGTCAGGTTTATGGTGCACCAGCGATAGTGTTTAAGGGTAAAGGTTGGGCGAATAAGTCATGAAGTTATCCACAGATGTTATCCACAGGGTGTGCGCAACGCCCAAGAGCACGCTCAATAACCTGTTAAACTTGACAGTCTTGGTACGCTGGTTTCGCTTGAAGCGAGCCGCTGAGGCGGGTAGCTCGCAAGGGCGCAATCGGCTAATGGGCAAGGTCTATGCCATTGCGGCATTGCTTTCAATAACGACAACACTAGAAGCAAATGCAGCTACTTATTCAATAGATCAATTAAAGCTCTATGCACACAGCAGAATTCTTGATTACAAAGAGTTCCAGTGCTTTAACAAGATCATCACAAAAGAATCACGGTGGTCATACACAGCACGTAATCACAGTCATTATGGATTAGGTCAGATGCGATCTACTTGGTATAGAGACCTTGACCCATACCGTCAAATAGATGCCACAATTCGCTATGTTACAAAGCGTTATCAAACGCCATGCAAAGCGTGGGCATTTCATCAAGAGAGGAACTACTACTGATGAGCAGTGCATTGCAGGGTAACGGCAGCACAACCAAGTGGCGCAAGATAAGGCTACGCATTTTGCAACGAGACGGCTATGTTTGTCAGATGTGTGGTGTGGAGGAAGCTAACAGCGTCGATCACATTGTGCCAAGAGCTGCTGGTGGCAGTGATGAGGAGTGGAATTTGCAAACATTATGCACTAGCTGCAATTCAAGCAAGGGAGGGCGTTTTTTTAGCGTGCCTAAGACACCTCTGACCCTTCCTGTTCCTTTTTATACCAAAAACGACTCGAAGTCGCATGAAAACGACTGAGAAGCCCTCAGAAGCCCTAGAAGGGGCACTAGACGGTCGCAAAGGGTCGCAACAGGGAAAAGATAGGGACACAGACCTGCAAATACCGCTATTAGGCATACAAACGCCTCGAATTCACACGCCATTGAACGATTTACCCTCACGCGGCGGGGAATTGATCGACTTGGCAGCTAGTTTGGGCGTGGAACTTATGGAGTGGCAAAAATTTGCCCTTATTCACACGCACAAGTACAAGCGTGACGGTAGGTGGGCATCACCAGTCAATTGCATTGTTGTGGCACGTCAAAACGGAAAATCATTTTTACAGCAGATCAGAATTCTTGGCGGTCTTTTCTTGTGGGACGAACCTTTACAGATCGGACAAGCTCATACCCTCAACACCTCATTGGAACAGTTTCGCCAGATGATGTGGACAATTGAAGCTAACGACTCATTGGCTAAGCAGGTCAAGAAGGTACGCCTAAATCATGGGGCGGAGGAAATCGAGACAAAAATGGGCACGCGCTTCATGGTGCGTGCTGGTGGCTCAGCTGCGCGAGGTATTAGCCGCCCGTCAACAATCCACCTTGACGAATTGTTACGTATGAACAACATGGACTCGTTTGCCTCATTGCGTTATACCCTTATGGCTGCGCCGAATCCTATGCTCATGGGTTATACAAACGCAGGCGATAACACGTCGGTTGTACTCAATTCCTTTAGAGATCGCGCCCTTGCCAGTATTGGCGGCGTAAAAGATGACATTGGGTATTTTGAGTGGTCGTCGCCAACAGATGAGATCACTTTGGAAAATGCTCGACATGCCAACCCAGCAATGGGCGTGACTATTCATGAGGACAATATCAGGTCGGTACTTAACGACCCGCCTAATGTTGTTATGTCCGAGGTTTTGTGCAGGTGGGTTGTGGCAATTCAAAACATTGTTGACGCGAGCGCGTGGAACAAATGCCTTGACAAGACGGTCGATCTTGACCCTGAGAAATTAACCTGGCTGGCTATTGATCTCTCACCAGACAGAAAACACGCAAGTCTCGTAGGGGCTCAGAAACTAGAAAACGAGTCGTTTGTCGTAAAGCTGCTGCACAGCTGGTCAAATGAGTTGCAGCTTGATGATCGCGAAATTGCAAACGAATTAGCAGACTATGCGCGCAAGTATCCGACTGAATATGTGCTTTACAGCAGAAAATCAGCTGGTGCGGTTGCCTCACGGCTTGCACCTGCTGGCATACCAGTGTTTGACATGGACGGTGCGTATCCGCAGAGCTGCGACGAAATGTTGTCGGCTATTAACAGCGGCAGACTCAAACACCGTGGGCAATCACAGCTGACTGAGGAAATTCTAGCTGCGGTACAATTGCGCCGTGGTGACGGCGGTTGGGTCATTGGCAGACGAGCCAGTAACGCAATAGTTTGCGGGGCAGTCGCCGTCGCCCTTGTTACACACTTTGCGACACGCCCAGACAATGATCTTGACATCATGGTTGGTTGATCATATAAGCCTGTCAGAATTAGGACATGGGTTTATTCGATCTATTTGTGCCAAAGGTGTCAGCTGCCGTTCCAGCTGCGCCTTTGGACGTTGACGCATCACTTGCGCCGTACTTTACTGAAAACAACAATTTTTATTTTTACGGCATTGCACAAGCTAATCGCGCAGAGGCAATGAGCGTGCCGACGGTGGCACGTGCTTTGAGCATTATCCAAACAATTGCATCATTGCCATTGCACACACGCAATGAGGCAACAGGTGAAAAGATTTCACAGCCACGCGTTATCAATCAACCAGACCCACGCATACCAGGTTCTACCTTTTACGGTTGGCTGATTTCCGATTTATTCTTTCACAACGCAGCCTATGCAATGGTCATGGAAAGATACGCCGATACAGGCAAAATTCGCGCAATGGAAAGAGTTGCACCAGAGCGCGTGTCAATCACAACAAATTTTGATAACACAGAAATTACAGCTTATGAGATCGACGGTAAGCCAATTGACCCAACAAACCTTGTCGTGTTTCCAAATACGCAAGAGGGTTTGTTAGCGCGTGCAGGTCGCACAATCAAAGCTGCTGCCGCGCTAGAAAAGGCGTCACTTAATTTTGCCAATGAGCCAACACCTCTCATGGTATTAAAATCTAACGGCACATCATTGCCAGCAGATCGTGTTGCAAAAATTCTGAGTGCTTGGCGCACAGCGCGTGCCAACAAATCAACAGCATTTCTCAATGCTGATGTCACAATGGAGTCAGTTGGTTTTGACCCTAAGAATTTGCAGCTCAATGAAGCCAGAAACTATGTATCGCTTGAATTAGCACGCGCATGTGGTTTGCCTGCTTATTTCACAGATAGCCAGCAATCATCATTTACATACGCCAATGCTTTAGACAAGCGACGTGACCTAGTTGACTTTGCTTTCCGTACTTACATGTCAATTATTGAACAGCGGCTATCTTTTGCGGACTTTACGCCAGCTGGCAACAAAGTCATGTTTGACCTAGACAATTTCTTGCGTGGCAATCCATTTGAACGCGCGCAGGTTTATGAAATCTTAAATCGTATCGGCGCAATGTCGATCGACGAAATACGCGCAGAGGAGGACATGTTGTTATGAAAAAACTCATCACGGCAATTGCTATCACCGCAGCTGATTCAAACAGTCGTACGATCACTGGTCGTATTGTGACATTTGAGGAAACTGGCACAGCCTCAATTGGTAAAGTGCAGTTTGCAAAGGGAAGTATCGAGGCAGTGCCCGTCTTACTCAACCTAGAGCATGACCGCACACGTCGTATTGGCAAAACATTGTCAATTGAGTCAAACGAGCAGGGCATTGACGCAACATTTAAGATCGCCAACACAACAGCTGGCACAGATGCACTTGTAGAAGCCTCAGAAGGTTTGCGCGACGGATTTAGCGTTGAGGTTTATTTTGACGAATACGAGACACTTAAAGACGGAACAGTGCGGATTCTCAAAGGCGAAATGACTGGCGTTGCTTTAACGTCAGAGCCTGCAATTAGATCAGCACGCGTCAACGAGGTCGCAGCAACAACAGGCGACGAGCCTGAAATTTCTGACTCAACAGTTGAGCCAGAGGAAACACCAACAACAGAAGGAGACGAAGTGGACAACACCGTCACAAACGCGGACACCGTCGAGACGGTAGAAGCTGCCCAGTCAGTAACAGCAAATGCAAAGCCAGCCGTAGGCGGTTGGACATCAAAGCCACGCCTAGAGTTCACAGCTGCTAAGTATTTGGAAAACACAATTCGCGCCTCACTTGGCGAGGAATCAGCACGTCAGTATGTCGCAGCGGCAGATGACACAACAGACAACGCAGGTCTTGTGCCTACACGTCAGTTGACAGAAGTTATCAACGGACTTGCTAACAACACACGATCAGCAATTGACGCAATCAGCCGTGGCGTTTTGCCTGATGCTGGTATGTCATTTGAAATTCCAAAAATCACAACAATGCCAACAGTTGCTGAAACAGCAGAAGCAGGCACACCAAGCGAAACAGATCAGGCTTCAAGTTTCTTGTCAGTTACAGTCAAAAAGTATGCTGGACAGCAAACATTTAGCGTTGAATTGCTAGATCGCACATCACCATTATTCTTTAACGAGTTGCTTAACAACATGTCAGCAGCTTATGCAAAGGCAACCGACCTTGCTGTTTACACAGCACTGGCATCTGGTGCAACAGCTGATGCAACAACACTGACAACATACCCAACAGCTTCAGAGTTGCTTGGCTTTGTGTCACGCGGTGCTGCATCTGTTTACTCAAACACACAAGGTTTTGCTCGCAACATCTTGGCAAACACGAGCCAGTGGGCAAACCTAATGACACTTAACGACTCAGGTCGTCCAATTTACATGGCTGCACAGCCAAGCAACGCAGGCGGCGCAGTACGTCCAGACTCAATCCGCGGCAACGTCGCAGGTCTTGATCTATACGTCACAGCAAACGTACCGTCAGCAAATGACACTGACAAAGATGACTCAATGCTAATCATCAACCCAAGTGCTTATACATGGTACGAGTCACCAACATACCGCTTGCGTGCAGACGTAATCGCGTCAGGTCAAATTGCAGTTTCAGTTTATGGATACGGCGCAATTGCAACCAAGATCGGTGCAGGCGCGTTTGGTATCAACAAGACCTGATAACTAGCCATTAACTAATCATGCGGCGGGTTCTCCCGATCTCGCCGCAGCAGTCGAAAGGAAACGGACATGCCAGCCATTGTTACAGCAAGTCAATTGCGCACGGTGCTTGGCGTGTCCGTTTCACTTTACAGCGACAGTTATTTAGACGAGATCATCAACACCAGCGAGGACGTCATTTTGCCAATGCTGGTTGCAAACGTTTCAGGCATTGACGCTTACAAGTTGAAAGACAACGTAGCTACTTTTTACACAATCCGCGAGCATTACTTTGTAGCTGGTCAATCAGTAATCGTGACAGGTTTGCCTGCACCATTTAGCGCAACTTTTACAGTCGTTGACGCCGCGCCTTATTACTTCACAGCAGCACTTACAAACGCTGATGTCACATTGCGCCCAATCGTGCCAAACGGCAAAGCAACATTGTCTGGTTATTCAGCTGCTCAAATTTATGCCAGCACACCAGCAATTGAGTCAGCAATCTTGGCTGTTAGCGTTGAGGTCTTTCAATCACGCGTTGCAGCTGGTGGACAGATCGAGGGCGTGGACTTTGCCAGTTCGCCATACCGCATGGGTCGCAGCTTGACCAACCGCGTCAGCACATTGCTTATGCCTTATTTGGACGCCGAGACAGTGGTTCAATAAATGCCAGCAAACTCAATTGCCGAGACACGATCAGCTTTAGCAAACGCCTTTAGCGCGCTATCTGCAAACGTGTATCCAAGCGTGCCTGAGTCACCAATACCGCCAGCCATTGTTGTCGTACCTGACAGCCCATACATGGAGGTCGTGTTAATTGGCAAGGCAAAAACACAGGTCAAACTTAATTTTGCAATTACAGCCATTGTCGCCAGCAACAGCAATGCAGGCTCATTAGACAATTTAGAACAGCTCATAATCGGAATTCTTGCTGCAATGCCAGCAGGATACGTCGTTGGCGTCATTGAAAAGCCGACAGTGTTGGAAGTAGGACAATCGCCAATGCTGGTCGCTGACATAAACGTTTCGACTTATTACACACAAACTACATAGGAGACAAAATGCCAACGACAATCATCACTGGTCGCGATTTAGTCGTGACCATTGCAACAGTTAACTACGACGCACAAGCGACCAGCGCAGTACTTGCGAACAGCCCAACCGTCGAGACATACCAAACGCTAGACGGCAAGGCTTACAAGCACATTGACGATCAGTGGACTTTCGACATTTCAATGCTTGCTGACTGGGGCGTAGCCTCATCACTTTGCGAGGCTTTGTGGACAGCATGCGAGACAGCACCGAACACAACATTGGCAGTGTCATTGACAGCTGCTACTGGTGCGGTTTTTGCATTTAACGTCATGCCAGTATTTCCAAGCGTCGGCGGTGCAGCACCAGATGCACAGACCGTTGACCTATCATTTGTCGTAGTGGGAACACCTACTGAGACATTTAGCTAAAAACTACTAATCGGGAGACAAAATGAAACTACCAATCACAATTGAATACATAAACGGCGATCAGATCACTTACACAGCTGCACCGCCAGAGTGGGTCAAATGGGAAAAGCACACAGGTCACACAATTGCGCAGGCACAGGAAAAGATCGGCATTTCCGATTTAGTATTTCTTGCCTATCACGCCATGAAACGTGAAGCAGCTGGAAAGCCTGTCAAGCCTCTTGACATTTGGACAGAAGGTATTGCTGAGGTAATCGTAGGTGAGGCAAACCCAAAAGCTACGCCGTCGGAAGCCTTAGCAGAATAGTTTGGGAGGTAGCTCTGGCCACAGGGCTACACCCAGATGTTTTTGAGACAGCCGAGGACATACTCACCGTTTTAGAGATTTTGGAAAGGCGCGCAAATGGCTAAAGACGCAATTGCTTATGACAAGGCTGAGCTGCGCGCAATTCTGAGATCGTTTAAGGCAATGGACGAGGAAGCGACCGACCAGGCAAAAGAAGTCTCATCTGAGCTTGCAGAATTTGTAAAACAAAAGGTAAGTGCCGCAGCTGGTCAGCGCAACAATCGCGTGTCAAAGATTATTGCTGACGGGGCAACCGTTAAGAAATCATCAAAAATTGGTGAGATCAGTTATGGTTTTGCGCGTCAGAAATTGAGCGGTGGAGGTACGACCCAGCAACTTTGGGGCGGTTACGAGTTTGGTTCAAACAAATACAAGCAGTTCCCAGTTTGGTCAGGTCGTGAAGGTAAGGGCACACGTGGCTGGTTTATCTATCCAACCTTGCGATCAGTCCAGCCCGACATTGTAAAAAAGTGGGAACAAGGTTTGTCCAAGATTATTAAGAAGTACACATAATGGCAGAAAAAAGTCGTACCTTAAAGCTCTCCATACTTGGAGACGTTAGCGACCTTAACAAATCACTTAAAACCGCAGGCGGTGATGTTGATTCATTTGGTGACAAGATCGGCAAAGCTGGTGCAAAAATTGGCAAAGCGTTTGCCGCAGCTGCTGCCGCTGCTGGCGCTGCTGCAATTGCAATTGGTATCGAAGGTGTCAAGGCTGCAATAGCCGACGAAAAGGCGCAAACACAATTAGCACTGGCGTTGGAAAATGCAACAGGTGCAACGCAGGCACAAATAAAAGCAACCGAGCAATCAATTTTGCAAATGTCTTTGGCAACAGGTGTGGCAGATGACGACTTGCGCCCAGCATTAGGACGACTGGTTAGATCGACGGGCGACACTGAGAAAGCGCAACAATTACTGGCACAAGCCTTAGACATAAGCGCGGCAACAGGCAAGCCGTTGGAAACCGTGGCAGCTGCGTTGAGCAAAGGTTTTGACGGCAACACAGCAGCACTGGGCAAACTAGGCATAGGCTTATCTGCTGCTGAGTTAAAGACAATGAGTTTTGAGCAGGTACAAAGCAAGCTGAGCGATTTATTTGGCGGTGCGGCAGCTGCAAACGCAGAGACTTACGCAGGACAAATTGCACGTGTGCAGGTGGCATTTGACGAGGCAAAGGAAACCATTGGTACAGCCTTGTTACCTATTCTTGGCAAATTACTTGATTTTATTAACAAAGCTGCATTGCCAGCAATCAACGCATTTAGCGGCGCGTTCAGCCTGACAAAAGGCGACGGGTTTGGCAAAGTAATCAGCGACGTGGCAACAGTTATTAGAGATGTTGCAACGCCTATCTTTGAGGCAATGCGTACACAATTTGGCAAGGTCAAAGATGTTATCGTGGACAACAAAGAAAACCTGCAAGCATTTTTTGAGGTTGTAAAATTTGTCGCACCGATCATTGGCAAAGTATTAGGAGCCGCCGTTAGCGTTATTGGCGACATTGCTACAGTTGTTTTGACAATTATTGGCAAGGTATTGGGTGCAATCAAACCATTGTTAAACACTGCCATTGACGGCATCAACCTAATTATCAAAGGCTACAACGCAATACAATTTGGCAAAGATGTCCCTGCAATTCCAAAAATAGGTGCTACGTCAGGAACATCAGGGTCGGCGGGTTTTAGCGGCGCAATGCCTGGTGGACAAACTTTTAGCACATCAAGCGGTTTGACAGCTGCCTCAAGCGGCGGCGTGGCAACTGCTGCAAAGGTTGCTGCTACAACTAGCGCGGCTGCGTCAAAAGTAGCTGCATCAAATGCTGGTGCAACACGATCAACGGGAACCGCATCAGCTGGCACAACAATAAATCTGAGCGTCAACGGCGCAATCGACAAAGAGGGCACAGCACGTACAATCGTAGAGACTCTTAACAATTCGTTCTATCGCGGCACAGGCGGCGCGTCAGCCTTT
>Ga0208601_1000159_pt1 | contig 14992 bp, 16 predicted proteins | sample LakMenEpi09Nov12_FD_150684 | JGI IMG/M metagenome (GOLD analysis project Ga0208601, IMG submission 150684) | Freshwater microbial communities from Lake Mendota, WI - 09NOV2012 deep hole epilimnion (SPAdes) | ecosystem: Environmental > Aquatic > Freshwater > Lake | place: Lake Mendota, Madison... | reverse complement strand
CTGATAAGAGCATTCTAGCATTTTTAGCGCAGTATAAATGCTGCAATCAGCTTTCATCCCTTGCCTGAAGTCCGAAAAATGCAACTGCGTTGCTGTTTCTCAAGGGTTTTCAGCATTTTTCTTATAAAATGTCTATGCTTTTGGGAACTATGCCATAATGGTAGGTCTGAATAAAATTTTAGAAGGATTAAATTAAGGAAACTCATGTCCCGATATAGAGGACCCCGCCTCAGAATTGTCCGTCGTTTAGGCGAATTACCAGGCTTAACTCGGAAGAGTGCTAGACGTGCTTATCCCCCCGGACAACATGGTCAAAACCGTAAGAAGCGCTCTGAGTATGCTATCCGTTTAGAGGAAAAGCAAAAACTCCGCATGAACTACGGTTTAACTGAAAAACAAATGCTCCGTTATGTTCGTAAAGCCAGACGAGTTGCTGGTTCTACTGGACAGGTGTTGCTACAATTGTTAGAAATGCGCCTGGATAATACGGTTTTCCGCATGGGTATGGCTCCCACAATTCCAGCCGCCCGTCAATTGGTAAATCACGGTCATGTAACTGTTAATGGCAAACCAGTAAATATTGCCAGCTATCAATGCCGTCCTGGTGAAGAAGTCGCTGTGAGAAACAGAGAAGCTTCTAAGAAGTTGGTGGAAGCTAATTTGCAATATCCCGGTTTAGCTAACCTTCCTAGTCATCTAGAGTTTGATAAAACTAAGTTGTCTGGTAAGGTCAATAGTGTGATTGAACGGGAATGGGTAGCATTACAAGTTAATGAACTACTCGTGGTGGAATACTACTCACGTCAAGCGTAGGACAATTTTGGATTTTGGATTTACGATTTTAGATTGGAATTGTTTTCTTTGAATCTACAATCCAAAATCTAAAATCTAAAATTCGCTTAGTTGACTAACCGCCAATCTGCGACATGGTACGGGTGTAAGTGCCGACAGTACCAGGGTCGCGTTGCTTAAAGTTTATTTCTGATTTGATATTTAATATTTGTCTAACTTGTTCTTGTAAATCGGTGGTGCTAATACCAGCACGTAAGGCGGTTTTTAAATCAATTTGACCTGTTTCGTTTAATAAGCAGGGACGTAGCCAACCATCGGCGCTCAGACGCATCCGGTTACAGCGATCGCAAAAACATTCTGACATTTGGCTAATAAATCCTATTGTGCCTTTAGCCCCAGGAATCTGAAATACATCAGCCGGTCCATTACCACAAACTTGAGATTCTGTCAAGCCCCAACGCCCACGGATGGATTGACGTAAATCTGCGGAAGATACCCAACCGCGATCGCTGAATAAGTCTCCGTTGCCAATGGGCATAAATTCAATAAATCGGACGTGCCATTGTTTATCAATGGTTAAAGCTGCTAAATCTAAAATTTCATGGTCATTAACGCCGGGAATGACGACTACATTTAATTTTAATGGGTCAAATCCCACATTATACGCGGTTTGAATACCTTGCCATACTTGTTGCCAGCGTCCACGTCCATGATTACCGATAATTTCTTCAAATATATGTGAATCTAAAGAATCTAAACTAATATTAATTCTTCGTAAACCTGCATTATAGAGATTTTGGGCAATGGGAGCAAGTAAAAATCCATTTGTAGTCATTGCTAAATCTTGAGTTTCGGGAAAATGAGCAATTTTTTCGACTAAATCAACTACATGAGGACGAAGTAAGGGTTCACCACCTGTTAAGCGAAAGCGGGTAAATCCGACGGGGATAAATACTTCTTGAATGAGGGTAAGCAGTTCTTCATCAGTTAATAATTGCTGTTTGAGGATATAATCAAGTTCTGCACCTACTGGCATACAGTATTGACAACGAAAGTTGCAGCGATCAATTAAACTGATGCGGAGGTAGTCCACTTTGTTTATAGTTGCGCTGGTTGTCATATTAGGTAAGTCAATTATTTAGAGCGGTTGTACCAACATCATCTTAACTGATTTTTTAAAGGAATAAAACAAAGGGAAATGATCAGTTAGCGACTTCCAAGAAATAAATTATCCCAAAAAACGAACCACAGAGGCACAGAGTACACAGAGAGAGAATTTTTGCATCAGTTTTGGGACATTTTTTTATTTGGAAGTCTCTTAGCGATCGCGCTATTGTCTCTCCAGCCATAAATTCAAAGAGAGACTACAGTATTATTTTCCAATTATATAGACTTAAGTGCAAGTTCAAAAGCTAATTGAGAACCATAAAAACACACATCAAACTCCTGAAAAAAATTGATTCTCCCTAAAAGTAAAGGTATATTTTTAGCTTGAGTCCAAGCAAAAACTAAGGTAATAGGTACAAATAGATCAATTGTGGCTGATAAAATAACTCCTTTAGCGGGAAAATTGGCTAAATTACCTGCCAGAGTAACAGATGTATTATAGTTATCCCAATTTAGCCCTAGTTGTAATCCCATTTCATAGGGTAAAACATTGACACTTGCTCCTGTGTCTAATAATCCTGATACTGAAATCGAATTATCTGGAGATGATAAGTTAAAAGGAAGATAGGGAACGAAGCTAATTTCTCCTAAAGAGTTTGATTTTTCGATAAATTTAAAGCGTTTTTTCAATGTCATTTTATTGCTTTATTTTGTTTCTTTTTGTAATAAATGTTGTTCTAACATATCGGTTAAAACTTTTTCTGCTGAAAAAGCATCATAAGGGGACCAAACTTCATAGGTTTTACCATTTTCAATAACACCTGAATCTTGTTCTTCTTTAGCTAATTCTATGGCTAAAAATTGAATAGCTTGGATTTTTTCTCGATGGGATAATTTTTGGAGTGATGGTAATATTTCTGTCAATGTCATATAAATAAATGATAAAAGACTATTTAGATTATAGTGCGCTACTCTCAAGGAAGGCATTCTATTTGTGCATGAGGATTGAATTCAAGAAACATCAGCGATTCCTTAGTCTTTGCAATACTTCATCGGCTGGAATTAACGCGACTTCACCTTCATCTATTGCCTGTATGCGATTTGCAATTTCTGTTTCCCAAGCAGTCTCGACTTGAGGATTAATTTCATCAAGACTTTTGAGAAGATGTTCAGCAAGCATCGCTCTGTATAGAGGAGGTAAGGTTAATACTGCTCCAAAAATTTCATCGTAAGTAACGTTAGCCATACAGAAAACTCCTTACAGAGTACAGTAATGGCATTTTAGCATAAATGCGCTTAACCTACCCTATGGACTAGGGGTGATAATTAAGCGCGTGGCAATATATCCCCATCAAAGACTTACGCAAATGGTAAGTCTCATAAGGGAGAATAGGAAGCGAAATCAAGCTTCAAAAATATGCTTTAGACAGCTAACCTCAACTGTTGAGGTTGTTGTTGCAAGATTAAGTTGATGACTTCTGGACTCCATTTGAGAACTCGACTACTGAAGTCTGCAAACTGCTTACCTTTAATAGTGGGTTCCCATTGCCAATAATGCTTTTGCTGGTACTTCATATTTTCCAGCATTTCATTAACACGGCGAGAAGTCCAGTTTTCTCCAGTCCTTTGACTAAGATGGTAGGCTATCTCTGTAACAGTGAGAGATTTTTTGGGAGGTGCTTGGTTAATGAGTCCCAATTCTACCTTGACTGTGATTTCTAGATGTTCCAAAACTTCAAAGTTGCTGATTGCAAAATGAAGTGGTTGAAAATTGCCATTTTGTGGCATAATGAATTTGACTCCTATTTATGATAAGGAATTGGGGTTCCTGATTCGCCAAAATCAGGGAAAATATATGCTAAAGAAGTGTCAGCACGGCTATCAGCTAGGCTGACTTTTAACTTATGCTTCTAAAAAAATACACAAGTATTTAATTGCTGACCTCTTAACAAGAGTATACTGGCATCAGCAAAAAAAAGCAATAGACGTAGCAAATTTTAATCACTATAGTAGTTTAGCAGTAAAAATTGTCCGTGTCAATGATAAAGTGTCCGTATGAATGTCACCAGGAATTATTCTGGAAACACCTCGATTCATTAGGTAATAAAATTAATTTACAACGATAATCAAAATTACCTTGGGAATCTTGATTTTTGTATGAAAAATCTACTACTTAACCCAAACTACAATTTTATTAACTGAACTACAAAAATTCAATATTATTGTACTTAGTTAATAAAATAAATCCCCGACTTCTTTGAGAAGTCGGGGATCTGAGTCTTACTTAATCACAAGTATTCAATTAAACAGCAGCTAATTCTGGACTAGGACGCTTACTGTTACGGATATTGGTAATCGCCTCAGCATAATCAGGAGCATTAAATACAGCCGAACCCGCTACAATAGCATTAGCTCCAGCTTCTAAAACTTGCCAGGTATTATTAGCTTTTAGTCCCCCGTCAACTTCAATCCAAGGATCTAAACCGCGTTCATCGCACATTTGACGCAACTTGCGGATTTTAGGAACTACACTAGGAATAAAGCTTTGACCACCAAAACCGGGGTTAACGCTCATAATTAGCACTAAATCGCACAATTCTAGGACATATTCAATTAACTCCAAAGGTGTACCCGGATTGAGTACAACTCCAGCTTTCTTACCGAGTTCTCTGATTTGTCCCAAGGTACGGTGCAAGTGAGGAGATGCGTTGTGTTCTGCATGGACAGAAATAATATCAGCACCAGCTTTAGCAAAACCTTCTACATACTTTTCTGGTTCCACAATCATCAAGTGGACATCCAGAGGTTTGGTTGTAACTGGACGAATCGCCTCCACAATCAGAGGACCTATTGTAATATTAGGGACAAAACGTCCATCCATTACATCAACGTGAATCCAATCTGCTCCCGCTTTGTCTACGGCGCGAATATCGTCACCCAGACGGCTAAAATCTGCTGATAGGATGGATGGAGAGATAACTATAGGCTTTTGAGATGAATTTTGGGTCATGGCTAGTGGGTTTTAAGCGTCTTCGTCTGTAAGTATCGTAACAAAATATGGAGAAATTATTAAAAATTAATTCAAAATTCAAATTTTTCAGAAAACTTTTCCCTGTTCCCTAAAAATATGAATAAAAATTGGCTACTTTTTTGGAGTGTAGGTTTTTCTTGCTTGACTTTACCCGTCTGTGCTGGGGTGAAGTTGGCAAATTTTTTAGGTGCTAATGGTATTGATGCGCTGAAACTACATCAAGCTCCTTATAATTTGACTGGGCGGAAAATTGCTATTGGTCAAGTGGAAATTGGTCGTCCGGGGATGTTTGGCTGGGATAAAGCCGTATCTAAAAATCGGGCTGTATCGCCATTTGCAGTGTTTTCACGCAACGTCCTGGCTAAGTCGAATGTTGGTGTTGATCCTCATGCCTATAATGTTTCTGGTGTGATGGTGAGTCAAGATAAGGCTTTTCCTGGTGTTGCACCAAATGCTCGATTATATTCTTCTGCTGTCGGATCTACAAAAAAAATCGGTCAACCAGAGGAGTGTTTATCAGCACAACATATTGCATTACAAAATGGTGGTGATGTGCGGGCGATTAATTTTAGTTTTGGTGAACCTTTGGAACGTGATCCCCGACCAGAAGCTATGTTAGATGGTAATGCTTTACTAACATTATGTATTGACTGGTCTAGCCGGGTTCATGATGTTGTCTATTCCATTGCTGGCAATCAAGGCAAAGGCGGGATTCCCATTCCTACAGATAATTTTAACGCAATTAATGTGGCTTTTTCTTCAGAACGCAAGGGAATTTTTAATAAAGTTCACGTTTCTAATTTGGCGAGTATTAATCAAGGTATAGAAAATCGTTTAGCAGGGAAGGAATTTAATATTGGGGGGAGAAGTGCAATTAGTTTAGTTGCTCCTGGGACGAATATTCCTTTACTTAATCCTGATGGTAAGTTAAATAAATCTACAGGTACGAGTTTTGCTGCACCACAAGTTACGGCTACTGTGGCTTTATTACAGGAATTTGTGGATAGACAGTTACGAATTAAACAAGCAAATTGGACTATTGATGCTCGTCGTCATCAAGTGATGAAGGCTATATTACTTAATTCTGCGGACAAGATTCAAGATAGTGGTGATGGTTTACGGTTGGGAATGACGAGGACTTTAATTGATAAACAAAATCAAGATTGGTTAGTTTCTAATGCTTACAAAAATTCCAAAATTCCCCTGGATGCTCAAATGGGAGCAGGTCATTTAAATGCTTTTCGAGCTTATCAACAGTTGAATGGTGGTGAATGGAAACCTAATACACCAGTTCCGCATATTGGTTGGGATTATGGTACTGTTAATGCTAATTCTTCTAAAGAATATGCTTTGCAAAAGAGTTTGAAACAAAATAGTTTTGTGGCTATTACTTTAAGTTGGGATCGTTTGGTGGAGTTGAATGATAAAGATAATAATCAGGAATATGATATAGGGGAAACATTTATAGATAAAGGATTAAATAATCTTGATGTCTATTTAGTTAAGGAAAATGGGAAAAATAATGAAGTTGTGGTTTGTGATTCTGTGAGTGAAGTTGATAGTGTGGAACATATTTTTTGTCCAGTTCCTACTAATGGTAACTATAAGATTCGGGTGCAATTTAAGAAGCAGGTAAATGAATCTACTCAACCTTATGCTTTGTCCTGGTGGACTGTAGGTGAAAAGTGATACAAGTAGTCGGGCAAAATTAATTGAACATTTTAAAAATCCCTAAACCAATTAATTTTGTAGGGGGACAACCTCCTGTGGTTGCCCCAAATACCGGGGTAGGCACGGGGGCGCTACCCCTACATTAAATCCAAATCTTTTATGCTTTAAATATGCTGTAAAAACTCAACTTCTGGTAATAAAGGATCATTAACAATGCCTACACCAGCAAAACTCCAACGTTTGATCAAACTACCTATTTGGGAACTAGCAAGAGATTCTACAGTCAACTGGCTGGCTAAATCAGCAGCATGAGTATTGAGATAACTCAAAGCCTCGAAATCTTCTTTAAATAATAATAAATATCCTGATTTAGCATCATCAACACGGGCTGTGAGATATTTACCATCTGTTCTTGAACGAATAATATAATAAACCATTTGACAACTAACAACTGACAACTAACAACTGACAACTAACTAATTCAAATCTTCTAGCTTAATTCGAGGATCTGCTGCTTTTAAAATTAAGTCAGCAATTAAATTACCAATAATCAATAATACTGCACTCATTACTAAACTCGCCATTACCAAATATTGGTCTTTAGCTAAAACAGCTTGTAAAGTTAACTTTCCTAAACCCGGCCAGTTAAAGAAATTCTCCGTAATAAATGCACCACCTAACAAACCTGCTAATTCAAAACCCAATAAAGTAATTAACGGATTAATAGCATTTCGCAAAGCATGAACATAAATCACCCGATTTTCTGGAAGTCCTTTAGCGCGAGCAGTTTGAATATAATCTTGGCGTAAAACATCCAATAATTGACCACGCATAATTCGTTGCAAACCCGCAAAACTGGTAATACTTAAAGCAATTAGTGGTAAAACTGAATGCCAAGCGATATCAAGAATTTTACCTAACCATGTCAGGTCTGCATGATTAATACTGGTCATATTACCCACCGGAAAAAGTGGAGTAGTCAGTTGAGCAAAGAATAGTAGAAATAAGACAGTAATAAAACTGGGAATACCTTGACCAGCATAACTGACTATTTGTAAAACTTGGTCAGTTCGGCGATTTTGTTTCACAGCAGCGAGAATACCTAAAGGAATGGCGATCGCCCATGTGATAATTAAAGAAGCGATCGCTAACAATAGAGTTGCGGGAACTCGTTCCCATAACAGCGATAAAACAGAACGTTTATAAACAAAGCTTGTGCCAAAATTACCTCTAGTCACAATTTGCTGCAACCACAATCCAAACTGTTCTGGCCAAGATTTATCTAAACCATATTCTATCCTATATTCTTCAATCCGTTGTGGGGAAATTTTTGGATCTTGTCGCAGGTTGTCTACAAAATCCCCCGGAGATAACTTCATAATAAAAAACGACAAAGCAGAGGCTAAGAAAATCGTCAATAGTGCCTGTAAAAGCCGTTTTATCACATAAATAAAAGTTTCATCCGTAACTCGCCTAATTAGCCAGTCTCGACTTATATCCAAGGAAATTTTTGTATTTGTCATTAGTTATTAGTCAGTTGTCAATTATGTTTTCTAATATTGAACCAGTGAGATAATAGGGACATCAGGTAAATGTTTCCGTCCTTGCAAATCCATTAGTTCGATGATAAACCCAAACCCTATCAGTTCACAGTCAATCTTTTGTACCAACTTAGCTGTTGCACTGGCAGTACCACCAGTAGCAATCAAATCATCCACAATTAAAACTTTGCTACCTGGCACTAAAGCATCCTGATGTACTTCTAATGTATCTGTACCATACTCTAGTTGATATTCAATTGAGTGAACCGCTGCCGGTAATTTCCCTTTTTTCCGAACAGGAATAAAACCAGCACCTAATTTATAAGCAACAGGCGCACCAAAAATGAACCCTCTTGACTCCATACCAATAATATAATCTACTTGAATTTCAATTTCAGAACATTTTTGTGCTAAAAAATCAATAGTATAACGCAATCCGTCCGGGTCGCTTAATAGAGTAGTGACATCTCGAAATAAAATTCCCGGCTTAGGAAAATCCGGTATATCACGAATCAGAGATTTTAAATCCATATTATTTACGTAAGTAGTTAGTGGTCAATGAAGAAACAAAGGGCAAGAAGCGAAAATTTTCCTAATCTCTGCCAAATCCTACCCTATAATGTCATTGACGATCACCAAGAATTTGAAAATTTAATGTATATGCAAATATTTGGGTAGAAAAACTAAGTAATGTATATAATTGAACTGCCATATCGCGCCAGCAATTAGCGGTGGACGGATAAGTAAATCAGTTTATTGGAAACGTATAAGGTATTTGATAGAATGAACGTCTCTGCTAGTGTCACATCTTTAAACATCCCAAAAGCTCAGGGAATGTCCATGATTTTGGATACTTTACCAGATCCAGCGATCGCTGGTCAGGTATGTCCAGCCAGAACTAGATTGCAAATAGATTTGATGTTACTAGCCATTGAAGCCTTAGAAATAGGCGGTTCTGAAGCCATTTTGTCCTTTGCTGAAGAATTAGACCTCCAAGGGATCATCAAAAATCGGGTAAACTTATGGCGGATGCGAGCATCTAACCCCATGCGGAGAGCGCATAGTCGCCGGCCTTTAGATATTTTAGAAGCCAAAGCGTTAGTAGTTATTGCCTGCTACATTTCTCGACGCTTAACAGTTGTGATCCGCCAACTACTAACCATATATCAACAATTGGCTGAGAAGCAGATTCCCCCAGAACAAAATTTAAGATTAGCTAATTACCTAGAAAGGTTTAGAGCGCATTTTAAAAGTCGGATGAATTCCCGTCGTTCCAGTGTCCTAGCATTAACTTCTAATGAAAAATTAGATGAACTAGCTATAGACTTATTAGGAAAATTACTGTTTTGTACAGGTACAGCGGGAATGCAACGGTACTGGATTTCTCTTTTTGACGGTGAGGTAGAATAAATAGAAATGAATATCCAACGTAAATATAGTTTGCCTAATTGTACCCTGCTCCTAGAGGGGTTAAGTGACATGACACAGACTGCTAACTTTCAAGAACTGCGTCCCCAACTATCTATATTAGTGAATGCAGAATGCTATATATCTAGTTATACTCAACCCATTGTTGGTGGCAGGGAATTTTTTGAAAGCTTAGTTAGAGCAGTCAGCGCCTACGCCCAAGAAGTTTTAAGCAATATCCCCAACCCTCAAGTTCAGAATCATAATTCAGAGTTAGTTGAATTACAAAAAATTAACAGCAACAGCCACAGATTAACTGTTCACACCGAAATCACAGGAGACATGGGGGGAAACACCAGCGAAGGACAACCCATTCAAATTGTCCTGAACACAGTCCAATTATTTGATTTAGTTGAAGCCGTAGATCAGTTTTTTGCTGACAGCCAGACTTTACCAGAATTATCCCTAGAACTACACCCAGTTAATCGCAGTTATAGTAGTTCAAATCAAACCTTACTCAAACAGGCAATCCCGGCTACCATGGGCGTATCCAGTCTAGCCGTAGCTGCATTGGCTTTTAGCTTAATTCCTGCACCTCAAATCAGTCCACCTCAAGTCAACCCAGAGGTTGAGTCCAGCACTTCTATCCCCACGCCCACAGTAGCAGTAACCCCCACAACTACCCCCACAACTACACCCACAACATCAGCAACCCCTACCGCAGTTCAAGATTTAGAAACACTTTTAAAGACAGTTCCAGAAATAAAAGATCCATCTCAATTACGGGCATTAAATCGCCAAGTTTATAACCAAATTCATCCAGCTTGGGTAAATCGCTCAGAATTGCCAGAGGATTTAGTCTATCGTTTAGGTGTCGCCGCCGATGGTAGTATCGTTGGTTATAAAGCAGTCAATCAGAAAGCTAGTGACGCAATAGATAAAACACCACTACCTAAGCTGCTCCATAATCCTGCTAATCGCATCCCGAATGAACCTATTGCTCAATTCAAAGTCGTATTTACCCAAAAAAGGTTTTTAGAAATTAGTCCCTGGCTAGGATACGCCAAAACACCAGAAGTAACTGGCAAAAAAATTACTGACACCAGTAAAATCACAGTTCTAAATCAAAAGCTGTATAGTACAATTCGTCAAAATTGGAGTGTGACTCCCACCTTTGCCAGCAACTTGAAATATCGAGTAGCGGTGAATAAAGAAGGTGTGATTGCTGACTATGAACCACTCAACCAAGTTGCTTTTGACTACTTCCGGGAGACACCTTTACCCCAGATGTTCCAATCAGTTTATGGCTCAAATGTAGCTGCACCCGATAATAAAGAAGCACTAGCTCATTTTCGAGTAGTCTTTACCCCTAAAGGTGAATTAGAAGTCAAACCTTGGAAAGGATATAAGTAATTGTCAGTTGTCAGTAGGGGCGAAGCATTTGGAAGATAAATTATCGGTCATTGCCAAAAATAGTTCTCCAAATGCTTCGCCCGTACAGTTGTCAGTTGTTAGTTGTCAGTTGTTCGTAGAAAAATTTTCTTCCTTCTTCCTTCTTCCTCCTGAACTCCTTCCTTCTTCCTCCTGAACTCCTTCCTTCTTCCTCCTGAACTCCTTCCTTCTTCCTCCTGAACTCCTGAACTCCTGACTCCTGAACTCCTACTTTGTAATTTTCCCCATATAATTACCCCAAAGTTGTGCCGCTTGGGCGCTGCTGCCAGATGTAGGGGAATTATTATCATTTCCTAGCCAAATGCCGGTGACAAGTTGACGACTGGGAATAAAACCAATGAACCAGAGATCAACATTATTATTCGTTGTCCCGGTTTTACCTGCTTCCCCTAAACCAATAGCGGCGCTACGACCTGTACCATTAGTAATTACTCCCCGCATCAAAGTAGTCATTTGATTGGCAACTTCTTTTTTGATAACTCGTTTGTTACCATTTGGATCGGTATCGAAAGAGTAAATTACCCGACAGGTTTGTAGATCTTTAAGATCCTTACAATCACTACTGTCTCGAATTTTACTAATAGCATGAGGAGGATTCCACACTCCACGATTGCTAATTGCTCCAAATGCCCCGGTCATTTCTAAAACATTAACGACACTTTGACCTAATATCAAGCCTGGAACTGCCTCCAGATCAGATTTCACACCCAACCGCTGCGCCATATCTACTACTTTATTCAAGCCAATTTCTTTTGCTACCCGCAAAGCAATGGGGTTTTCTGAAAGTGCCAAGCCAGTTGCTATATCTAAACTACCACCAGCGCCAGACCGGCAGGGTCTATAAGTAAAACCTTGCCAAGTTAAAGGACTACAAGAATAACTTCTATATGGGGAAATCCCTTTTTCCATGGCCGCAGTGTAAGCAAAAATTTTAAACGTAGAACCTGGCTGACGTTGGGCTTGCACAGAGCGATTGAACTGGCTTTTTCTGTAATCAGTCCCTCCTACCATCGCGACAATACCCCCAGTTTTCGCGTTGAGAGTCACCATTCCCCCTTGGGAAAAACCAAAATTCGAGCCGTCTTTGGTGATGGAATTTTTTAACTGTGTTTCCGCTTTGGCTTGGATAGCTGGATCAAGTTGGGTTTCAATGATATAGTTACCTTCTCTTGCTGCTGCCGGACCTAGTCTTAATGTCAGTTCTTGAAAGACGTAATCATAAAAATAGGGCGCAATGGTTTTGGCTTGTCTTTCACAAACTTTAGGGCTAATTTGGACGGTAGAACGACGGGCGCGGTTGGCTTCTTCTTGGGTGATTTTACCCATTTCCAGCAGTCGCTTAATGACTCGATTCCGATAATCGGCTGCTCCGAGTTTCCGCGGACCACTGCCACAAAAATCAAAGGCATTGGGAGCAGGTAAAATCCCTACTAAGGTTGCTGCTTCGGCCAGAGTTAATTCTTTGGCTGATTTGTTGAAATAATATTTAGCTGCATCTTCAAAACCGGAAGTATCTGCGCCTAAAAAGACTCGATTTAAGTAAGTTAGTAAAATATCATCTTTACTGTAAAAAGTTTCTAACTTGAGGGAGACGACAGCTTCTTTTACTTTCCGTCCTAAAGAGTCTTGACTACCTACATATTCACGGAATAAACTCCGAGCTACTTGCTGGGTAACTGTACTTGCTCCCTGTTGGACATCGCCGCTACGACTGTTAATCAGTAAGGCTCGCAACACACCCAAGGGATCTACCCCAAAGTGCCAATAATAACGACTGTCCTCGGAAGCTACAACAGCAGAGGCCAAATATGGTCCAAAGTCAGATATTTTTTTCAGGTCTGTGTGAGCGATATTTCGCGGCTCACGCAGTGGGGTTGAGCCATCACGGGCATAAACAACCACAGGGGCTTTAGTCGCTGTAGGTAAGGGTCTGACAGAAAATTTCATCCATTCTACACCTATGGACAAGGCAATCAAAACTGTAACACCACCGATCCCATAGGCTGTCCAAGTAGCAGCTTTCACATACCAATCTGGTGGGTCTATGTATTGCACACTCACAGAAGCAGCTAGTTGAGGGGGTCCCAAGGTAATAACATCACCATGACGCAGTTCTAGAGCATTTATCCGCCTTTTGCCCAGATAAATACCGTTGGTGGAGTTTTCATCCTTGATGGTGAAAGCGGGAGTGTTTTGGGTGGAATCCCGCGAGAGTGAGAGGTGAATTGCGCTGACAACTTGGTTGCGGACGACGAAATCACAAGATTTAGAACTACGTCCGAGAATATGGCGATCGCCTAACAGATTATGTTCTTCCCTTGTATTTGCCCCTGCATCATGCACTAACAGTTTTGGTACTTTAGCGTTGGGTTTGAGCTTTATGGAAGAACTTACTCTAGCTTGAATGGTACTTACTGCTTGAGTCACTTGACCAAGTAGAGTTTTTGGTTTTTGAGGAGGTTGGGGGGAACTCATAAAAAATTTTAATTACTTGGTGTTTGTTGCCATGAAGCAATTAACAGACAGACAATGCCAATACTAATAAAAGAATCAGCCAAATTAAATACGGCAAAATTAATTAATCGAAAATCGAGAAAATCAACGACGTACCCTAAGGCAAATCTATCAATACCATTGCCCATTGCTCCTCCTAAAATCAAACCATAACCCAATTGCTCCCAAAAACTTAACAATGGTCCTGATAATGCAATGGTCATTAATACTAAACTTACACCTAAAGATAGCCACCGTAACCACTCTACCTTGCCACTTAATAGACTAAAAGCTGCACCTGTATTAGTAACATAGGTGAAATGAAATATCCCCCGGAGTAAGGGCAGTGTTTGTCCTGGGTTAAAGGTTTGCACTACCCAGTATTTTGTCAATTGGTCTAATAAAAATGCGATCAAAGCAGCAATCCAAAAAAAGCGATTTTTTATCCGCATAATAAATTGGTTAATTGTTCTTTGTCAGTTGTCAGTTGTCAGTTGTTAGTTGTTAGTTGTTCTTCTTTGCTACTGACCAATGACCAATGACCAATGACCAATGACCAATGACCAATGACTAATAAAACATTATATGTCGCAGCAGATAAGCTACTATGGTGACAGCACAAACAACTACTAGTTGTCCTGGTAGTGCAAAGCAGGAGTATTTGAGGATAGCTTGAATTAGGGATAAATTTTCTGTTCCTTTCCAAGGCAGAATATAACTAATAATTAAATAAGCAATACCGCAGATGTGAACAGTGAATAAGCCACAAAAACAACTAAAAGCCAGAGTTTCTAGCCGAGGTCTAGCTTTAAAGGCTAAATAACCACAAATCCAAGCTCCGGGAATAAAACCCAACAAATAGCCAAACTGAGATAGCTTAACATAACCGATACCGCCGCCTTCGGCAAATACTGGCAGTAAGGTTAATCCCATGACTAAATAGGCAATTTGCGAGAGCGCACCAGCATTTTGACCTCCTAAACAGCCTACCAACAGCACTGCACCAATTTGATAGCTGACACCTAATGAAAAGGTCCCAATTCCGTGCTGACTCCAGTTCCAAGGTGCGGTAATACCATAGGCTTCTAGAAAAGTACCACCCATTGTGAGGAGCAAGCCTATCATAGACCATAGCAGTTGATTTGACGCAGCAAACATTTATTAGGTGCAAGGGTTAATTAACGGTAGACGAAAAGCTAAAAATTACAACTACAAAACTATATTGGCATTTTTTTGATAAACAATAAGGTGTATCTCTAGAGTAACCTCGCGTGGCACAATACGCTTCTAGCGGAAAAATACGCTGTAAGCATTCAGCCGTCAGCTATCAGCTATCAGCAAGAGTTGAATTGATAAGCATTCTGAATATTATAGGACTTACGCATTGACAAAAAACATTATTCATGCAGTCTAGGCAATGGTATTCTTGCCAAGGTTAGAAAAAATATGCTCACGAATAACAGAAGTAAACAGATTCCTCTGTACTTCATACCAATTA
>Ga0208601_1000155_pt1 | contig 15192 bp, 5 predicted proteins | sample LakMenEpi09Nov12_FD_150684 | JGI IMG/M metagenome (GOLD analysis project Ga0208601, IMG submission 150684) | Freshwater microbial communities from Lake Mendota, WI - 09NOV2012 deep hole epilimnion (SPAdes) | ecosystem: Environmental > Aquatic > Freshwater > Lake | place: Lake Mendota, Madison... | reverse complement strand
TTCAATTCATAACACAAATTTTGTGAATTGTCTCCATGTTTTCCTTCCTTGCTGTCGCGTTGGTCGGAAAACCGTCGTCAATTCACGCGCCATTCATCCCCCGCTGCCCTTAGGGTCAGTCGTGGGGCTTCTGTCGGTTAAGCTAAACTGCACAATCAGTAGATTAAGGGACTTCCAAGAAATAAAATCCCCAAAAATTTCTTGTAGTGCGGGCATCTTGCCCGCTAATCATCAAAGACGGGCATCCTGCCCATCCCACAAAATTGGGTAATTTATTTTTTGGTGTTCCCTAACATAAAAAAACTGCGCGATACCCCTACCTCTGTTCACTTGTAGAGGGGGGTTTTTATTTTTCACATTTTGTAAAGATGATTTGTTTGTCAGTGGTGGCACTGATGGCATCAACGACACCATCTTTACTGGCGCAGGTAAATAGGTAGCGCCCATATCTTATATGGGCGCACACTTTTCCACCTATACAATTAGCATACCCAAAACTCGAAACACTGTCAAGCCCCCTAGCTGAAATCACCAAAACTCGTTTGATTATTGATAAAATTCTCAATAATAATGAGAATAGACCCCCAGTAATTGAGAAAGTCCTTTTTTACCAAAATCCTATACAAAGACCTAAATTTAAAGTTGGACAGCAATCCAGTTTTACTCCTGACTCCTGAATTTTGCTCTAAGCTTAATCATCACTTAAATAAATCTGAACTACAGATAATAGTATCTTAACTTTCGATTGATATTTTCAATTACGTCATCTGCAATTTCCTGTCACCAGATTATCTTTGTGTAAGCTAAATCTGTATAAAAAATATGGTACTTACTACAGTCCGCTTTTCCCAGTTTAATGCGTCCCTAAACCGCAACACTGACGGTCAGTTGGTAACTGATTTATCTACACCTAACAACGCTCAAGCAAAAACAGTTGCCGAAATTATTCAACGCAACAACCCAGATGTATTACTAATTAACGAATTTGACTATTCCCCCGCAGCAGTAAATCTTTTTAGAGAAAATTATCTGCAAATCAGTCAAAATGGTGCGACACCAGTTAACTATTCCTACTTTTATATTGCTCCTTCTAATACTGGGATTGCTTCCGGTCTTGACTTAAATAATAATGGTACAACAGTTACAACTCCAGGCGTAACCGGATACGGTGATGATGCCTTTGGCTTTGGGAATTTCCCTGGTCAGTTTGGAATGTTATTACTTTCTAAATATCCTATTGATACAGCCAACATTCGCACCTTCCAAAATTTCTTGTGGAAGGATATGCCAGGAAACTTATTAACAAATGACCCAACTGTAGATAATCCTGCAACTTCAGTAAATGAGAACTTAAACGGTTTTTATTCACTTGAAGAAATTAACGTTCTTCGCTTATCTTCTAAAAGTCATTGGGATGTACCAATTACAGTAAATGGGGAAACAGTTCATGTTCTTGTGAGTCACCCCACACCACCCACCTTTGATGGAACTGAAGACCGCAACGGTAAACGCAATAGCGATGAAATCCGCTTTTGGGCAGATTATATTACCCCAACCAAAGGTGATTACATCTACGATGATAGCGGTAAAAAGGGTAATCTTGCTGCTGGTTCAAGCTTTGTCATCATGGGTGATCAAAATGCTGACCCCTTAGATGGTGATAGTTATAACAATGCTATTCGTCAACTATTACTGAATCCCAGTATTAATACAAATGTTATTCCTACCAGTTTAGGCGCTCCTCAACAGGCAACTTTACAAGGTCAGGCAAATAACAATCATAAAGGTAATCCTGCTTTCGACACTGCCGACTTTGCTGATACTGCACCGGGAAATCTGAGAACAGACTATGTACTTCCTTCCTCTGACTTACAAATTAGTAAATCAGAAGTGTATTGGCCTAGCAATACTGACCCAAATTTCCCATTAGTAGGAACTTTTAACTCTAGTCTTCCTGGTGGTTTCCCTAGTTCTGACCATCGGTTAATATATGCAGATGTGCAAGTTGGTGAGACAGAACCAGGAAAAACTGCTGTTAGTGCAGGATTCAAGGGACAAACTATCTTCAATACTGGTTTTATTCCCTCTGGTGCAGCCGGAACAGTAAATGGTCAACAAGTCGCTTTGGGTGGATTGTCCGGTGTAACTTACGATGCGGTAAATAATCGCTATTATGCCATTTCTGACGATCGCTCTTCTAATGCCCGTTTTTATACCTTCACTCTTGACCCTGTTACCAATACGGTAACTTTTACCAATGTTGTCCAACTCAAGGATATTAATGGTAATCCTTTTGCATCTAATAGCTTAGATCCAGAAGGTATTGCTTTAACCAGCAATGGGACAGTTTTTATCTCCTCAGAAGGAGAAGTTAGACCAGATTTAGGTGCAAGTCGCGTCACCAATCCTTTCATTAAAGAGTTTAATCTGACTACAGGACAGGAAATTCGCTCTTTATCAGTGCCTAAGAAATTTAATCCAGTAGTTCAAGATACTAACACCAATAATGTTGTTGATACTGGTGATACTCAAACTTCAGGGGTACGTAATAACTTAGCCTTTGAAAGCTTAACCATTACACCTGACCAAAAAACCCTATTCACAGCTACAGAAAGCGCCCTATTTCAAGATGGTGCAATTTCTACAACTACCACCAGCAGCCGTTCTCGGATTATTCAATACAATTTGGTGACAGGACAACCAGAGAAAGAATATCTGTACATTACCGATCCTATCGCTAAAGCTCCTACAGGTGGAACTGCTGCCGATAACGGTTTGGTAGATTTATTAGCAATTGATAATCGTGGGACTTTATTGGCGTTGGAGCGCTCCTTTGCTGTTGGACAAGGAAACACGATCAAAATCTATGAAATTACCCTCCAAGGGGCAACAGACATCAATACAGTTGATTCCTTGGGTAGTCTCAATGCTAATCAACTAGCTGCTATTCAACCTGCTCAAAAACGGTTGTTATTAAACCTTGATTCCTTGAATTTGCCCAATAGTGACGGCAATCATCCCACAGGGACAGATAATATTGAAGGTCTGGCATTTGGTCCAAAACTGGCAGATGGTACGCAATCCATTGTGTTGGTGAGTGATAACAACTTTGGCGCTACCCAATTTACGCAAATTATCACCTTGAGTGCAGATTTAGTTCCCACTGCTACCCCTATTGTAGAAACCCGTCCCGCGCTTTTAGATGATGGTAGTTTACCATTTAGTCAAAGAGCCGATGCAGATGATCCAGCAATTTACGTAAATTCCACAGATTCTAGCAAAAGCCTAGTTGTAACTAGCGTTAAAAATGGCGGTTTGCGGATTTATGATTTAGCTGGAAACCTGTTGCAAACCATTAATCCTAGTAATCCAGATATTCGCTACAACAACATTGACTTGCAATATGGATTTACATTAGGTGGTGAAAAAATTGATATTGCCGTAGCAAGCGATAGAAATAATGATAAACTAACAATCTTCAAAATTAACCCCAACAGTGCTAATGGTAATTATTTAGAAAATATTACCGATAGCAATGCTGCCACAATCTTCCAAGGTCTACCTTTCGCTACTCCTTATTCTGCATCTACTCGCAGTGCTTATGGATTAGCAATCTATCGCAGTCCCGTCACCAACGATTACTACGTCTTCACCAGTCGTCGTCAAACTGGAGATATAGCTCAACTCAAATTAGTAGACAAAGGCAACGGTAAAATCGGTTATGAGGTAGTTCGTAGCTTCACCATTCCCTCACCAACCACAGCAGGTGCTTCAGCCCAAACAGAAGGCATGGTAGCAGACCAAGAAACAGGATTTCTGTACATTGGTCAAGAAGATGTGGGGATTTGGAAATTTGACGCTGAACCCAATGGTGGTTCAACAGGTAAATTAATCGAGAAAGTTAAAGCCGAAGGAGGTAAAAACCTCACCAATGATGTTGAAGGCTTAACCATTTATTACGGTAAAAACGGCACAGGCTATCTTTTAGCATCCAGTCAAGGAGATAACACCTTTGCAGCCTATACCCGTGAAGGCAACAACGACTTTTTAGGTAGATTTGGAGTTGGGAACAATGGCGGAATTGACAGCGTTCAAGAATCCGACGGTGCGGATGTTATTAATCTACCCTTGGGTCCCAATTTCCCTTATGGTGTATTTATCACCCAAGACGGTGCAAATGACCCCGCCACCATTGTTAGTGGTGAGAACATCAGCAGCAACTTTAAGTTAGTACCTTGGGAAAATATTGCTAATGCTTTACCCACACCCTTGAAAATAGACACCACCAGTTACGACCCCCGTAACCCCGTCCCCCAACCACGACTAACTAATTACGAATTTACCAACTTACCCAAATTAGGCACAACCTCCAAAGGTCAAGATATCTTCTTAGGTGGTTTCTCCGGGTTGTATTTCCAAGGGATTACGGTAAATGGTAATCTCCAGTTTGTGACTCACACCGACAGAGGACCAAATGGCGACCCCACCGGTGCTAACCGCCCATTCTATTTACCCGATTTTCAACCAGAAATAGTCAGTTTTGAGCTTAACAGACAAACAGGTGCGATCGCCATCACCAAGAGAACAGGACTATTTGAAAAAGATGGGACAACCCCATTAACCGGACTTCCCAACCTGCAAGCAGGGGCAAATGGTACAGCATACACCGATGAAATTGCGGTTAATTTGGATGGTCAAGTCATAGCTAACAAGGCATTGGGGGCTGATTTAGAGGGGATAGTTATTGCCCCAAATGGGGATTATTGGCTGGTAGATGAATACCGTCCGGCAATTTATAACTTCGATGTGAATGGTAAACTACTTAACCGTTTTATTCCCCAAGGAACAGCCACAGCCCTCGAACCAGACGCAGCCGCAGGAACTTTTGGGACTGAAGTATTACCCGCAGTTTATGGTCAACGTCGCAACAATCGTGGTTTTGAAGCTGTAGCTTTGGAAGGTAGTAAACTTTACGCCTTTATTCAAAGTCCCATTGACAACCCAGATAACGCTGGTGATACAACTTCCAGAAATTCCCGTAATTTGAGAATTTTGGAATTTGACATTATTTCCAAACAAGTAACTGGTGAATATCTCTATTTATTGGATAACATCACTGCTGCTGGTAATGCCAAAACCGATAAAATCGGTGATGCAGTTTCCTTGGGTAATGGTAAATTTGCCGTTGTCGAAAGAGATGATTTAGGAACAAATGCCTCCAACAAATTGGTTTATCAAATTAATTTAGCCGGGGCAACTAATATCAATAATTCTGCTAATTTCACCTTACCTGCTGGTAAAACCATTGAACAACTCACACCAGCCGAATTAACTACCGCGAAGATTACCCCAGTTAGCAAAAGTTTAATTGCTAATGCTGCCCAACTTGGTTATACAGGTGTGGAAAAATTAGAAGGTTTGGCTTTAGTTGCACCAAATACTCTGGCATTAATTAACGACAACGACTTTAACGTTTCTGGTAATACCCCGACCGAAAAAATAGGGATTTTAGAACTACCCTATAACTTGACAACTCCTCAACCGCAACCATCTTTAAACATCTTGTTGGTAAATGATGATGGTTATCAAGCGAAGGGAATTAATGTTCTCTACGACAAGTTAGTTGCAGCAGGTCATAAAGTCACCCTAGTTGCCCCAAAAACCCAACAAAGTGGTCAAGGTACATCCATTGATACCGATAAAGTTTTCCAACCCATTGAGGTGGTTAACTATGCAGCCAATAAATGGTATGTAGATGGTAAACCAGTTACAGCTACTTGGACAGGGTTAGATTTCGTTGTCAAACAACGACCAGATTTAGTCATTTCTGGAATCAATGAAGGGGAAAACCTGGGTTTAGAAGGAATTATTTCTGGTACACTCAGTGCTGCCGTTTCTGCTGTACATCAAGGTGTGCCGTCCATTGCCGTTAGTGCAGGGATAATTTTATCAGAACGTGCTACTGGTTATCCCAGCACCGATAAAGCCTATGAAGTAGGTGCTAATTACGTTGTTGATTTGATTTCCCAATTACAGGAAAAACAAGGCAATCAACCACAATTATTACCCGATGGTATTGGTTTAAATATCAATATTCCTGCTGATAACCCAATCACAGGTATTGCTTTCACAGAGTTTGATTTAGCAGGTAGTTTTGATTTTAAATTTGGTCAATTACCAGCGAATTTTGGTACAGGTCAAGGCATCCTTTATAGTCAAAATTCTCTTCCTGCTGGTGCAACTCCCAAACCCACATCGGAGGGAGAACAGTTTTTAGCTGATAAAATTACCGTCACAGCCTTTGATGGTGATTGGGGAACAACCGCAAGTCAGCGTCAGGCATTAGCACCACGTCTACCTTTAACTGTACCCAATTTAGTTAATCCCATTGCCACTGCCAGCAAATCCTTAAATATTTTGTTGGTAAATGATGATGGCTACCAAGCTAAGGGCATAGACGTTATCTATAATGCCTTGGTTGCAGCCGGTCATAACGTCATCCTAGTTGCACCCAAAACCCAACAAAGCGGTAAAGGGACTGCCATTAATACCGATAAAATCTTCCAAAATATGGAAGTTGTCGAATTTGATGGGGCGAAAAATAAATGGTACGTTGACGGGACACCAGTTGTGACAACTTGGGCAGGTTTAGATTATATTCTGCCCAGTCAAGAGAACTTAGCTAAACCCGACTTAGTAATTTCTGGGATTAACGAAGGGGAAAATGTTGGCTTTGATGCTATTTCCTCCGGGACACTGAGTGCGGCGGTTACAGCCTTACAAAATGGGATTCCCGCGATCGCTGTGAGTGCTGGTATCAATTTAGCAGAGTTCCAACAGGGCAACAAGTCCAGCACCGAAAAGGCTTATGATGTGGCTGCTAGAATGGTTGTAGATACCATTGACAAACTTCTCACCACCCAAGGCACTAACCCAGATTTATTACCCAAGGGTGTCGGTTTAAACATCAACGTTCCCGCCTATAACCCTGATAATGCCAGTCTCACAACCTTAACAGGTGTAGCATTAACCAAATTTGACGAAACCACCAGCCTCAACTTCAATGTTGCTAAAAACCAAAATGGTGTAACCAGCATTCTCTTAGGTTCACCCACAATTACAGGTGACAGAGAATCAGAAGGTGGTAAATTCCTAGAACGCAACATTACCATTACACCTATAGATGGTAACTGGAGTGCAAGTGCGTCCAGTCTTCAAGAAGTAGCCAATGATGCCGCACCTTTAGCCGTGAATGGGATTGCCAGTGGAGATACAACCCAAACATCTACTGTTTTGTGGGCGCGGAGTATCTTCCCCGGTCAGGTTAAATTTGAGTATTCCACCAACTCTAATTTCAGTACCATTGCGGGGACACAGACAGCCAATGTGACTGATGTTAATCTACCTGTGAAGGTAGCAATTAATGGACTGACTCCCAACACCAACTACTTCTATCGAGTTACAGATACCACCGGGGCAACCAGCATTGGTAAATTTAGTACAGCCGCCACTCTGGGTAATAAAACTGGCTTGAAATTCGGTGTTTCTGGAGATTGGCGCGGTGAACTAGCACCCTATCCAGCCGTTAGCAATGCTGATGATGCTAACCTGAAATTCTTTGTGGAATTGGGTGATACCATCTACGCTGACGTTGCTTCACCTGCCGTCAAAAATCCTGATGGGACAGAGAAACAGCAGGTTACAACCCTAAATGAATACCGTGCCAAACAGGCTGAAGTCTACGGTCAACGATATGGTGAAAACACCCTGGGTGATTTACGGGCTGCTACCTCAATTTTCGCCACCATTGATGACCATGAAGTTTATAACGACTTTGGCGGTAAAGTTGCCACAAATTACAACTCTACCCTCACAGGCGCTCAAGAAGTTCAAGTAGTTACCACCGCAGCCACAGGCACAGCCAGCCTGGAAACCTCTTTTGCGAACAACTATGTGGATTATAGTCTGACAGTTACAGGATTAGATTTTGGTACATTCCTGGGAACTACCCCCCAAACAGCCACCACTGCTGATGATGTTACCATGGCACACATCCACCGGGCAGCAAGAGGTACTAATGGCGGCGTGATCTTCGATATCAAAACCGATGGCGATCGCAAATATACCATTAACCAAGATGGCTCTGTCACTATCACTGGTCGTTGGGATAGTACCGATGGTTTGAACTCTACCTTCCTGAATAGCTTTGATACTACCAAAGCGGGGGCAGATACCAATCTCTACTTCAACGTTCATACCACTACTAATCCCAGTGGTGAACTTCGCGGTCAAATAGTCGCTGGTACAAACCTCGTCAATGACAGCGCACTTTACGAAAACGGTCTTCAGGCATTCCAAGAATACAACCCCATCAGTGACCAATTCTATGGGGCAACAGGAGACACCAGCACAGCAGAGGAACGCAAACTCTATCGTTACAATACCTTTGGTAGTGATGCCGCCACTTTCGTTCTTGATGCCCGTTCTTTCCGTGACCCAGGCTTAACAGATGTCGCTAATACCAGTGATGCCACTCAGGTAACAAAATTCCTCACTGATTCCTTTAATCCGAATCGGACAATGTTAGGAAAAGTGCAGTTGGATGACCTCAAACGCGACTTAATCCAAGCACAAAAAGATGGCATCACCTGGAAGTTTATCATATTGCCAGAGCCTATTCAGAATTTGGGAGTAGCGATCGCTGCCGATAGATATGAAGGTTATGCTGCTGAAAGAACAGAAATTCTCAAATTCATCAACGACAGCAAAATTAGTAACGTTGTCTTTGTCACCGCAGACTTCCACGGCACATTAGTCAACAACCTCACCTACCAATTAGCACCAGGACAGGCACAAATCCCCACCAGTGCCTTTGAAATTATTACTGGTTCTGTAGCTTATGATGCTCCTTTTGGACCAACAGTGGGTAATTTCTTCCTCACTCCTGAACAAAAGGCATTTTACAATTCCCTACCTGTAGCTAATGACGTTGACAGCACAGTTAATGATAGAGACGATTTCATCAAACAAGTCATTAATGGTGGCATCAATGCTTTAGGTTATGACCCCATTGGGTTAAACAACAATCTGACTGTAGCGAGTGGTTTGATTGATGCCAAGTTATTGCAAGGTGACTATATTGCCACTCATACCTACGGCTGGACAGAGTTTAACATTAACCAAGCCACTCAAAAGTTGACTGTAACCACCTACGGCATTGACCCTTATACCCGTCAGGAAGTAGAGGGAAATCCCGCAGCTATATCTAGTCGTCAGCCGAAAATTGTGAGTCAGTTTGAAGTTACACCTAATTTTGTGGATTTAGAGTTGACTCAAACTGCAAATGTCACTAATGCATTCGTCGGAGACCAGGTGACATTTACCTTAACCCTTTCTAACAAAGGTTCTCTACTGGCTAACGGCATTAAAGTCACAGATTTGTTACCACAACCATTTACCTTCATCTCTGCAACACCGGAACAGGGAACTTACAACAGTCAAACCGGTGTGTGGGAAGTGGGAGAAATTGCTGGTAATGTTACCCGCACCCTGAAACTCACAGCTAAAGTGACTCAAAGTGGGGCATTGACCAATAAAGCCGAAATTACCGCCCAAAATCAACCTGACTTTGATTCTGGTGCTGGTAATAACAACGCCCAAGAAGATGATCAAAGTTCAACTACCCTAAATATTGCTTCTAATATGGTGACACTCAAAGGTTTTGCTTCTTTACCTGCTGATACCTTCGCCGCTGGCCCGTCTGCGGGTGCAGCCGTAACTAATCCTACCAATGGACGGACTACCCCCTTTCCTGGTCAACCAGTGCAAGGTTTTAGTGGTGTCCAATTTGCCCCCAATGGTGCTGGTTCTGTCTTTTGGTTCTTAGCAGATAACGGTTTTGGGGCAAAAAATAACAGCGCTGATTTCCTCCTGCGACTTTACCAAGTTGACCCCAATTTTGCGGGTACAGAAAACGCTAATGGTTCTGTAGCGGTTCAAAACTTCATTCAACTCTCTGACCCCAATAAATTAATCCCCTTTGATATTGTCAATAAAAACACAGCCAAACGGGAACTGACCGGGGCTGACTTTGATGTAGAGTCCTTTGTGATTGATGCTAAAGGCGATATTTGGGTCGGTGATGAATTTGGAACTTACCTACTACATTTCAATAGCAATGGTGTATTACTAGATGCCCCCTTCCCTACTCCTAACCCCGTTAAACTAAATACCCTCAACGGTCAAGCACCAATTGTGATCGGACATCGTGGCGCTAGTGGTGAACTGCCAGAACATACCATAGAAGCCTACCGCTTGGCGATTTTACGCGGTGCAGACTTCATTGAACCAGATTTGGTATCCACTAAAGATGGGGTCTTAATTGCCCGTCATGAACCAAATCTGATTAACACCACCGATGTAGCTAGTCGTTCCGAATTTGCTAGTCGGAAAAAGACGGTGTTGGTAGATGGTGTCACTGAAGAAGGCTTCTTTGCTTCCGACTTTACCTTAGCAGAAATTAAAACTCTGCGGGCTGTGATGCCTCAATCTTTCCGAGATCAGGTATACAACGGTCTTCTCCAAGTTCCCACCCTGAGCGAAATCATTGATTTACTCAAAGAAGTGGAAGCACAAACAGGTAAGAAAATCGGTATTTACCCTGAAACTAAACACCCCACTTTCCACGACAATTTAGGCTTGTCCTTGGAAGAAAAACTGATTGATACCCTCAAAGCCAAGAACTTTACAGATCCCAAACGGATTTTCATTCAGTCCTTTGAAGTCAGCAATCTCAAGGATTTAAACAATACCATCATGCCAGCGGCTGGTGTGAATATTCCTTTGGTGCAATTGCTTGATGCCTACGATGTGGCTAATGATGGAACATTGTTGTATCAAGATGTTAATGCTCGTCCTTATGATTTTGTCGGTAAAGGTGACACCCGCACCTATGGAGATTTATTAACTCCTACTGGTTTGAAAGAAATTGCTGCCTACGCTGATGGTATTGGACCTTGGAAACGGCAGATTGTTTCGGTGAAGACGGTAGACAATAACAATGATGGTAAACCTGACGATCTCAATAACGACGGCACAATCAACGATGCTGATAAGGTGACTCTAGCGCCCACCAGCTTAGTTAGTGATGCCCACAAAGAGGGTTTGCTTGTCCATCCTTACACCTTCCGCAACGAAAGCCGTTCTCTGGCATCAAATTACAATAACAATCCTGAATTAGAGTATCGTCAATTCATTAATTTGGGTGTAGATGGCTACTTTACTGACTTCCCCGGTACAGGAGATTTGGTGCGTGATCAAATTACTGGTAATGAAGTCCGATCGCCCCAAAATCCCACTGTTCTCTCTACTCCTAAATTTGATACACTCACAGGTAAAGCCCCCATCGTCATCGGCCACCGGGGTGCAAGTGGTGAACGTCCAGAACATACCATAGAAGCCTACAAATTAGCGATCGCTCAAGGTGCAGATTTCGTTGAACCCGATTTAGTTGTTACCAAAGATGGTGTCTTAATTGCCCGTCACGAACCCATGTTAGCAGTCGGTGTTCTCAATACTGACGGCACAATTCAACGGGATGCCAATGGTAAACCAGTTATCAATACCACCGACACTAGCACCGATGTTTACTTGCGTGATAAATTTAGCGATCGCCTAAAAATCAAAAATTTAGATGGTCGCAATGTCGCCGGTTGGTTTGCTGAAGACTTTACCCTGGCAGAAGTTAAGGAACTGAATGCGATTGAACGGATTCCTGCTTTGCGTGGTACTACTTTCGATCAAGATGGATTGAAAGTACCCACTCTGAAAGAAGTCATTGATTTGGTGAAACAAGTCGAACTAGAAACAGGTCGCAAAATCGGTATTTATCCCGAAACCAAACATCCTACTTTCTTTCAACAGCAAGGTATCAATACTAGCCAAATCTTAGCAGACACCCTCAAAGCTGAGAACTTTACCGACCCATCTCGGATCTTCATTCAATCCTTTGAAGTTGCCAACCTCAAGGCGCTGAAAAACACCATCATGCCCACCGCAGGGATTGATATTCCTCTAGTGCAATTGTTTGGCGGTTCAGGTCGTCCTTATGATTTTGTAGTCAGTGGTGATACCCGCACCTATACCGATATTTCTACACCAGCAGGTTTAACAGAAATTGCTACCTACGCCAAAGGAATTGGACCGAATAAACAGCGGATTATTCCTCAGTTGACGGTAGATGCCAATAAGGATGGTACTGCTGATGATCTCAATGGTGATGGTCAAATTAGTGATGGCGATCGCGTTTTAGGCAATCCCACAACCCTGATTCAAGATGCCCACAAAGCTGGTTTAATCGTCCATCTCTACACTTTAAGAAATGACGAGTTCTTCCTTCCCGATACTTACAAAAACGACCCCGGTGCAGAGTTCCGTAAGTTTATTGATTTGGGTGTAGACGGCTTTTTTACCGACTTCCCCAAAACAGGACGACAAGTTCTAGTTAATGATTACCTGGCTGGTACAGGCTATGCCAATCCTAACGGGAATTTAAATACCCCTTACTTCAATAATTCCCCGGAATACTTTGCTCCCAATCAGCCCTACTACGGCGACCTCGTAACAGCCAATTTGAACCGCTCCCAAGGCTTTGAAGGCATGGCATTTAGCCCTGATCGTCAAACCATCTACCCAATGCTAGAAGGAACTGTTGTCGGCGATCCTGCTGGTTCTGTACGGATTTATAAATTCGATGTAGCCAGCGAAAGCTACCAAGGTTTAGTAGGACGCTATCAATTAGCAAGTACCAGCAATGCGATTGGTGATTTCACCCCCATCAATAACAACGAGTTTCTAGTCATTGAAAGGGATAACGGACAAGGTAGTACCGCCCTTTTCAAGAAGATATTCAAAGTTGACTTCAGTAAAATTGATGCCAACGGCTTTGTCTCCAAGGAGGAAGTAGCAGACCTACTCAATATCCAAGATCCCAAGGATCTCAATGGTGATGGTAAAACTACCTACGATATGCCTTTCCAAACCATTGAAGATGTCTTAGTGATTGACAGCAAAACCATTTTAGTTGCCAACGATAACAACTATCCCTTCTCCATTGGTCGTCCTCCAGGAATTGACAACAATGAGATGGTGGTCTTGGAACTTGACAAACCCCTCGCCCTTGATTCCCGTTTAGGTCTATCTGCGTCTATAGCAGAAGCTACCCAATATGTGGCGGGGACAACTGGTAAAGATGATTTGTTTGTCAGTGGTGGCACTGATGGCATCAACGACACCATCTTCACTGGCGCAGGTAATGACACTGTTGATACTGTCTTCGGGGCAAGTTCTCCCTTTGCTGGTAACAACATCATTGATACTGGTAGCGGCGATGATACTATCTTTGTGAATAAAGGCGATCGCGCTTTTGGTAGTGATGGTAATGACACCTTTGATGCCAGAGATGGACAAGGTGGCAACCGCATATCTGGTGGTGTGGGTGATGATACCTTCTACTTGGGTAGCAATGACCGGGCTTTGGGTGGTGATGGTAAAGATATCTTCAGAGTTAGTCTTGGTGGTGGTAACTTAATTTCCGGTGGTGCTGGCGCTGACCAATTCTGGATTGTCAATGCTGAATTACCCAAAGCTGCTAATACCGTGCTTGACTTCCAACTGGGTACGGATGTTATCGGTATTCAAGGTGCTGTCAGTTTAGGTATTACCACATCCACACTCAAGTTAAATCAGGTTGGTGGAGATACCGCGATTGTCTTCAACAATCAAACTTTAGCTACTCTGACTGGAATTCAAGCCAGTAGTTTGAGTTTGACAGATCCTAAACAGTTTATCCTTGCTTAGAATATAACTCATGAGTAGGGGTTTAGCGCAATGCGTTAAACCCTGATGGGCAAAATCTCTGTAATTTGGTTTGCATCTTTTTGATCGAAAACTGCTGTAAGAGGTTGTTTGAAAAGTATTATATGAAACCCATAATCTCCAAAAACCTAACCCCCCTACCCCCCTACCCTACAAGGGAATGGGGGTTTTAAAGCCTCTCCCCTGCAAGGGGAGAGGTTTGGAGAGGGGTCAGTTTATACATTAAAAACTTTTCAAACATCCTCTTAGAAGTGTAATCAATCTCAGGAATCTGGGTTATTTTGTAATCACAACAGTGACAAACAGAGATTCCTAGGTCGGGCTTCGCTATCGCTCCTAATCTCAAAGCAAGTTATTGTATTGTAAAATAGGAAATATGAATTGAGTTTGTAATTAGGAATATACTATGACTATAGAACGCTGGAATGACGAAATGCTTGATGAATTAGCATCAAGTGTAAGTGAATTAAGAGAAAGTATGACTGAGGTTAAAGATGGTATAGATGGTTTAAGAATAACTGCTCAAGCTTTGTTACAATTGGCTGCTCAAAATCAACAAAATATGGAATTAATAAAAGAAAGACAGGCTGAAAGTGATCAGAGATTTAATGTTATACTTGAGGAAGTTCGCTATTTAATTCGAGGTAATCAAGCGAGCTAGGGATTGAGTATTACATGGAACACTAATGGTAAGTTTAAACGTACTTCAGGAAGAAGGGCTGCACCATCGAACAGAGCATCTAAGGTTTGAATCATAACTTTTTCCTATACTGCATTACTACCATTATATCGCCTTCAATCTCCTTGTTAAAAAGCGAACTGCTTGCAGCAGTGCTTGCGCTATCGCATCCCATCATCCCCCAAAACAGCGAACTGCTTGCAGCAACGCTTCGCTATCGCACCTCCCATCATCCCCTACAACAGCGAGCCTATTTAGTTGAGGATGATAATGTTACCAGCGGCTGAGTAATAACTTTTCTGTTTTTAGCTACCTGTTTTTTTCTTAAATCTTGACAAATTTCATGCAAATCATAATTAAAAGATTTAGCGTGTTCTTCTCTGATTTTGTAAATTTCTTCTAATACTTCATCTTTCCACATATTTAATCTCCCATAAGTTCATAAGGTGTACAAATCGTTGGTAGTTCATATCCAGATTGAATACTAATTTGTGAGAGTTTTTTCTAGATTTGTGCATTGGCAATATGTTTACAGTTCCAGCGTAGTCATACCTAACAGTATTGCAGTTTAGGAAAGCTAAATTTGGTGAAAAATGAAATACAAAAATCGAGTACGGTAGGGATACGGTCATTAACGC
>Ga0208601_1000154_pt1 | contig 15214 bp, 16 predicted proteins | sample LakMenEpi09Nov12_FD_150684 | JGI IMG/M metagenome (GOLD analysis project Ga0208601, IMG submission 150684) | Freshwater microbial communities from Lake Mendota, WI - 09NOV2012 deep hole epilimnion (SPAdes) | ecosystem: Environmental > Aquatic > Freshwater > Lake | place: Lake Mendota, Madison... | reverse complement strand
ATTTTTAAAACCCTATCTATCTCCAGCGTCGGATGATAATTATCTATTAAAAAAGAATAATTTAATACAGGGTTTACACTTAAATTAAGAGAATTTTATCTTATTTTTTTCAAAATGAGAATTGCTGCTACCCAAGGGTTTACCTTGAATGATAAATCTACCGTTATTGATTTGTTGCCCTGGTTGCCAGATTATCATACCCTTGATAGTAGATACGGTGGAGATAAATCTAATTATATCATTGCGTTAGATCCCCGACTTCTTGAAGAAGTCGGGGATCTGGGATGTTATAATATTAACTATTTTTCCCAGTAATTGATAGTCCTTCTACTATCAGAGATGGTGTATAACAAGAACCATTCCAATCTGCATCCCCACCCAGTTGCACCACTTGTTTCAGGGCTGTGTAGACATTCCCTGCTACCATCGTATCTTTTACCCTGCCAATTATTTGACCATTTTTGACCCGATATCCCAAATCCACATTGATGGAAAAATCACCTGATAGTCCGCTACAACTACCTAGCATTTGATCGATAATTAAGCCATCATCCATCTTGCTAATTAAGTCTAAGAGGGAAAGATCACCAGGTTGAATTAGGAAGTTAAATAGCCCTGGTGTGGGATAACTACCTAAACCGGGACGAAAACCATTACCAGTGCTACCGTTGTTTAATTGTCGTCCAGTAGTGCGATCGCTATAAAAATTCCGTAAAATCCCATTTTCGATAAATACTAATGACTGGGTAGGTTGACCTTCATCATCAAAGGGACAGCTATAAGGTCCTGCTGCTGGATTTTGGTACAGGGTAAGGGTGGGGGCAATAACTGGTTTACCCAATCTATCAGCCCAGGGAGAAGCTTTTTCCAAGATGTGTTTAGCGTTCAAAGCTGATTGCACAGTTCCCCACAGCATATCTGCTGCTTTAGAAGTGAACAATACAGGACAGCGACCACTGGGACTAGGAATGTTATCTTTAGCCCAATTTAATCGCTGTAAAATTTGATTGGCTACTTTCTCTGGATTGAGTTGATCGCGTTGGGTTTGACCATCAGCAACACTGAGAAAATCATCACCTCTCACCCATTCTGCTGACATATAGCAGCTAAGAGTAGTGTCAGTGTGGTGAGAATTTAAACCCTTGCTGTTAATGAGTTTGGTGTTTTCTATATCGCATTCCCAGTCACTATGACAAAGAATATCTGGATAGACATCACGAATTAGGGCGATCGCCTCCTTGCCCCATTTAATCAACATTTCTACGGATACAGATGTGCCTAAATCGGGATAGGATTGCCGGGCATGACTCCCTAATTCTACTATTTCTGGTGGATTTAATTGACTCAGTGCCAAAGATTTTTCCACCATAGCTTGGGGATCAACATCGCCATAAGCCACCGCCAAACCGGGACAACCATCCCGCCATAGCCGCAGGGCTGTCCCCTCAGCTTGACTGGTTTCTAGTTGTTTGAGACGGTTGGCTTCAAAAAAAACTGGTCGAGAAAGCGATCGTGATTGATACACTTCCGCAGCCTCAGCACCAGACTTGAGGGCAAGTTCTAGCAGTTGTTGAGCCAGTGTATCTTGTAACAAATTTTCAGAACCCATGTCCCTTTATGAATTATGGATTTTGGGTAGAGTCGAGGGGGAATATTATTTCCCGCCCCTCTCTGTTAGATCTGGACGTGCCATTTTCACGGCATCCGGCTCCCGATATTCTTAGCTTTCGCTTTTGCTCATGTGTATGTAATCGTGGCAGCTTTCATGAATGGCTAGAAGGTTTTTAGTTTTCCAGTTTTGGTGATTTCCATCAACATGATGCAAATGTACCTTCTCGTCACTAAGCATTTTTAACCCACAATGACCACATTTATGGCTTTGCCGTTTGAGGGCTTTAGAGGTGTTATCGTTATATAACTTACTGTTGCGTTCGCTCCAATAAGTTAAATCTCCGTCGTAGGGCGATTTCTCACCTTTAACATTGATGTGTTTGTTTTCGGAGTAAGGAACTGCTGGGAATGCCTTCTTTATTAGCTCAAGGCAGGTATGGCGATTCTGTTTAGTTTCCTTGTTGAATACCTTAAATGCTCTGTGACTAATGTACCATAGGGAGAACCTTGATCCAATCATCTTGCAGAAGCGGTGGTAATTCCTCCAACCTCTAACTACAGGGGCTAATTTCTTAGCCTTTGTGGTAGCTCCATAATTCGAGTTGTTGACGATGGATTTTACTTTCTTGCGAAAAGCTTTGAAATTGTCCACTGATGGAACGCATCTAAATTTTCCGTTTTTCTGGACTTTGAAGTTCCAGCCGAGGAAATCAAACCCATCTGTCGCGGCGGTTAGCTTTGTCTTTTTCTCACTGACTTTCATTCCCCGCTCTGCTAGGAACTGACTGATTTTGTCAAGTATTTCTGTGGAATCGTCTTGTGGTCTGAGTATTATCACCATGTCATCTGCGTAGCGGATTGTGGGTTCGATAATATCTTTCCTTGGGGTTTTGTCTGTGATTCTTTTACCAAGTGTCCCATGATACCTGTGAATACTTTCAATCCCATTTAAGGCGATGTTAGCTAAAAGTGGACTTATCACCCCACCTTGAGGTGTTCCTTGTTCAGGGAATTCTGGATTGACCCCGGATTTTAAGCAGAGGAAGATTCCCTGCTTTATGCTCCTTGGAGCTATGAGTCTATCCATTATGGCGGTGTGGTTTATCCTATCAAAGCATTTTTCGATATCGAGTTCTATAACTCGTTTATCTATTCCATTACAAAATGAGCGTAGGTTGTTGAACAGGATTCTCTGTGCGTCATGCGCTGAACGTCCCGTTCTAAACCCGTAGCTGTATGCGTGGAAAGTTGCCTCGTGCGCTGGTTCTAATGCGTATTTGATAAGGCATTGATACGCCCTATCTGCAATAGTAGGGATTTTCAGCATCCTGATAGTGCCGTCCTTTTTAGGGATGGGTATTTCTCTTAGTCCCTGGTGTTTCCAGTTTCCAGCGGATGCTTTTAGCAGTTCGTTAAGCTCGAAGCGTTCCTTAAAGTTAAGGGACTTTTTGCCGTCAATTCCTGCGGTCTTTTTCCTGTGCGTTTAGCTGTGTTACTTGACGAATAGCCAGTAATCTTGCTGCGGTTGATTTCAGAATCAGCTTTTGTAGTGACTTAGCTTTGCGCTTGTCGCCAACTTGAACCGCTTTGTACACTCGTTTTTGTAGGCGGAATAAGCTACGGCGGAATTTCTTCCAGGGCAACGTCTTCCAAGATTCACGCTTAGTTATCTCTGTGTCTAACCATGCTCTGCTCCAATTTGTGTATTCTGAACACCTTGCGAAAATTACTTCGCATCCTACCCGAACTGAAGGGATTCCGCTGCTCGTCCAGCCTACCTAGGGTTCGACCGCCCTAAGACCCTCAATCCGTTTTTATTCGTTCCCTCGGTTGATTGGTAGTTCCGTTAGGTGTAGCCATCTTCAACCATTGGATTCCCTGGACTCTTGCCGCTATTCATAACAGGATGCGGCGGGAATTAGCTCCAATGAAGTCAGGTTTTTGGGGTTGTGTCCTGCTTGCGATTAGGTTGCTTTTATAGGCTCTGTTTCACCGTGGGAACTCCCCATTAGCGCCAGTGTCACCCCACAACGGATGTCTGATTGCGCCTTCCAGCTTCACCCTCCAGATACCGAGTCTGGTCAGTGTGGGCAGATAGGGATTCATACCTGAGTCTGGTAGATGGGACTTACACCCATATCAGACCGAGAGTTCAACCTTTTTCCAAGGTTGGATTGGGTTGGTTAGCTTATGTACGGACTGGATACCGTGATTCAGCTAACAACGAATCGCACGATATAAATCGCTTAATCGTCGCAGTCTATTATCCCATTAGCGTGTCATCAACTTACCAAATTCCAAATAATGGACACCTGACCACTGACAACGAACCACTGACAAATTAGGGCAAATTGATTTCTTGTAATAGCCAAAATCCCGCAAAATCTTGAGATTGAGGATCAGACTGGACACCAATAAAATGCACCCCATTAGCCTGTTCCTTAGCTACAGTAAAGCCCTGTGCTTCTGCTAAAAGTTCGGGAGTGCGGATATTAGCCACAACCCAACTTTCCGTAGCCCCCGTTTCTAAAATCAGGCGATTTCCTTGCTTGGTGTCAAAGTGCAAATAAGCCATTTCTAAACCAGACATCCAACCTGCTATGGGTAAAGCCCTGGGTGAGAAAATCAAAATTCCCGGAATCCGAGTTTCTGGGCGTAATTCCGCCAACTCTAGGGGAAAAGCTTCACCAAAGCCAATTTCCCAATCCGGCATTTGAGCCAAATCACTAGCCTCTAATGTCACAAAAGCCCATTGTTTTCCTTCTAAAGCATCTGGTAAACGTTGAGGTAAGGGCTTATCCAAACGCACAGAAGGATTGGTTACTCCCTGATATCCCGGTTCTTGGGGGTAGACTTCCTTCATGCGCTGATGTATCCACTGATTAAGAACCAAAGTCCGCCGACTTGGTACAGCGGGTACTCCCACATCTTCACAGGATTTTGTAATCATGTTATTCATTTGGCGGCGGAAAAAGCGGATTTTGGTGGGGGAAGCACCGGCTTCTTCTATCGCTTCCTGGATTGCTGTCCGTAGCCAACCCGAATTTACCTGGGTACTTGGGCAATATTTAGCATAGCGAAACAGAGAATCCGTTTGTGTACCAATATCTACAGGACTTTCACACACTAATATTTCCCATACTTTTTTCTGATTTTCGTCCAAAATCGGACGGGAGTAAAAATCGAGTTCCCAATACATTTTTCTCTGGCTGCCCATGTTTTAGCGGTAAAAATCTGATGACTTGATATTTTGTGATTTCCTAACTTTACCAACTTACAGGAGCATTGGTAATTGGTAATTGGTAATTGGTAATTGGTAATTGGGAAAATTATTCCCTGTTCCCTAGTCATAACGACAATTTTTAACGCCAACCTACTTAATTTTGATCCTGATTTTTGAATTCATCAAACTTAGCCCGAACCACCTGTATATCTTGCCACATTAACCATTTAGGCTTTCCTTGTTCCCGTGAAGGGTTACGCAACAAGTAAGAGGGATGAAAAATAGGCATACATAAACGCCCTTCCCACTCTAGCCATTGACCGCGAATTTTAGTAATCGGGCGTTTGTCACCAATGACACCTTTCACAGAAGTTGCACCTGTTAATAAGATAATTTTGGGGTCAACTAGGCGAATCTGCTCAAATAAATATGGTTTACAAGCAGCAGCTTCTTCATTAGTTGGTACACGGTTTTCCGGTGGTCTACACTTACAAATATTGGCAATATATATATCTGTTTCTGTATTTAAATTTACCGAAGCTAAGATACTTTCTAGTAATTGTCCTGATCTACCTACAAATGGTAAACCTGTTTCATCCTCATTTTTTCCCGGTGCTTCCCCAATAATCATAATTTCCGCTTGGAGATTACCACGGCCGACCACAGCATGAGTCCGGTTTTCACTTAATGCACAACGCTGACAGCCATTGCAATGTTTTGTCAATTCCTCTACATTGTCATAAGTTCCCGGCGGAATGGGAATTTTATTACTGGTAGTAATTAGCTCTTTTTGGTTTAAGCTAGAGTTATCAAATAAACTAAGTTGAGTTTCATGCTGCATGGAATTTAGAATGGTAACTGGAAACTCCAGAATATTAACGCAAATAAGTAGGTAGGCGGAGAAAAATCAAAGTATATTTCGTTTTGTGAAATGGCTAAAACTCAACCACAATAACGCATTGAGGTGAATTTACATATCGTTACACATTTTGGTTATTTAACGTCCACTTACTTATTACCCCATCCTATCAATTAATAGACAGAATTAGATTGGGGCTTTGTCTACCCTTTTTTCCAGACAGCACACTCTCATTAATCAAGTTTTAAAGCATTAACTGGCACATCATCCCAAGATTTAACTATCCTTAATTTTGCAATCCAGCCCTCTGCCTTTTGAGAGTTTGTGAGATTAGTCTTAAACGACTCATGACAATCTTTAGCCTGAGATTCATCACAAGAGGCAATACAGGCGTGAATCAGCCCAGAAGGATCAATTTGTTCATTTACCCAAATATTCATAGTTTATACTTTGAAAATATCGTGTTAAAACCGCCATCTTTAATTTTATAATGTTTGTTGAATTTATGTACAAGAATAGTTAACAGGGAAAGAAGCGTGATAGATATAGATATGGAAATACCTGATTGTTAAAATCAAATATTAGTCCTATATTTAACCGAGTATTTAATATCACCAGTTCCTCCCAGATTCCCATTCCCAATTCCTTCCTAATCCCATGAGTGCAGAAATTATTTGCGTTGGTACAGAAATGCTGCTAGGAGATATCCTCAACAGCAATGCCCAATATCTTGCCCAGCAGTTAGCACAGTTAGGCATTCCTCACTACTATCAAACCGTCGTCGGGGATAATCCAGACAGACTCAAAGAAGTGATCGAAATTGCCGCTTCCAGAGTACAAATTCTCATTTTTACCGGTGGTTTAGGCCCCACACCCGATGATCTCACCTGCGAAACTATCGCTGATTTTTTTGGCGCACCTTTAATAGAACGAGCCGATATTATCGAAGATATAACCGAAAAATTTGCCCAACGGGGACGAGTAATGTCTGCCAATAATCGCAAACAAGCCTTAATTCCCCAAGGTGCAGAAATTTTACCCAATCCCACAGGAACAGCACCAGGTATTATTTGGCAACCTCGTCCGGGATTAACTATTTTTACCTTCCCTGGTGTTCCCAGCGAAATGTATCGAATGTGGACAGAAACCGCCGTACCTTTTCTGAAAAGTCAAGGTTGGGGAAAAGAAATTATTTATAGTCGTAGTTTAAGATTTTGGGGAATTGGAGAATCAGCTTTAGCCGAAAAAGTAGCCCCTTATTTTGACTTAACTAACCCCACAGTAGCCCCCTACGCGGGCAAGGGAGAGGTCAGACTGCGAATTTCCGCCAAAGCCACAGACGCAACAACCGCAGAAGCTTTAATTACACCCATTGAAAAACAACTCATAGAAATTGCTGGCTTAGATTATTACGGCATTGATAATGACACCCTCGCTGCTGTTGTTGGTAATTTATTAAAGTCTGCGGGAGAAACCCTATCTGTCGCTGAATCTTGCACCGGTGGGGGACTGGGGCAAATGTTAACAGAAACTTCCGGTAGTTCTGATTACTTTTGGGGTGGAGTAATTTCCTACGCCAATTCCGTAAAAATTGGACTATTAGGGGTCAACCCAGAGGATTTAGAGGAATTTGGGGCAGTGAGTGCGACAGTAGCTGAACAAATGGCTATTGGTGTTAAAAATCGGCTCTCAACTACTTGGGGATTAAGTATTACAGGCATTGCTGGACCGACCGGGGGAACCCAAACCAAACCAGTGGGTTTAGTCTATATTGGTTTAGCTGGTCCTGGCAACGAAGTAACAAGTTTTGAACACCGCTTCGGAACAATTCGGGGACGGTCTTTAATTCGTTATGTGAGTGCAAATGCAGCTTTGGATAATCTGCGGCGACAGTTGCAAAAAAGGCTAGTACCGCAGGGCGGAATTAAAAATTAAAAAAGCAGATTATACAGTCCTTGTATCTGCTCAATAAATGGGGGCGGACTACCTATTCGGGAACGATTTTACGCCATTTGAGGCTTGTCATTGAACGATTTACCCCGAATTATTGAGCGGTTACCAGTCCTTTTCCCTATTTTTAATGATGCCTTACTTGCGATTCAGATGTCTCTTTTATACTGATTTTCCATGACTCAGTATTTACACTTTGTGACAGTTGAGTCCAGATAATGCTTGACAATAGCTAATGAAGAGGGTAAGATTATAGAGAAAGATTTTTGACCCAGAGAGCAGGGGAACGGCATCTTATCAATAAGGGCGATTCAATCTCAATAATGACCAAAATGTTCGCATTAACGGCCACTTATTGAGAATATTTTAGTCCATCACTATGATCCTGAAAAAATCAATCAAACGATAAATAGGGATTTCTTTGTTTATACATTAAAACGGTATTTTGTCAAGATAATTTAGATGCGTTTCCCCTGACCCAGAGAGTCATTATTAATTAGTAGTTTGGTTTGTTTAATTCTAAATTCTTTTAATGGACTTATAATCAAGAATGCCACTAAATGAAAGGCAGAAAAATTCAAATTCTTATCCTCTCATCAACGAAAATCAATATTTAAAAAAAACTCATACAGAGTTAAATAGTGTTCAGATATCTACTCTTGCAACTCTTACAACTAAAACAATGTCAAATCATAAGAGTTCTCTAATATCTCCTTTGCATTCAATGGAAGCTGTTCTGCCTTCTGAAGCTAGTGATACTTTATATCATAAACTAACTACTTTGTCTGTAATCACCGAGTTTTTTCCTCCAGACTATGCTGCAACCGGACAGTTGATTGAAGAACTAGTCAAACAGCTTGAGAAACAAGGAATCATGATTAGAGTATTCACTGGACAACCAGGGTACGCTTTTACTACTGCTAAAGCCCCAGCCTTAGAGCAATTAGGCAACATTCGCGTCCAAAGATCCCGATCTACTCAGCTTTGGTCTAAGAGGATTCGGGGGAAGGCTGTGAATGGTGTTTTATTTACATTGCGGACTTTTCTCCATATTATCAAGAATGCTCGCAAAAATGATGTATTTCTATTAACTTCAGCACCTCCTTTTTTATCAATAGCCGGATATTTCGCTCATTTGTTATTAAAATTTCCCTATATATGCTTAATTTATGATCTATATCCGGATATTGCGATCGCTTTAGGAGTAGTTTCCAAAAAGCACTGGTTAGCTAAGTTTTGGTGGGCAGTCAACCGCCAGATTTGGCAAAAATCTAAAGGAATTATTGTTCTGAGTCCTGCTATGAAGGAGAGGGTAATAGCAATCTGTCCAGAGGTAGCTGATAAGGTTTCTGTCATTCACAGTTGGGGCGATTCTGAGTTAATTTTCCCCATTGCCAAAGAAAAAAACTGGTTTGCCAAACAACATAATTTGGACACCAAATTTACAATTCTTTATTCTGGTAATATGGGTCGGTGTCATGATACGGATACAATTTTGGCAACTGCTCAAAAATTACAAGATGAACCGATTCAATTCGTTTGTATTGGTGGTGGACCGAAACGTGAAAGCTTTATTCAAGATGTGACTCGTTTGGGATTAAAAAACTTTCTCTTTCTCCCCTATCAAGACAAAAGTGTGCTACCCTATTCCCTGACAGCTTGTGATTTGTCCTTAGTCAGTGTAGAAGCAGGTTTAGAAAGTTTAGTTGCTCCTAGCAAACTCTATCCAGCTTTAGCTGCGGGAAGACCCATAGCAGCTATTTGTCCAAAAAATTCCTACTTGCGACAGCTAATAGCAGATGGTGAGTTTGGTATTAGCATTGACAATGGAGACAGTGATAGTCTATCTAAGTTTATTCTCAACTTAAACAGCGATCGCCAACTTGCAGAAAAAATGGGTAATGCCTCCCGCGAATATTTGCAGTCAAACTTTACGCCAGAAATCATCGCTAAACAATACATCAATGTGTTAGAACAATCTATAATTTGAAATGTCACTCCAGCGTTATCAACGTCAGTGTGTGAACAAATTCAGTAAATTTAAGACAACTCAGTTAACAAAATTTAATACCTCAGACGATGTTGAATCAGGAGTTGGGCTTTGATGGTCTTTTTGATCTCAGTCCCTCCCATGCAACCTTCTTACGATCTATTGTTTAGTTAGTGATCAGGGGGCCAAAGTGCAGAAAAGGTGTGAGCGAAATCGGAAACGTTCCCAACGCAGGGCTATCCATTGTCCCATACATAGCTGCTATATGGATAGTGTTAGCCAAAAACACGGCCTATTTGCCGAACAAGCCGGACAACTACAAGAGCGGGGTATTCCTCGTCGAGAAGCGATGATTTTAGTCGCCAATAAAACTACAATTTCTTTAACTGGTGAGTGGTTAGAGGCTTTTTGGTGCGAAGAGTGCCAGGAAACAAAATGGTATCATGTGCATAAGCATGGATCTAAATATGAAATATCTCTTGCCCCAGCCGAACTTTGGCAACAAGCAACAGGTGTAATTCATCCCCATCGTAATCCTTCTGTGGGAGAATTTACCTACAGACAATCTCGGATGCTTGGGGGTAACAGTGTTAAAGACTTCTGGGTAATGAATTGATATTGATATGAAAAAAGCTCTCATTTGTGGGGTATCTGGACAAGACGGCGCATATTTAGCAGAATTACTGCTAAAACAAGGCTACACAGTCTGTGGAACTTCCAGAGATGCCCAAATCTCCCCTTTCCAGAATTTAGTCCACTTAGGAATTAAAGACCAAGTAAAGCTGGAGTCAATGTCCTTAACTGACTTCCGTAGCGTCTTACAGGTACTGACAAAAATCCAACCAGATGAAGTCTATAATTTGGCAGGACAAACTTCCGTCGGTTTATCTTTTGGACAACCTGTAGAAACCCTAGAAAGCATAGCTACAGGCACACTAAATTTATTAGAAGCTATTCGTTTTTTAGGCGCGACCATTAAACTTTATAATGCAGGTTCGAGTGAATGTTTTGGTGATACTGGCAATGTAGCAGCAGCAGAAAATACTCCATTCCGTCCCAGAAGTCCTTATGCTGTAGCTAAAGCCGCTGCTTTTTGGGAAGTAGCTAACTACCGAGAAGCTTACGGATTATTTGCCTGTTCAGGAATTTTATTTAATCATGAATCTCCCCTGCGTCCAGAAAGATTTGTCACTCAAAAAATTATTGCTACTGCCTGTCGGATTGCCCAAGGTAGTAAGGAAAAATTATATTTAGGTAATATGTCAATTCAGCGGGACTGGGGTTGGGCGCAAGAATATGTGGAAGCAATGTATTTAATGTTGCAACAATCACAGCCAGATGATTATGTAATTGCAACGGGAGAAAGCACTTCCCTGGAAGATTTTGTCGCGGCAGCATTTGTATCTTTAAACTTAGACTGGCATGATCATGTAGTAGTTGATAGTAGCCTGTTCAGACCTACAGATTTGTCTATGGGTAGAGGTAATCCAACTAAAGCGAAACAACAGCTAGGGTGGGAAGCTAGATATAAAATGCAGGATGTGGTGAAAATGATGGTAGACGCGAGGTCAGAATCATGAAAAAAATCTGATCCAGTCGGGAACTTTTGCTAAAATAGTTAAGTGAAATATAGCTGAGATTGAAATCAAACATCGTTTATAAACTCAGCCAAAACATTAAGCAAAATTAAGGTTATAGGAAATGGCTTATAGTGACTTTACTCTAGAGAGAATCACTAAAATATTTGGCATTAATATTGAAGAAAGAACAAATGTTTTCACTGCTTTCGACCAGTTAACAGTTGATGCTTTTTTTATCAAATACTTACAAAATAATATTCCCTTAGCTCAAGCAATTAGTACAGAGAAAGCCAAATCAGAAATGATTATTGCCCCTGTTTTAATTGAGGTAAGAAGATTATTAGATAATAAAATTAGTTTATTCTCAGGAATTGATTTTAATGTTAATATTGAGCAAGGTTTAAATGGATTTTGCGATTTCTTAATCGGTCTATCATCTCAACAGTTATATGTGACATCTCCTGTGATCGCTTTGGTGGAGGCGAAAAATGATAATCTTAAACAAGGATTCGCTCAATGTATTGCAGAAATGATTGCTGCTGCTCAATTAAATCAATCAGAGGGAAATAATGTTGAAAATATTTATGGTTGTGTTACCAATGGCAATCAATGGGTGTTCTTGCAATTAACTGGTAATCTAGTGGTAGTTGATTTAGATGAGTATTATATAAATCAACCAGAAAAAATTATTAGTGTATTTGTGAGTCTAATTAAGTCAGAGTCCAATCGGAAACAAATCTAGTTTTTGAAAGAAATTAGAACAACCTAACTGCTATTGAAAAACAGAAGACTACGAGTTAATTCCGGGGTTTTCAGCCTATGTTCTTATAAAATACAAGATGTCGTGAAAATGATGGTAAATATGAGGTTAGCTAGATCAGAGTCATGAAAGAAACCACTTCTCCACCAGAACTAATAATTGAAGCAGGGCGGACAGAAAAGCAATACTGGCAAGATTTATGGCGATATAGAGAACTATTTTACTTCCTAGCTTGGCGAGATATTTTAGTTAGATATAAACAAACAGCCATTGGGATTGTTTGGGCGCTAATTCGCCCTTTTTTGACAATGGTAGTATTTACAGTAGTATTTGGACAATTGGCAAAATTACCTTCTGAAGGTGCGCCCTATCCAATTCTCGTATTTTCCGCCATGTTACCTTGGCAGTTCTTTTCCAATTCCCTCTCAGAGTGTAGTAATAGTTTAATTGGTAATGCCAATTTACTATCAAAAGTCTATTTTCCCAGATTGGTAGTACCTACTAGCGCGGTAGTAGTTAGCTTTGTGGATTTTATGATTTCTGGGATAATTTTATTGGCTTTGATGGCATGGTATAACTTTGTTCCCACTTGGCGAATTTTAACTTTACCATTATTTATTGGTGTGGCCTTTGCTGCTTCAATGGGTGCAGGATTATGGTTGGCTTCCTTAAATGTGCAGTATCGAGATTTCCGGTTTCTTGTCCCATTTATTGTCCAGTTTGGTTTATACATTTCACCCGTAGGATTTAGTAGCACTATTGTTCCTGAAAAGTGGCGGTTTCTCTACTCCTTAAATCCAATGGTGGGAGTAATTGATGGTTTTAGATGGGCAATTTTGGGCGGTAACTCCCAGTTATATTTACCAGGTTTTATTCTCTCTATGGCTCTAGTTGTTTTACTATTAGTGAGTGGAATTTGGTATTTTCGGAAGATGGAACGAACGTTTGCAGATGTTATTTAAGATCATTTGCTAGAATGGAAAAGTTATTTTCACAAGAGAGATTTCATGGTTAAGTAGGTGATAATCAATCTATAGTTGAATCTTGGCAACAGCGATTAAATACAGGAGATAATTAACAATGTATCAAAGCGATGTATATAGCAAACCCAGCTATGAGCCATTACCTCCTCAACAAACACTGCCAACGATGTATGATTTACCTAGCGAAGATCCAGAGGAGCCAGGTTTGCCAGACGAATTTCATCTTTTACAACCAGAGTTATTGCGTAGTACCTTTAGTCCGCCTTCCTACGCAGAAGATAATGTATTTACAGGTAGTGACTTAAATTTATACTATGACAGCAAGCATACACAATGGTACAAACGCCCTGATTGGTTTGCGGTATTAGGAGTATCCCGTTTTTATGAACAAACAGAACTAAGATTAAGTTATGTTACTTGGTATGAAGGAACATATCCCTTTGTGGTAATAGAACTAATATCTCCAGGAACAGAAAACGAAGACTTAGGGAGAAATATAAATTTACGGGAAGTTAATCAACCTCCTAATAAATGGACAGTATACGAGCAAATTCTCAGAATCCCCTATTATTTTGCCTATAACCGTTATACTAACGAGTTTCACTGTTTTGGTTTAGTAATGAACCGTTATCAACCTATCTCTATTAATGGATTAGGAGTATGGCTAGAAGAAGCTGAATTGGGTTTAGGATTATGGGAGGGAGAATATCAAGGACTAACTAGACAGTGGTTACGTTGGTATGATAAAGAGAATAATTGGTTGCCTATGCCAGAAGAACGAGAAAAACAACGGGCTGAACAAGAAAAACAACGGGCTGAACAGGAAAAACAACGGGCTGAACAGGAAAAACAACGGGCTGATTCTGCTGAATTAGAAGTAGCTAAATTACGACAATTGTTATTGGAACAAGGTATCAGCTTACCTAATGATCAATAGAGTTGAGAAATTGTCCGGTACAAAGGTAATCATTACTAATTTTATGTCTAAATCACCTCTCTACGAAACAGATTTCATGGATTGGTTAACTCAACAAAAATTAGCCTTAGCTAGTCAAGATATCACAGCTTTGGATTGGGAGAATTTGGCAGAAGAGTTAGATAGTATGGGCATTAGTGAAAAAAATGAGTTGAAAAATCGGTTAATAATTTTATTAACTCATTTGCTAAAATGGCAATACCAATCTTCTAAACGTTCTATTAGTTGGTTTACCACTATTGCCAACCAAAGAGATGATTTACAAGATCTACTCAATGAAAAACCAAGTTTAAAACAATATATTCCTGATATTTTACCTAAATCTTATCGAAATGCAAGGAGAGAAGCATCAGCAGAAACAGGTTTAGTATTAAGTACGTTTTCAGAAATTTGTCCTTATGATATACAAGAAATATTAAATCCTGAATTCTTGTGTAACACTACAGATGATTTTGAAAAAGCTATGTAGTGAGCTAAGAGCTAAGTATTCAGAAACTTTCTTCAAACTTATGAAGTATGGGTTAAAGAACAGCAAAAATTGCACCATTGATTATATATAATGAATATAATTTTCATTGTCTCCCGACTTTCCTATAGCTAAATATGAACGAAAAATACAATAGTGCCAAAGAATGGCGTAAAGCAAATTACCGAAAACTAAAACAATATCGTGGAGAATGGATTATTTACACTAAGGATGGTGTAATAGCTCATCACCAAGATTATAGAATCATGACGCAGCAAATTGACCTTCAGAACTTAAAATCTTCTGACTACATCACTGAGCGGATCTACGAGAACGAATTTGTTGAACCAGTGAAGTTTTTGCCAGTGCGTTTTAGAACAGTCAAAAAACAAGTAAATAAAATAATTAGATATTAAAATTATGATTAATACCAATAAACAGTTAACCCAACAACCATTATCAGTTCAAAATATTCTTCAACTGTTTCAAGAACAGGTTCAATATTTATATGGAAATAACTTAAAGCAAATTATTTTATTTGGTTCTTACGCAAGAGGAAATTTTACATCAGATTCAGATATAGATATTCTGATTGTTACTCAAAAAAAATTGTCAAAACCAGAACGAGAACAACTAATTAATTTTATTAGTGATGTCTCGATTAATGACGATATTTTAATCAACTTTATAATAGACATCTCCGAAAACTGTCAAACTCTTACTATGAATGCTTTTTGGCAAGCGATAGCGAAGCGCTGCTGCAAGCAGTTCGCTAACTGCAAATATCCTCACGTTCTACACTAAAATAAGCATTAC
>Ga0208601_1000148_pt1 | contig 15647 bp, 16 predicted proteins | sample LakMenEpi09Nov12_FD_150684 | JGI IMG/M metagenome (GOLD analysis project Ga0208601, IMG submission 150684) | Freshwater microbial communities from Lake Mendota, WI - 09NOV2012 deep hole epilimnion (SPAdes) | ecosystem: Environmental > Aquatic > Freshwater > Lake | place: Lake Mendota, Madison... | reverse complement strand
AGAGGGTGTTTGAAAAGTTATGGTTGATGTATCAAATATTTTTTACCCCCCCCTAACCCTCCCCTTGTAAAGGGGAGGGAACTGGATTTTTATTGTTTCCCCCCTTTACAAGGGGAAAGGGGGGTAGCAATGTGATGAAAATTACGGAATACCACTTTTCAAACATCCTCTAAGGGAAAAAGGGAAAGAAAAAACTTTTAATCTTTCTCATTCTCCCCATACAAGTTACAATTTCAAGCTGCTTAATGATCGTAAAGAGTACAATTCCTATCTAGCCAAATAACATAAAATATAGTTCCATCTCTATAACCAACCATTGCTTTCTTACCAGAGAATCGAAAAGCAATAAAATTTACTTCATTAGTAATAGACTTCGGAATTGGTCTTTTTATAGAATCCCTAGCTATTTTTTCAGATCCGAGTCCGTGTCTATGTTGTGAATTTATTTGACACCAGGTTAATTGACTTAATCTATACATCTTGACAGCAAATTGAGCCTGATCATCTCTTATACACTTAGTTACACAGTATTCTGGATCTAAGTAACGTAAAGAAAATATAGGTGGCTGTTGTTCTGGAGGAGTCTCTCTTGTATCATTTGGGGTTAATAGTTTATTACCTTTTTGTTTTTGTGGTTGTTGAAGCTTTGCTTTTTTATTCATCCTCATTCACAATTTGAGTTTTAAAGTATTTTTCCATAGATTTTGAAGTGATAATATCACCTACAGTCGCATTTTTCCAAGGTTCTTCATCGTGAGTCATGTTTCGTAATTTCCAGGCTGAAAATTGACCGTAGACAGAATAAACCTCATCTAGTAGTTCACGAGTTTGCTGATCATATTTTGAAAAATCAACATCACTAGGAATAGGAATCGCATTAGAACCAAAGTCTTTATACTCATGATAAACTTCAGGCACCACAGGTCCATGTGTCCATGCCTCAATAGATTCAGGAAACAGAGGCTCATCATACAGTGCCAAGTTAAAACCCTGAGCATAGTAAAGTAATTTTTGCAGTTTGAGATTAGAAATTAAATCTCCCGCATCTTCGTCCGTTTGAACTAGAAAATACTTAGCAATATCATGACCACTTATCATAATTTTTCTCCCATCTCTCAATATCAACAAATATCTGTTTTTTGTAAATGGTATAAAAAGTTACTTATTGTTACTGAATAAGAAACATTTGGTAATTTTAGTATTTACGTACTAGTATTATACTCTAAAATGCTAAAATATTCTCAATCATACCAATCTCACCCTTTCCGACCGGCAAAGGAAAAAAATTCACAGAAATTTAACAATGTGTACCAATAATTTGGTAACTTAGTACATAGTCTGCAACAATTAGGGAAAAATTACGTTGAGTTACCATCCAGATGCCATTGCCGCCCACGGTGGAGAGTTAATTAACCGGGTTGCTTCCTCAGCACAAAGAGAAGTATTTCTCTCTAAGGCTGACTTTTTACCGCGTGTGGAACTTGATGAACGAGCAGTTTCTGATTTAGAAATGATTGCCATTGGTGGTTTTAGTCCTTTGACTGGTTTCATGAACCAAGCAGACTACAACCGAGTCGTCACCCAAATGCGGTTAGCTAACGGTATTGTCTGGTCAATTCCCATTACACTGTCTGTAACCGAAGAAGTAGCATCCCCTCTACAAGCAGGCGGTTTGGTGCGTCTGGATAACCCCAGAGGCGAGTTTATTGGGGTATTGGAACTGACCGAAAAGTATACCTACGACAAACAACTAGAAGCCATCAATGTTTATCGCACTGATGATGCTAAACATCCTGGGGTGCAGGTAGTTTATAACCAAGGTTCTATCAACCTAGCTGGTGATATCTGGTTATTACAACGGGACTCTCATCCCCATTTTCCCAGCTACCAAATTGATCCGGCTGCGTCACGGGCAATGTTTCAAGAAAAAGGCTGGAAAACAATTGTGGGGTTCCAAACTCGCAATCCTATCCACCGCGCCCATGAATATATTCAAAAGTGCGCCTTAGAAACTGTTGATGGTCTATTTTTGCACCCATTGGTAGGGGCAACAAAAGAAGATGACATCGCTGCTGATGTGCGGATGCGTTGTTATGAAATTTTACTAGAACACTATTACCCTGTAGATAGAGTAATTTTGGCAATTAACCCGGCAGCCATGCGTTATGCTGGGCCTAGAGAAGCCATTTTCCATGCTTTAGTGCGGAAAAATTACGGCTGTACACATTTTATTGTCGGACGTGATCATGCTGGTGTGGGTGACTACTACGGCACTTATGACGCTCAATATATCTTTGATGAATTCGCCCCTGAAGAGTTGGGAATTGTACCAATGAAGTTTGAACACGCTTTCTATTGCAAGCGCACCAAACAAATGGCCACAACTAAAACCAGTCCTAGCAAACCAGAGGAACGGGTTCATCTGTCGGGAACAAAGGTACGGGAAATGTTACGTCGGGGTGAGTTACCACCACCAGAATTTTCTCGTCCAGAAGTTGCGGCTGAGTTAACCAGGGCTATGAAAATTGCACCTGTATTAGTTTAGATTAAGATCAAAAACTTTACTCTCCAGACTTCAGCCTTTAAGCTATGAGAATGGGCTGGAGTCTGACTGTTAATTATGAAACGGCGTGGGTTTTTACAACAAATTAGCGGCTTATTAGCGGCATTGGGAGTGGCTGAAACTGAGTGGTTGAGTTTGGGTAATCCCTATTACCAAGCTTTAGCACAACCTAATCAGCGGAAGTTGGCATTATTGATAGGAATTAATCAATATCCACAAAGTCCTGCCCTTGGTGGTTGTGTAACTGATGTGGAATTGCAAACAGAATTGTTAATTAATCGTTGTGGCTTTGCCGCGTCAGATATTCTGACTTTAACTGATGAACAAGCCAGCAGAAAATTTATTGAAAATGCTTTTTTAGATCACTTGGGTAAGCAAGCCAAACCTGGAGATGTGGTGATTTTCCATTTTTCTGGTTATGGGACTCGTGTTAATTTGGGAAATGAGCAGATCCCCGACTTCTTGAAGAAGTCGGGGATCTATAATGCCATAGTTCCTGTTGATGAAAATAATTTATTGGGGACAAATTCGAGAAACTATTTATTGGCAGAAACTCTGTTATTATTATTGCGATCGCTCCCAACAAATCAAGTTACAGCAATATTAGATACTAGCTACTATCATTCTAGTGAATTAAAACCCACTGGTTTACGAATGCGTACCCGTCCAGAATTATCAACAGCAACTTTAGAAATAGAAGAATTAGAATTTCTATCACATCTGAAAAATCATAAATCAGCTAATAATAATCCTCTGATGATCAATGCGACTTCAGAACTAAATCAGCAAGCCGGAGAATTTCTTTTCTCTAATTGGACTGCGGGATTATTAACTTATGCTTTAACTCAATATTTGTGGGAAACTATCCCAGCCAAAACAATCCCAATTTTTCTTTCTGGTGTTGCTACTTCCATGTATCAGTTAGGTGGAAAACAACAACCAAGTCTAGTAAATGAGCCAAAAAAATCTCAAAATGCTTTAATTGTTGATTATTTTCCGATTGATAAATTGAGAAGTATTGGTGTAGTTCAAGCCATAGATGATGATGGCAAAACAGTCAAATTATGGTTAGGAGGATTACCTACTCAAGTTCTCACAAATTATGGCGTAAATTCTCGGTTAACTCTGGATACGGGAGAAGAGTTAGTGGTTAAATCACGAAGTGGGTTAATAGCTAAAGCCCAATTTACAAATAAAGAAATTACTACTTTACCTCAAGTTGGGCAAATAGTCCAAGAAGTTATTCGGCTATTACCTCAGAATATTCATGTTAATGTGGCCTTAGATCAGGGTTTGGAAAGAATTGAACGGGTAGATGCTACTAGTGTTTTTTCAGAAATTAACCGGATTGCTAATATTGCTACTGTAGAAGAAACTGCTGATTATGTGTTTGGTAAAGTTGCCCAAGTCCCCAGCCGTTATGGTCTTTTTTGCCTGGGTGGTGAATTGATTATTAATACGATAGGGGAAGTTGGGGAAGCGGTGAAGGTGGCAGTACAGCGATTAAAACCAAAATTTTCTACTCTGTTAGCATCAAAGTTGTGGCAGTTGACAGAAAATAAAGGTTCTTCGCGGTTACCTGTGAGGGCAACTTTAGAGATTGTTAACAACGTTTTACCCCGTGTTTTTATGGTGAGGGATACTTTGGGAACTGCAAGTATTGATAACACTTTGCAAACACCTGGCTATGAAGAAATAGCTATGCCGACAATTCCTGTAGGTAGTCGCTGGCAATATAAAATTGAAAATTTGAGCGATCGCCCGATATACTTAATTTTAGTGGGTTTAAATAATAATCAAAATGCCTTTGCTTTTTATCCTTGGGAAGTTTTTCCAGAAACAGATATTCCTCCTACCAAACCTCAATTAATGGAAGTTCTGATTCCTCCTGGTAAAACTGTCAAAATCCCAGAGAATCACCCGATAGCTGGCTGGTTACTGCCCACTCGTTATACTTTTTGTGAACACCAAATTATTCTGAGTACAGCACCATTTAAGGAAACTCTCACGGCATTAGCGATCGCTAAATATCCTACCACAGATCAACAGGCTATTAGTCCCATTGTCAACCCTTTAGAAGTTGCCCAAGCCATATTACAAGATTTACATAATGCTAGTAATGTTACAACTGACATCAATGATGCTTATGTTTTGGATGTGAATAATTGGGCAAGTTTGAACTTTAGTTTTCAGGTTGTTTAGAGGTAGGGATTTCATTATTGTCCTGTTCACATTTGATTGAGAATAACTATATACTAGAATTTAATCCCTTATTTGTGTTTCCTATGGTTGTAAGTGCTTCCACCACCAAGATCACTTGGGAACTCTTACCTGAAGACTTTGTTTTAGACAATGAACCTGTGGATAATGTCAATCAACCCAGTCTGGCAGCAGCGCTCACGGAAAGCCTAGAACTCGCTGGCAAACTTCCAGAAACTGCCCTTGCTACCACCAATTACGGCATCTGCGCCACAGTTAATGGCAAATTTGTCATCAAAGCCCCTGACTGGGCTTACGTGCCGCAAATTACAGTGCCTAGAGAACAAATCCAACGCAGTTACACCCCCCATAAACAGGGACAAATTCCTGCGGTGGTAATGGAATTTCTTTCCGATACTGATGGCAGTGAATATTCTAATAAACACACCTATCCCCCTGGAAAATGGTTTTATTATGAACAAGTTTTACAAGTTCCTGATTACATTATTTTTCAACCAGATATCGGTGAGTTAGAAATATATAACTTGCATGAAAATGGACACTATAAATTGCGTTCCTCAGATGAAAATAACCGTTACTGGTTAACTGAAATGGAATTATTTATTGGTGTTTGGCAAGGAAAACGCGAAAACCGTCAAGGTTACTGGTTACGCTGGTGGGATCAAGATGGTAATTTGCTACTTTGGGGTTCTGAGTTAGTGCAACAAGAACGACTTGCTAAAGAAACTGCCTTAAAACGTTTGGAAGAGTTAGAAAAACGCCTTCGAGATGCTGGCATTTCTGACTAATTTTCATGAAGATCCTCGACTTTTTAGAATGTTGAGGATCTTTTATAGTAATTCCCATTCAAGTGAGGTACAACAATAAAGAATTAACCGCAGATGGAAGAGGATAAACGCAGATGAACGCAGATAATTTTGTACAATAATGATATAATGCCAATAACCAATTTTTTCTGATAAATAAACACTGTAAAGCACCCATTCTAAGGGGGAAAATGTATAGATGCGGGTTTTGGTTACTTCACCTAAATCTAAAGATAGTTTAAAATCGCCCGTTCCTATAATTAGGAGGCTGAAAACCTCTTTTCTGTTCCCTTAGAGGGTGTTTGAAAAGTTATGGTTGATGTATCAAATATTTTTTACCCCACCCTAACCCTCCCCTTGTCAAGGGGAGGGAACTGGATTTTTATTGTTTCCCCCCTTTACAAGGGGGGACTAAGGGGGGTAGCAATGTGATGAAAATTACGGAATACCACTTTTCAAACATCCTCTTACCATAACGACAATTTTTAACGCCAACCTACTTAATCAAACTGTTATTAATTCTCTATGTTGAACTTAGCTAATATTCAAACCCTAGCTCAAGAATACAGTCCCCAGGAACTTTTTGCAGCTTTGGTGTGGCAACGTCGCTTTAATGAGTTTAATGGGGAGGAGGTTGTTAGGGATCTTAGCCAACATTCTCATCTATGGGCAAGTTTTCTGTTTACGAAACCAATTTTTGCACCAGATGAAAATGGTTTAAGTTTTGGTGGTTTGGTAGATACTTTATTGGCAATGGCAAATTATCGCCCGATGCCAGAATCGAGTATAATCCACTTTGTAGCTTATCCTGGGGATACCCTCTACATTTTGACAGAAAACCAAGATAGTATCGTGTCTCAGCTTTTGGATTTGGGTAAAAAGTGGCGTGCAGATTCAGTGGATATTACTGATGGTAATAATGAAGAATATGGTTTGCGACTTGGGCGACAGTTACGAATGAGATTGGAAGCAGGTTTGGAAGGTGAGTCGCTTTGGCAACAGCGAGATGCTGTAGTTATTACTTATTGGTGGGATTAATGATATGGCTATCTATCACCAACGCCAAAAATGTTATATTAAACGCAAAGCTACCACAAAAATCAAAAACTTATGATAGCGAGTAATATTAGACAACAAATTCTAGAGCATCTTCAACCATTACCTGGAGAACAAGTAAAAACCCTTCTCTTAACGTGGCTAACTGGTACATCTGGAGAATTAGAAGATTTTGAGCGGTTGCTGACAAATAAACCTACTCAAACCACAGAAGAATCACTTGAGTATGGCGAAATAGATGCAGAACTAAATTTTCAACCTCTCACTGAAGCCGACATGATTCAGCAAAGTAAATCTGCGCTAGAAGTCTACCGTCGCACAGGTTCAGGAGTGGAACATGAACGAGTGCGGGAATGGGTAAATAGCTTAGGAATCAATCAAGAACGCTGATGTCTCAGATAGTTTGGACCCAAACTGCAATTAACGACTTAAATCGTCATTACGATTTTATCGCACTTAATGATGTTAACGCAGCAGCACGCGCAGTACAAACAATAGTCTCTTCTAGCGATACTCTACAGCAAAATCCACATCGAGGCGCGATTGTAGATGAGGTAGCAGGATTACGAAAACTTTTAGTTTCTTTTGGTAAATACGGCTATATTATTCACTACGCTATTCTTGAAGATGATGTGATTATTTTACGCATCTATCATGGGCGAGAGAATAGACCGATTTAGTCAGTCAGTTCTCATCCCCTATTACCTTACAAATACTTCTCCAACAACAAAGCCAACTTCTCCTTAGTTGCTGCTGGCGCTTTCTCCAAATTTGTCAAAATCGCATACTTCAAAGCCGAATGCGCCTCACTAGCAGGGGGATTTGCACTCAACCGCTTCACAGTTTCTTGAATTACCTTTTGTGCATTTGCTGCATTTTTATGTAAATTCCCAATCACCATTTCCACCGTCACACTATCATGATCAGGATGCCAACAATCATAATCTGTTACCAGCGCCAAGGTTGCATAAGCGATTTCCGCTTCCCTGGCTAACTTCGCTTCGGGTAAATTTGTCATCCCGATGACTGTAGCATCCCAACTCCGATAGAGATGAGATTCAGCCTGAGTAGAAAAAGCCGGTCCCTCCATACATACGTAAGTACCACCATCATGTAATGTGACATCTGGTAAACTTAAAGAAGCGATCGCTTCAGCCAAAACCCCGGCCAAATTATGGCAAATCGGCTCACCAAAAGCAATATGCGCCACAATTCCCTCACCAAAGAAGGTAGAAATGCGATTCTTGGTTCGGTCAATAAATTGATCGGGAATTACCATATCTAGGGGTTTAGCTTCAGCCTTCAAAGAACCCACAGCACTAGCAGAAATCAGGTATTCTACCCCCAATTGCTTCATAGCGTAAATATTAGCCCGAAATGGCAACTCAGCAGGTAATAATGTATGATTACGACCATGACGCGCTAAAAAAGCCACTCTTGTCCCTTCTAAAGTTCCGAGAATAATCGCATCTGAAGGTGAACCAAAAGGGGTAGAAATTTCTATTTCTTCCACGTCTTTGAGCGCTTCCATTTTATATAGACCGCTTCCACCAATGATGCCGATTTTAGCTACTGTCATAAATTATCAACCTTGTGATGAATGGGACTAATAAGTAATTTTACCGTCTGTATATTGTACAAGAATATTCGGTAAAAAATAAAGTTCTTGTTTTTATAAAAGTTGAAAAATTTTCAATCTATTTGAGATAAATCAATAAATTCAAGCCGGGAATTGTCCGCGAGAGAGTCCAACCAGCGAGAATAATATAAAGTAATCCTAAACTCCATTGATACCAAGCCAGAGTAGAGATAATTCCTGGTAAATGTTCATCACGTAAACGGATATCATTAAATCCTAATCTCACCAAATTATTCAAACTAAAATCATAATAATTCAGCCAATTCCAACGTTTATCCCATAATAGCGGCATATATCTTTCCCGGAAACTAGGATTTCTAGGAATAACTGGTAATCTCCCAATTAATAATCTCAATTGTCTTAATGTTCCATCTTCTCGAAAATAGGAAATATCCATTAAATCATGATAACGTCCTTGTTGATAAAGTCGCCATAATAAAATTCCAGGTAAGGGAAAAATAATGAAAAATAAACACAGTAGAGTTAACCAAGGATTCCCAGAATTCCGAAAAATTGCTAATAAACTACCAGATATTAAACAAATAAAACTCAATAATATGCAAACAGTTTCATAATATCTAGGAACAATTGCTACAGGAGACAAACGACGATAGCGATCAACTAACCAAAATAATACACCAAAACAGGAAATAACTACACCACCCACACCAAATACTAACCAAAAGTTTGTCCCATAACCACTTAACAACAATAATAAACTCAATAACAACCAACTTAAAGATCTAACTACCCACCCACTAAAAACCAGAGGTTCAGTGGCAATAATTCTATCACTTAACTGATTATATATTTCTAAATCCACATCTGCTAAAACTAGTAACTCGCTAATATTCCGAAAATGTTTGATTTGACGATATTGATGAATTTCAGCCGCTTGGGTTGCGGAAAAACCTAAATTTATCAACCTATTCACAGCAGCAGTATTAATATTAATAGCTATCAACTGATGACTTAATTCAATTAACCTTAACCGTTGTTTTGTATATTCTAACTGATTTGCATCACTAACCTGCTGTTGTAACCGGAAATTTTGACTTAAATTCCGCAAAATATTTTGATTACCGCGTAAAGTGGGGACAATCAACTTTTTGCCAATTTCTCCAACATTACCTAAAATTTTCGCTTGATTAGAATTAAACACCAAATCAGAAACATTTAAAAATGCTGTTTCTGCAAACTTAACATCACTAAAATCAGCTTGATTAAGAATACTTGCACTTTGAAAATCCACAGATTGATTAAACTCAGATTCTCGAAAAATTAGTCCTTGTTTAAAAATAGCATCTTTCATGAATAGAAATTGATGAAAATTAGCTCTATTAAAATTTACTTGATTATTAAAAATCACACTAGAAAAATCAGCATTTTTTTGCCAATAACTACTATTAAACCTAACTATTTGTTGAAATTTTCCTTGATTAAATTTTGCATCATCACAAAATACATCACCTTGGAAATTAGCAGCATCTAGAAATTTGACATTTTGAAAATTAGCTTTATCAAAGAAAATGCTACCTTGAAAACTACTAAGAGCGTGAAAAATAGCCCCATTAAAACTCACAGTTCTACTAAATCTTGATTCCTCCCAATTAGTAGGTTTTAAAAAATTTGCCCCTTGAACATTTACAGATTGCAGAAAGAACGTATTCGGAAATTTTACCTCACCATTAAAACGACTTTCTACCATGATTAAAGCCCCACGAAACACAGAAATACTACTAGAATTATTTGACTGATTATTCAACAAAGATTTACAATCTTTAGAATTAGGAAAAGCCCTTGTTAAAGATTGCAAACATACAGAACGTAAACTTTCTAACTGTTCCCGTTCCATAGGTGTGAAAATTTGGGCTATACCTTGAGCATAAACAGGAGTTCTTAAACCCAAATCACTCCCATAAAAATCACCTTCAATTACAGAATTACTCAAATCCAAACCCAAAGCCGTCGCACCAGTTTTTTGTAATTCTTTTCTGAGTAATTGGTAAAAATCATCCCGGAAAATACCATTTTCTGGACGTAAATCAATTACCATTTTCCTTAAATCTACAGTTAAATTACCATCTCGCAAAATTGGTGTTTTAACTCGTTCTTGTAATAATTCCCAAGTTAAAGTTATGGGTCCATTTGGGACTGCAAAAGTAGGAATAGGAAATAAAAATATAGCAAATATACAAATAAACAATATTACTACGGAATTAGATATGATGATTTTTCCTAATTTCGCAGATAATAAGTTTATTTTTTTAACGGTGTTTTTTATTTGCCAAAGTTGAGAAAAATCCCATCTTTGTAAATAACTAAAGTGACAAAACAATCTCAACAAATTCCCTACTTAATGATTAATTTAATAAAACAACCTTACCCAGCACAGAACCAGTTTCCACTAAAGCGTGTGCTTTTGCTGCTGACGCTAAAGGAAACGTCTGACTAACTTCAATTTTTAACTTCCCTTCATCTATCCAATTAGCACATTCTTGTAAAATATCTCCATGATGTATTAACGCTTCCACATTTCCTAACAACATCGGTGTTAACATTAATTCTAAACCAATGCGGATATTTCTATTTCTAGCAACTTTCCAAACAGTGTTAGCTTTCGGTTCAAGAATAGTGACAATATCCCCATAAAGTCGCACTGCGGGAAAAGATTTTTCAAAAGTATCACCACCAACAGTATCAAAAACTAAATCTACACCTTCACCATTAGTCCACTCTAATACAGATGCGACAAAATCAGTTTCTTTGTAAAAAATGATTTTATCCGCACCAAGTTGAGTGACAAAATTAGCCTTTTCTAGAGAACTAACCGTAGTCGCTACCTCTGTACCTTTGAGTTTAGCCAATTGAATAGCCACATGACCAACACCACCTGCACCAGCATGAACTAATACCTTTTCTCCTGGTTCAAGTCTTCCCCGTTCATATAAAGCTTCCCAAGCAGTGATTAAAACCAGAGGTGCTGCTGCTGCTGCGGTGAAAGAAACCGATTTGGGTTTAAAGGCTACAAATCTTTCATCAACAATGGTATATTCTGCATAATTTCCAGATTTTGCACCCAAACCACCATAGCAAAAATATACTTCGTCACCAACGCCAAATTTTTGGACATCATTACCCACAGCTTCCACTATACCTGCACCATCACATCCTAAAATAGCTGGCATTTGTTCAGGGTAAAATGTCCCCCGTTGACGTAATTTTGTGTCAATGGGATTAACACCAGCCGCTAAAATTCTCACTAAAATTTCTTTATTTGTGGGTATGGGTTGGGGAACTTCTTGTAATTCTAAAACTTCCGGTTTACCCGCTGCTGTCATTAATATCGCTTTCATGGTTTTTCTCCTAAATGCACTTATTTAAATTTACCTAAAAATATCCCCATAAACTCCTAATTATTGAGGAAAATATGGGGAAGAAATATCCAAAATTTCTCACAAAATGGGTTTAATTTTGAGGAGAAGCATTATTTGTTTCTGGTGTTACAGGCGCTTGAGGTAAAGTACCGGGATTAATTCCGTTCCCGGCTGTGGGAAGGGGATTTGGGTTAACCGGTGGTAAAGACCTCAAATTGTCAAGTGAGTTAATTCCTGGGATGGTGGGATTATTATTTATGGGAGGAGTGGGAAAATTGGGTGAATTTGTCACTGGTTGAGATGAACCGGGAATAATTCCCAAAGATACACGATTTCCTCCTACTTTTCTCAGCACGTCTAATGTTTGAATCACGTCGTTATAAGTAGCTGTCCGCGACGCATTCAATACTAAAATCCCGTCTGGATTTTGTTGGATGTATTGTTTTAAACGTGCTTCTAATTCCTCGCTTTTCACAGGTTCTTTTTCGATGTAAGTCAATCCAATAGCATCAATTGTTACAGGTAATATTTTGCTTTTAATTTGGGAATTAGCCGCCGAATTTTCGCCTGTACTAGCTTTGGGTAAGTCAACATTAATTGCTTGTTGACGAGTAAATTGTAAAGCTGCTAAGAGAAAGAATGTCAGAATACAAAAAACAACATCAATTAAGGGGATAATTTGAATCTGAACGTCTTCACTGGGAGTATCTAGCTTAACTTTCATCTTCTTGTTTTTCTCCAGATTTCAAATTGGCATTATCAACTGTGTGATCTGCTTCAATTACCGAATTTACAGAGTTAAAACTGTAATTATCAATTGGATAATCTGGCTCATTTTCCGGTTCTTGGATAAATGTTTTTGATTCTAACTGAGAAGATGAATCGAAATTTTTAGAGGTGCGTTTTGAGAATCTTTCTGTGTTAATTGTTTTAGGTTCGGGAGGATATTGACGGTAAAGCAGTTCCATTTCATTACCAGCTTTGTTGAAAATTTTCACTTGGTTAACAACAAAACTTTGAAATAGGCGGTAAAATACTAAACTAGCGATCGCTACTATTAATCCCGCTGCTGTACTAATTAACGATTCCCCAATCCCCGTGGTGACACCGGCTGTAGATTCAGTTCCCAAATCACCAATGCGAATTGCACCTAAAGAACGAATCAAACCCAGAACTGTACCCAATAATCCTAACAGTGGCGAAAGGGCAATCACCGCTTCTAAAAGTTTTTCACCCCGGCGCATTCCGGCTATTTCGTCCGCTGCGGTGGATTCTAGGGCTAATCTAAAGGTTTCTGGATCACTTTTTTGTAAGCTTAAAGGTGCGTATAAAAATCTGCCAATGGGCTGATTTTTGGCTTGTTCAGCTATTGCTTCAGCGATGCCCCAATCCTCACCAGCAGCATCCAGAACCCGATTGACTATTTCTTTTTCCTGAGCAAGAATCCGTAACCAGAACCACAGCCGTTCAAAAATCACACTTACTGATAGGACTGATAAAACTAGCAAAGGCCACATGGAGGGCCCGCCTTTCTTAAATAAATCTAAAATATCCACTGTGTGGGTTTCCTCTCTCCATTCCTAGTAGTCAAAGCATTTTCATTTTAGAGAGTTTTGCATTACTCACAAACTTTTCTAACTAATTACTCAGGAGTAACATCTTCTATACACAATATGACGGTTATTCCCACCGGGAGTTTAGAGGATTATTTGCCAAAATAAAAAAATCACTGGAGGTTAAGAACATGAACTTCTCAATTCAATCCCTGTACACATGGTATCGGAACACTCTACGCAATCCTAAATACCGTTGGTGGATAATTATCGGCACGGTAGCCTATTTAATTAGTCCTTTAGATATTTCTCCAGATTTTATTCCTATTATTGGCCAAATTGATGATGTTTTATTGTTAAGTTTATTCGTTTCCGAAGTTTCTTCCTTAGTTCTTGATGGTTGGAAGGCCAAAAAAGGAACTGTAGAAAATAGTACCAGCAATCCGGCTAATCATGCCCCTGCGGCTGGCGAAACTGTGGATGTTGATTCTATCCCCGTTAAGTAGTATTAGTAGGTTGGGTTGACCCAAGGAAACCCAACACCATTTATTGGTATCTTAGGGTTGATATGGGGTTTAGTTCCATTGCTTCGCAACGTTGACGCGAACAACCCAACCTATATTACAATCAATAACCAATGTATTTTTCTTGGTTTCTCAGTGTTTACAATCTTTAATAGATACCCAACTAGACTCTGCTATTGGAGAACCATCTTCACCCAGCAAGCTATAGTGTTCCTTTTTCCAAATCGGCGCATTGTGTTTTAATGTATTAATAGCATACTCACAAGCGGCAAAAGCCTCACCACGATGAGGACAACCGATAGCCACAATCACACTAATTTCCCCAACAGACAATCTACCAATGCGATGATATATCACCACTCGACTCACCTCAGGCCATTGATGCCGAATATCATCAGCAATTTGATAAAATACCTGCAAAGCCATTGGTTCATAAGCTTGATATTCCAAAGCTACCACAGACTTACCATCAGTTTGATTACGAACCATACCACTCATTACTACCACCGCACCATTAGCAGGATTATCTGCCTGACTGTAGATTTCTTCCACAGACAATGGTGCTAATGTCATCCCAAAACTATCTTCAACCCTGGGTTTAGTTGTGATCATTTACATTCTCCTAACAGCATCCTAAAATCCCTTAATTCATCCATCTTTATCTGCGTTCATCTGCGTTCATCTGCGGTTAATACTTATTAAAATCTTATTTCCACTCACCAAGACTTTAAAAACCGTAAAATCAGTTAAACTAATTTTTCCATCTATTCATAAAAACCACAATCATCTCATGCAAGTGCAACTCAGTGGATCTAAAAATCCCCTCGCGTATCTACTATTAATTGCTCCTTTTTTCCTTTGGGGTACAGCAATGGTGGCCATGAAAGGCGTAATTCCTCACACCACACCCCTATTTATGGCTGGAGTCAGATTAATACCTGCGGGGGTGTTAATTCTCATGGTGGCTGCATTTATGGGTAAACCTCAACCTAAAAGTTGGTTAGGATGGTTGTGGATTATTATATTTGCTTTAGTTGATGGTACTTTATTTCAAGGCTTTTTAGCTGAAGGTTTAGTCAGAACCAATGCTGGTTTAGGTTCGGTAATGATAGACTCCCAACCCCTAGCAGTAGCCTTACTTTCCCTGTGGTTATTTCAAGAACATATTGGATTATGGGGATGGTTAGGGTTAGGTTTGGGAATCACAGGAATTAGTTTGATTGGTTTACCTCAAGAGTGGATTTTCCATCTTTTTGCATCAGGAATCACCATTTCCATAGATAATTGGCAACAGTTATTTGATAGTGGTGAGTGGTTAATGTTACTGGCAGCTTTATCAATGGCTGTGGGAACGGTGATGATTCGCTTTGTGTGCCGATATGTAGATGCAGTAACAGCTACAGGATGGCACATGATTATCGGTGGCTTGCCTTTGTGGGGAATTTCTTCAGTATTAGAATCTCAACAGTGGGAAAATCTTGTCCTATTAGATTGGTTGGCATTAAGTTATGCTACTGTATTTGGCAGTGCGATCGCTTACGGATTATTTTTCTACTTTGCCTCCAGTGACAATCTCACCAGTTTAAGTTCTCTGACTTTTCTCACACCCGTTTTTGCTTTAATATTTGGTTATATTTTTCTCAATGAAGTCCTGACTACTATTCAATGGTTTGGGGTTTTTCTGACCTTAATCAGTATTTATTTAATTAACCAACGGGAAAATATCGGCGGAAATCAGAAACCTACTATCACAGAAGTCAGGAGTCAGGAGTCAGGAGTTAACCCGGATTTCTCACAAGCGAAAAAAATCATTCATAAAGAGTAAAACAAAGGAAGTTTATTTGATACATAAATAGCAAAGATGAAAAAAGGAAATCTCCTAAGTATATATTTGAGAAATTTAGTTAAA
>Ga0208601_1000147_pt1 | contig 15767 bp, 14 predicted proteins | sample LakMenEpi09Nov12_FD_150684 | JGI IMG/M metagenome (GOLD analysis project Ga0208601, IMG submission 150684) | Freshwater microbial communities from Lake Mendota, WI - 09NOV2012 deep hole epilimnion (SPAdes) | ecosystem: Environmental > Aquatic > Freshwater > Lake | place: Lake Mendota, Madison... | reverse complement strand
ACACCAGCAAACGCAAGAATGCTGGAAGTATGAAGCAACTGGGTCGTGCGAAGCGTCAAAAATCTCAGGCTCCGCTAGGGGATGTAGAAACCCCTGGCTCAAACGAAGTTAGCCAGGGGTAGTTCATTTACTACTTCCCAAATCCTTTACCTCTACTAATAGAAGGAAGACAAATACAGTTTTCTAACTGCTGAAGTAAGGTTTCGGTATCCAGATTTTGACCAATTAACACTAACTGATTTTTCTTTTCTCCTTTCCATTGATCATCATCAATAGTGAAGCGTTTACCGCAAAGATGGAAAATATGACGTTGGGGACTTTCATCAAACCACATAATTCCCTTAGCACGGAAGACATTTGTGGGTAATTGATTATCTAAGAAATGTTGAAACTTTCTAATCGAAAAAGGTTTTTCACTTTGGAAAGAAATAGAGATAAAACCATCATTTTCTAAGTGGTCAGAATGGTGATGATGTTCATGATCATGGTGGTCATGGCCACAGGTAGAATGATCATGATCATCGTGATGTTCATGTCCACAATCATCATGATCATGATGTTCTTCTGGGTGGTCATCAAAATATTTATCAGATTCAAACAAACCAACACTAAGAATTAAAGGTAGGGGAACTTGGGATTTTGTCGTGCGAATAATTCTGGAACCTTCCTTAATATTGTTGATTTTTTTCTCCAATTCCTGCAAAGTGGTTTCATCAACTAAATCAGTTTTATTGAGAATAATGACATCACCATAAGTAATTTGACTCAAAGCCGCTTCAGAATTGAATAAATCTAAGCTATAATTTGCCGCATCAACTACAGTAATAATAGAATCTAACCGAGTTAAATCTCGCAATTCTGAACCCAGAAATGTCATAGCTACGGGTAAAGGGTCTGCTAAACCAGTTGTTTCTACAACTAGATAATCTAGCTTTTCTTCCCTTCCTAAAACCTTGTAAACAGCATCAACTAAGTCATTATTAATGGTGCAACAAATACAACCGTTGCTTAATTCCACCATGTTTTCATCAGTGGAAACAACCAATTCATTATCAATACCAATTTCGCCAAATTCATTCACTAACACAGCAGTTTTTACACCTTGCTGATTTGTGAGAATATGGTTGAGTAAAGTCGTCTTACCACTACCAAGGAAACCCGTAATAATTGTTACTGGTAAACCTTGTTTGGTCGCTGCCATTGGGTGAGATTCTGTAGTAACTGATGATGTCATAGTCGTAAAGGAGGATTTTGGTGTATTCTAAATTTTATCTTGATTTTGTCCACTCGGCGTTAGAGTAATACCAAATTAAGATGAAGCTGTATAGAATCAGATTTCAAGAATAATTGACCGCAGATAAACGCAGATAAACGCAGATGAAGACGGATGAATTTATGGATTTCATGATTCTGTGCCGTCTCATATAAAATTGGTATAACATATTTACATACTAGCTTGAAAAATCTGGTTAGCACTGAGGGTAAGTTCTGGGAAAGTTGGTGATACTATAGTTTGATTTTCTCTAAATTGACTAACTCGATATTCTCCATTGATTAAATGATAGATTGAATCATACTTTACCTCCAGGTGTTGACAAGATTACGAAGTATTACTAACAAGAATTATAGCCAATGATTAGCTACTAAAATTTTCATTTACGCCATTGTCATCAACTTGCGTTATCATTGTTTATCGTCAGATTGCCTTATTCCTCTATTATGACCCTATCTATTTACAATACTCTCACCCGTCGTCAAGAACAATTTACCACCGTCGAACCTGGCAAGGTTAAGATGTATTATTGCGGCGTGACAGTTTATGATTACTGCCATTTGGGTCATGCTAGAGCTTGTATTGTTTGGGATGTAGTGCGTCGTTATCTGCAATTTATCGGTTATGATGTCCGCTATATCCAAAATTTTACGGATATTGATGATAAAATTCTCAAACGCGCCAGAGAAGAAGATTCTTCCATGGAAGTTGTCGCCGAAAAATATATTCAAGCATATTTTGAAGATATGTCGCGGTTGGGAATTAAAGAAGCTGATGAATATCCCCGCGCTACACATACAATGAATGGTATTCAGAGATTAATTCACGATTTAGAACATAAAGGTTTTGCGTATCCGTCTCACGGTGATGTGTATTATGCAGTCCAGAATTTTGCCGAATATGGCAAACTTTCGGGACGGAAATTAGAAGATATGCAAGCCGGTGCAAGTGAACGGGTAAACATCGAAGACGCAGAATATCAAAAGAAGCGATACCCCTTTGATTTTGCCCTGTGGAAGTCTGCAAAACCCGGTGAACCCGCGTGGGAGTCTCCTTGGGGAAAAGGTCGCCCCGGATGGCATATAGAATGCTCGGCGATGGTACGCGATCGCTTGGGTGATACCATAGATATTCATGCTGGTGGTGCTGACTTAATTTTCCCCCACCATGAAAACGAAATTGCTCAATCGGAAGCAGTTACCGGAAAACCTTTAGCCAATTATTGGTTACACAACGGCATGGTCAAAGTAGATGGGGAAAAAATGTCCAAATCCTTGGGTAATTTTATCACCATTCGTCAATTATTAGATCGGGGTGTAGACCCAATGGCTGTGCGTTTATTTGTGATGATGGCACAATATCGTAAACCCATAGATTTTACCGATGATGCTATATTAGCAGCAACCAACGGCTGGCATACTATCAAAGAAGCTTTATTATTTGGACATCAACATGGTAAAAAATTGGGGTGGGATGAATCTAACCTAATCCAAAATCCAAAATCTAAAATCCAAAATTCCCAGATTGAGAGATTTCAAGAAGCCGTTAATGATGATTTTAATTTTCCTGGTGGTTTAGTAATAATTTTTGAATTAGCCAAAGAACTAAATCGGGAAAGAAACATCATTGTTCATCAAGGAAAAACAGAAACCCCAGCTAACGAACTACTGCAAAAATGGCAAACCCTAATTACATTAGCAGAAGTTTTAGGTTTAACTGCCAAACCAGAAACAGAAAACCCTGTCAATGATAGTTTAAGTGATGTTTATATTGAAGAACTAATTCAACAAAGACAAACAGCAAGAAAAACCAAAAACTTCGCCGAATCAGATAGAATCCGCGATGAACTATTAACAAAAGGCGTTACTTTAATAGATAGCAAAGAAGGCACACGCTGGCATAGAGGGTAAATTAAAAATTAAGAATTAAAAATTAAAAAGGAGGAGATGAGCAACTACAAAGCAATCACTGATAGAACATTTGAGTTTGCTGTACGCATTGTTAAGCTTTGTAAGGTGTTAGATGAAAGTTTAGGAGTGGCACGCACAATATCAAAACAATTGCTGAGGTCTGGAACATCTATTGGAGCAAATGTTGATGAATCACAAGCAGCGGAAAGTACAGCAGATTTTATTCACAAATTAAAAATTGCTTTAAAAGAAGCAAGGGAAACTAGATATTGGCTAAAACTACTAATTGCATCTGAGTTAATTCCTGAACATAGGTTAGTACCTATACTTGGTGAAATTAATGAATTAATCAAGATCATTGCTGCTATCATTATCAAAACACAGCAAAATAACCAAAAATGAATTCAGAACTCTGAATTTTTAATTCTCAATTTTTAATTAACACCATGTGGAAACAATTAACAACCGCAATTTCTCATTTAAACATCCCCGCTGACTGGGTAGGAATTAGAGCCGTAAAAACAACTTCAACCCATCATTCCGTGCGTGATGGTTTACCCCAAAGCAATGGTAAATCATTAGATATGGGAGCAATGATAGAAGTCATAGTTGATGGTTGTTTAGGTTATGCAGCCACCAACTCCTTAGATATTTCCAGCTTACAAAACGCTGCGGAAATCGCCTATAAACAAGCATTAGTAGCCAGTAAATGGTGGATATATCCCCTGAGTGAAAATACCCGTCCTCAAGTAGTTGGTGAATATAACTCACCATTTTTAGAACCATTTGACGCTTTTAGTCCTGGAGAAATCAACAACTTACTAATTCGGATTTGTCAGCAACTCAAAATTAACGATAAAATCATTCAAACTACAGCCACCGTCGGTACAGATCAAAAAGAAACTTGGTTTGTGAGTAGTAATGGTTCCGAAATATATCAGAATATTCTATCTCTTAGTCATCATTTTGGAGCGATCGCTCAAGATGGCACAATCGTCCAACAACGCAGCAATAACGGCGCTCATGCAAACTCTTATCAAGGAGGTTGGGAACTGTTCAAACACGATAATTTATGGCATCAAGTTCAAAAAGTTGGTGAACAGGCATTAGAATTATTAACAGCGGAAGAATGTCCAAATACCCGCACTAATTTAGTTTTAGCACCAGACCAAATGATGCTACAAATTCATGAAAGTATCGGACATCCTTTAGAAATTGACCGCATTTTAGGAGATGAACGCAACTATGCTGGAGGTAGTTTTGTTACCAAAGATGATTTTGGTAAATTAGAATATGGTTCACCGCTGATGAATATCACCTTTGATCCTACAGTACCAGGTGAATTTGCCAGTTATAGTTTTGATGATACTGGTGCAGCAGCCACCAAAGAATATGTAATTAAAAAAGGCATTTTACAACGGGGTTTAGGTAGTTTAGAAAGTCAAGCTAGAGCAGATTTACCAGGTGTTGCTTGTGCGCGTGCTTGTTCCTGGAATCGTCCCCCCATAGACAGAATGGCTAACTTGAATTTAGAACCAGGAAACGCCACCTTTGAGGAAATTATCTCAGGAATAGAACATGGGATTTACATGGAATCTAACCGTTCTTGGTCAATAGATGATCAACGTTATAAATTTCAATTTGGTTGTGAATATGCCAAATTAATTGAAAACGGTAAACTTACTAAAACCCTTCGTAATCCTAACTATCGTGCCACTACGCCAGAATTTTGGCATAGTTTAATTAAAGTTGGTAATGATACTAATTGGCAAATATATGGTACACCTTTCTGCGGTAAAGGAGAACCAAATCAAGCCATTTCTGTAGGTCATGGTTCACCAGTTTGTGAATTTGCAAATGTGGAGGTTTTTGGTGGTGGTTGATAAATTATATTTCGCGCCAAGAGGCAAAGGAGCAAAGGCGCAAAGTTAAAGTAGGTTGGGTTAAGCGATAGCGCAACCCAACAAAGAATTGATAATATATTGATCTTGAATTAATGCTACAATAAACAAGTAACTACTTGATGCCATATCAATATGATCATTGCTCAAGAATTAGAATCACAACAAGACATCTCCGCAGATGTAATATTTCCTCCTAGTGATTTATATAGTGATGAACCTCCCGTGGAAACTGAACTACATCTACGACAAATAATTTTACTTTTCAAATGTTTAGAATGGTTATGGAAAGATAGAACAAATTTCTATGCTGCGGGAAATTTGACTATTTACTATAGTCCTAATCAGAAAAAATCACAATTTTTCCGAGGTCCTGATTTTTTTGTGGTCTTGGAAACTGAACGCAAAACCCGCAAAAGCTGGGTAGTGTGGGAAGAAGATGGTAAATATCCTAATTTCATTTTAGAAATTCTTTCACCCAGTACAGCTAATACTGATAGAGAATTTAAAAAAGAACTTTATCAAAATACTTTTCGCACACCAGATTACTTTTGGTTTGATCCTTATACATTAGAATTTGCAGGTTTTCATTTAATAGATAATAAATATCAACCTTTAGAACCCAATAAAAAAGGATATTTATGGAGTGAACAGTTAGGGTTATATTTAGGAATTCACCAAGGACTATTAAGGTATTTTACCCCAGCAGGAGAGTTAGTGCCGACACCAGAAGAAACCGCAGAAGAGGAAACTAAAAAAACAGCAATACAAGTGCAAAGAGCAGAAATAGAATCCCAAAGAGCAGAAATAGAATCTCAAAGAGCAGAATGGGAAGCTAGAAGATCAGAACGTTTAGCAGCAAAATTGCGAGAATTAAATATTGATCCAGATACAATTTAAAAAATGAAACCAGAAGAATTATCAACCCTAGAAAAAACTTTTAATCAACTTGTGGAAACCCTGCTGATTAAAAAAGCAGAAAATGAACATTTTACTGTGCGACTTAGCAGCGAAAGTAGTCAATTTACCCGCTTTAATTCTGCCAAAGTTAGACAAACAGGTTATGTTCATGATGGTTCGATTCAACTAACCTTAATGGCCAATCAACGCAGTAGTTTTCGTCAGTTTACCTTTACTGGAAATTGGGAAATAGACTGGGAATTAGTATCCACTGCTTTACAAGAATTACGTGATGAATTAACATTATTACCAATTGATCCTTATTTAGTTTTACCATCAGGAAATAATATCAGCCGAGAAATTAATATTGGTAAATTACTAACTCCAGAAATATTAGTTCCCAGTATTCTCGAACCTGTGGCTAATTTAGATTTTACGGGGATGTATGCTGGGGGAATTGTCATCAGAGGTTATGGTGATTCTAGCGGACAAAAACACTGGTTTGTGACTGATTCCTTTAATTTAGATTATTCCTTATTTATGGCATCAGGACAAGCTGTAAAAGGAACTTTTGCCGGCAGTGAATGGAATGAAGCTGCTTATTTAGCTAAAATAAATGATGGGAAACAGCAGCTAGAAATGCTATCTCGTCCAGTTAAAGAATTACCAAAAGGACAATATAAAACCTATTTTGCTCCCGCTGCGGTGGCTGATTTATTGGGTATGCTTTCCTGGGGTGCTATCAGTGAAGCTAGTATTCAACAAGGTAATAGTGCTTTAGCTGCTTTATCACGTCAAGAAAAACAACTTTCTTCAAAATTCACTTTAAAAGAAAATTTTCAAAGTGGTTTAGTTCCTAGATTTAATAATTTAGGAGAAATGGCTGCACCCGAATTAACTTTAATTGAAAAAGGGATTTTAATTAATAGCTTAGTTAATTCTCGCACAGCGAAAGAATATCATAAATCCGCTAATGGTGCGAATGGTTCAGAAACCTTACGTTCTCCCGAAATTAATCCTGGTAGTTTGATTTTTGAGGAGATATTACCAAGTTTAGATACAGGGTTATATGTTTCTAATTTACATTATTTAAACTGGAGCGATCGCCCATCTGGCAGAATTACAGGAATGACTCGTTATGCTTGCTTTTGGGTAGAAAACGGCGAAATTATTGCCCCCATTGCTAACCTACGCTTTGATGAAAGTCTCTATCGTTTTTGGAGCGCAGAAAATCTCATTGATTTAACAAACTTCCAGGAATTTATTCCCGAAGTCGGAACTTACGAAAGCCGACAATTAGGAGGAAGTTTAGTTCCTGGTATGTTGGTGAAAAATTTCACCTATACATTATAAACCTTATCAACCTTAGATTCCCAACCGCAATATATATTAGGGAGGGAATTGGGGTTGAATCTTAATTCTACCACTTGTTGGGTAGTTCCACGCTGCCCTTAGGGTCAGGCGTGGGGCTTCTGTCGGTTAAGCTAAAGCACAATTACCAATTAAACAAACTCTTCCAACTGTTCTAACTTTAACCAAATATTTGGCGTTGGCACTTGTCCAAACTTCACCAAAGCATAATCACCCTTAATATCGACAATTTCCCCCTTAGTTTCAAACAAATAACTAGGAAAGCGGGAATCACTAGCTTTAGCTTCTAGACTATTTTCCAACTTTTCCCGAATAGCCCGCACCATATTGCCTTTTTTAACAGCCATAAATTCCCCTCGTTCCAAAATAAACGCTTTTACTCAAAATTTTATCTTGTACCCAGACACAAAGGTAATTTCTTTCCTCAAAAAACATAACCGCCTACCTTGGTAGTAAGCGGTTTCAGAAAATTAATATTTAGTTCAAGATAGTTCTTCCTTATCAACTTCATGATAACAAATCCCAAAGCAATTGTCAACCCCCCAATTCTCTATTTTCGCGCTTTGATTTATTTGTAAATTCTGCGGGGGGTTGCTGATTTTCGCCTCACTCAATTATTGTGCAAATCTAGCTAATAACTCCTCACGAGATAATTGTAGAAGCAAAGGAGTAAATTCTTCCCTATTCATGGCAATTAGAGGGTTGATAATTGTTTGTAGCTGAGAATCAACCTGTCCAAACCGGACTTGCATGATACTTTCAATCATAGCGCGTCGTTCCCTTTCTACACCTTCTTGTCGTCCTTCTTGTCGTCCTTCTTGTCGTCCTTCTTGTCGTCCTTCTTGTCGTCCTTCTTGTCGTCCTTCTTGTCGTCCTTCTTGTCGTCCTTCTTGTCGTCCTTCTTGTCGTCCCTCTTGTCGTCCTTCCTCAAGTCCCTCTTGAAGTCCTTGTTTTTTAAGTGCTTCTAATTGTTGTTGATACATTTCCGATAATTTCATAATCAACTCCTGATCATCTTTATCAATATCGTGTTCTTGTCGTTGACGTGCAGATAACACAGCAATTAGGTTATGTACCAATTGTATGACATCCGCAAGGAAGGGACTATTATTTGCCAGTGCTTCTAATTCTTCAACCGCTTGTCGTTGTACTTTCCCTTTCCCTAAAATTCTCAGAAATAGGGTTTCTGGTGTGTTGGGGAGTTGGTGAATCGCAATAATTACGGTTTTTAAGCCTTCTCCCAAAAAATAAATCCCTTTTCCCCAGTTTTCTTCATCTCCAGTTGTATTAAAACTTGTGAGAAGTTCCGCTGACGCAGTAGGAGAAAAAATCCATAGCCGGGGTAATTCGGCTTCATTTATACGGTTATTACTGCGATTAGATTGACGCTCTATGTCTCCATGGATGTCAAATAATTTACCCATGCAACTGCGAATTTCACTTTTAGTGACAGCATTACGGAATGGTTCGAATATAGCATAATTTCTCACCATCCGTCCCAATATTCCTAGGGCTTCCAGGCTTTGTGTTGGTTGGGGTGAAGGAATAAATACAACGTCAATTTGTCTGACTTCTGCTGTGATATCTTTACTGGTTTCTACTTGACCATAGGGTGTTAATAGTTCAGTTAGATATTGTTTGGCAAATTGATCATGGATAAAGCGAGTCATTTAAGTTGATTTGAAGACAGAAATATGAATTTAACACTAACTTTGAAATTGAGAACAAAAATGACTGGAACGCCCACCTAATTTAATGCGTTGGATAATATTACCACAAACCTTACCAAGTTAGCCAGTGCGGTAAGCTTCACCGCCATAATTACCATTAACGCCTTTAACACTCAATAAATTCATCAACAGAAAATAGTGAAGGTATTGTTAATTACCATTGATTAATCTCTACTTATAGGATAAGAAATGTGGGGTTTTTATATCGAAATATTAAGGAATATTGCATTTCTATCAAAACATAGAGCTATAGAAGGAATTCAGCCAAAAGTCCGTGATAGGATACTTTGGGAAAATGTTTATAATTGGGAGAAAACCTTTGACACTACGGGTTGCTGTTGTTGGTTCAGGACCTGCGGGTTCATGCGCTGCTGAAACACTAGCTAAAGCTGGGATTGAAACCTATTTATTTGAGCGGAAGCTAGATTACGCCAAGCCTTGCGGGGGTGCTATTCCCCTCTGTATGGTGAAGGAATTTGACTTACCTCCAGAAATTATTGACCGTCAAGTCCGCAAAATGAAAATGATTTCTCCCTCTAATCGTGAGGTTGATATCAATCTAATAAATCAAGATGAATACATAGGAATGTGCCGCAGAGAAGTGTTGGATGGCTTCTTGCGAGACCGGGCGGAAAAATTAGGGGCAAATTTAATTAACGCCACTGTTCATAAAGTTGATATTCCTGCCGGCAAGTCTGACCCCTATACAATCCACTACGTTGACCATACAGGAGAAGGAGCGCAGGGCGTTACTAAAACCCTGAAAGTGGATTTAATCGTTGGTGCGGACGGGGCAAATTCCCGCATTGCTAAGGATATGGGTGCTGGGGATTACAATTATGCGATCGCTTTCCAAGAACGTATTCGTCTTCCCCAAGACAAAATGGCCTATTACAATGAACTCGCCGAAATGTACGTTGGCGATGATGTTTCTACCGACTTCTACGCTTGGGTATTCCCCAAATATGATCACGTAGCGGTAGGTACTGGCACAATGCACATCAACAAAGCCAGAATCAAACAATTCCAAGCTGGTATTCGCGCCCGTGCTTCTGAAAAACTAGCCGGCGGTGAAATCATCAAAATAGAGGCACACCCCATTCCGGAACATCCCCGTCCCCGTCGCGTTGTTGGACGCATAGCCTTGGTAGGAGATGCTGCTGGTTATGTTACCAAGTCTTCTGGTGAAGGTATTTATTTTGCGGCTAAATCTGGCAGAATGTGCGCCGAGGCCATTGTAGAAGCAGCTAACGGCGGTGCGCGGATTCCCACAGAAGCCGACCTCAAAGTATACCTGAAACGTTGGGATAAGAAATACGGACTCACCTACAAAGTATTAGACATTCTCCAAAACGTCTTCTATCGTTCCGATGCTACCCGCGAAGCATTTGTAGAAATGTGTGATGACATGGATGTACAAAAGCTAACTTTTGATAGTTATCTTTATAAAACTGTAGTTCCCGCTAACCCCTTCACTCAATTAAAAATTACTGCCAAAACTCTTGGTAGCTTAATTCGTGGTAATGCCCTTGCGCCCTAAAAGGGGAGATGAGAAGCCCAGAAATAAATTTTGGGCTTCTTTTTTTTGGGTGAATAAATTACATATTATTTTTGTTTCACTCACCCAAATTAATCGCGGGATTCCTCTTAAAAAATCCCCTGGGCATCAATTTAAAACCAACGCGGTGAGTTGGCATTACAGGCCAATCTTCTGGACGGGGAATATGAGTGATTCCCATTGTGTACCAGACAACTAAATCTTCATTATTCACAGATTCATTATCACCAATATATTTTGGTAAACCCTCCCCCAATTGCGTTTGATTGGGATAATCTCCACCTGCATACATTTCACTGGGTTTATATTTTGTCACCCAAAAATGATGAGTTGCAAAACCTGCTTTTTTCCTAATATTTGCACCTTCTACCGCATACAAAATTGTATTTCCTCCTGGCATTAACATATATGCAGGTGAAACACCTAAATTATTTTGTTTATTTGCACTAGCAATCATCCATTCTCGACTGTGTTGAATATCCATATCACGCACAGCAGATTTTTCGGTTTTTAGTGGAGTATCTTCTACAGTTATGGCATTGCCTAACGGGTTTTTATCACCCATTGGTAACGCTTCTACATTCATTTCCATTACAGAATTAGCTTGTCCATCTATATCTAAATCTAAGCGATAATTGAAGAAATGCTGATGATTTACTCCAAAGATATTTTTAGCTAATAATCTGCCAAATGACTTATTTTCAGTTTGTTTTATGCTGGCTGTTCCCTGGACTAAATCAATTCCCGTTAACTCATTCTCTACTTCTAAAGTACCGTCTTGCCTAAATATCCAATTGATACTGTAATCATAGTTGTCAACTGTCGTCATCATTTTTATGACTAATTCACGATTACGACGGATATATTTTTGCTGATTTCTGTAATTAAAATGTTTCCAAAGGATACCGTTATCTCTTTCATAAATTCCCACTAATCCAGGTATGGTAAAAGGTTCTCCTTCACTATTAGCAAGCACTGTATTCAGTAAAACTCCATTTTCAGGAATTTCTTTACCTAATTCTAGTTTATTCGCTAATAATCCCAAATTATATTCTCCCACATCAAAGGCATTACGAAATGACCAATTGGGCTGAGGATGACCGTAAGGAACTGCCATTTCTGAAAGACTACCACGATATAAAATTGATCTATCTTTTTCACCATCATTATATTTGACAAGATACAAAACTAAACCTTCGCGGGGGTGCATTAAATAACGAAATTTCCAACCTTGCCAAGTAATTTCATTACCTTTAATTTGGAAACTTGTTCCTTCTGGTTGATTAATATTTAATGTTTTTGGTGGTGCAATTACTTGACTAAAAGCATTAACATCATAATCCCAATTTTCTTGGGAAAGAGGAACTATCCCATTATCAACAAAACTATCAACTTCACCTTTATTTAAATTAACTGTAACTAAAACGCCTTCTATGGGACGGGCATAAAAATTCCAATGTTTACCTTGATAATAAGATAATGCTCGACAAATTCGATTACCAGATTTTGCTTCTGCTGTATTGAGAATTCCTGCTCCCCAACAACTTATTTCTACATTTTTAAAATCTTTAATTCCCCGTTTTTGCATAGCTAGTTGCCAACGTAAATCTGATTTTACAACTTCGTTAGCTATGGCATAATCTGGGTTTAAAATAGCAGGTTGCCCATGCGGTATTTCTTGCCAGGAAGTGAGGTTTTTAGTGTTTAAATTAACTGTTCCAGTAAAGGTTTTATTCAGTTCTATTTCATAAACTTGCAAAAAAACCTGGCGGAGAAATGATTTACCAGGTGTAAAATTTAAGACTGCTTTTTTATCGGGTTCTTGTAAGGCAATTATGGGAAAAATTGCGGTTTCACTGAGCTTTTTTTGCTCTTTAACTATGGTAACTGCTGTATTAATTTCTTGTTCTGTTAAGGGGTTGAGAGGGTGTGGAATTATCGCTTCTTCAGCTAATACAATGTTAGAAAATCCCCAGCAGATATTAATGAAAATAATAATGCTAATAGTTAGCCTGTAAAAAAGATTTAGCCTCTTAATCATCTTGCACATTTTTCTGAAAAAGTACATTTATTGATTCGTCAACTAAAGATGAGAAACAGTAAGATTAAGAGGATATTTTAACTCTCCTCGTTCCCATAGTCTGTATGGGAATGAATTCTAGAAGGCTCTGCCTTTGATAAAAGTAGAGGCAGAGCCTCTGTGATAGCATTCCCAGTCAGAGACTGGGAACGAGATAACGAGATATGTCCAGCGCACTATATAGAAACTAAGCGACGTAAAGATTCAGCCCGACGTTTAGCAACGGGGTTATTAGGTGATAATTTGAGTGTTGCTTCATACATTTCCAAGGCTTGAGCAGTCAATTTTTTCTTCTCATAAGCGTGTCCGAGATTATTTAAGGCTGATACATAATCTGGGTTCAATTTAATCGCTTCTTTGTACTGACGAATTGCTAAGTCATATTGCTCTTGAGCAAAGTAAACATATCCCAAACCGTTGTAAATGGGAGCAATAGATTCTTCTCCCTCTTCTTCGGCTGCTTTGAGAGATTTTTGAAATAGGGGTATGGCTTGGCTAAATACTTTTTTTTCTGAATAGATACTAGCTAATTCATAATATTCTTGAGCCGTACCTTTTTCTTTAGTTAATTTGTTTTTTAACTTACCTAGAGAGTTTTCAAGTTTGCGGGTTTTGAATACTTGACGAAAAACACTCACACCTGCAAATGCAAGTAAACTAACAAAAATTGACAGATAAATGACGACTAAATTGCTATCCATTTTCTACAAATACAAATTATTAAAATACCCTATCTATTATCAGTTATTAGGTTGTATATTTCTCACTAAATTATTACAATCCCCAATATTCTATCCGTTCTTTTAGCCAACCTGTAACTGTATAACGAGCGATCGCTTCATTCACATTACGTCTTAACTCATCATACTGCAATCCCTTTGGCATAACTACAGATAATGGTTGTGCTGATAATTTAGTTGTCAATATGCGATAACCAGGATGTGCTTGCACCCAACCACTAAGAACGCTGACATCCGCTGCAAAACCATCTACCTGATTATTTTCTATTTTTTCCCAACCTTGGGCGTAAGAATTTACGCCGACCAATTCAGCAGACGGTGTAAAATATTTTAAGTATCCAACAGTGCTAGAGTTGTTGAGAACGGCTATTTTCCGTTTGTCTATATCTTTTAATTCTTGAATAGATGTATTTTTTGTAACTATTGCCGCCCCATCATAATAATAAGGAACACTGAAGCTAACAATGCGGGAACGTGACTCTGTGGCTGTGACTCCAGCAATAGCCAAATCAACTTGCTGATTAAATACTACAGGTAAGCGATCGCTATTAGCTACTGGTTGCAATTTCACAGCATCAGCTTTACCCAACAAATCACTGGCCAAACGTTTGGCTAAATCAATCTCTAACCCTTGTAAATTGCCCTTCTCATCCCTAAATCCCAAAGGACGAAGATTATCCTTAACTGCCATATTTAAATAGCCTCGCTGCTGAATTTCCGCCATTGTTGCGGCAGATGCAGTTAAATTTCCACTGAGAAAAGACAGCCAAAAAATCAAAGATAGGGTAGCGGATAATACCAGATGTAACTTATTCATAATCGCTCTGCGTTTTACTCCAATTAAAAATGCCAAAAAGTTTCTTGATTTTTAATTTTCAATTTTCCGAAGTGCCATCTGTTACATCCGTTATTCATCCGTTGCCACCTTTATCCGTTAACCGAGTTAGCGAGTTCCGCAATTTTAGCGAAGCTTGCAGGATCAAGAATTGCCAATTGTGCCAACATTTTGCGGTTTAGTTCCACATTGGCCTTTTTCAAATTACCAATTAAGCGGCTATAGCTTAAACCGTGTTGTCTAGAAGCTGCGTTAATCCGCGCTATCCACAGACGGCGAAAATCACGCTTCTTCTTTTTGCGATCGCGGTAAGCACTGCGAAGCGCCTTCATTACTTGTTGGTTAGCGGTTCTAAACAAAGTTGAGTGAGAACCACGGAAGCCTTTAGCTAATTTGAGAATTTTATTGCGGCGTTTACGAGCTACATTACCGCGTTTTACCCGAGTCATATCTTATTACCTGTGATCTTTTACAAATATGGAAGCATTAAACGCACGTTAGGTTCGTCCCGTTCATGAACAATTGCCATTTTGGACATATTGCTCTTTTTGCTAGAGGATTTATGCTCTAACAAGTGGTTTTTGAACGGTTTACGGCGGACGATTTTACCGGTACCGGTGACGCGGAATCTCTTCGCCGCAGCCTTGCGAGTCTTTAATTTAGGCATGGGATGGCTTTAATTCAACACAATCTACTATTATATATGAGAAAAGGCAAATTGTATGCCCCATTGGCAAGATCGGCAAGGATTCCCAGGACATAGCCATTATATTCAAAATATTTTACTTCAGGACTTGACAAGGCGAAAATTTTAGGTTACACTAATGTTAGGAGTAGAAATCTGTCCGCGCATATATAGTAAACTTTTGGATTGTCTGAATCAGGATTTACAGGATTTTAGGACTTACAGGATGTTGGTTTGCGGTGGAGATTTTTGATTTTCAGTTTTTTATATGATTCTTGACATCAAGACTTGACAAGATGCGATAATTGGTTTACACTAATGTTAGGAGTAGAAATCTATCCGCGCATATATAGTAAAATTTTGGATCGTCTGAATCAGGATTTACAGGATTTAAGGATGTACAGGATTGTGATATTATCATTACCTAAACTATCCTGATATGGCTACGCCACGCTTCGCTATCAGACAAATAAAAATATCCAACTTCCCACCAAAAATCATTCAACAACATCCTGTACATCCTTAAATCCTGGACATCCTGATTAAGACAATTAAACGCAGATGAACGCGGATAAACGCGGATGTTATACAAATTTTTAATTTCTCTCCCAATCCTGTAAATCCTGATTCTGACAATATGCAATCCTGGACACCTAACCCGGATTTCTCACAAAGAACTAAAAAAAAGGGGTCAAAACCTGCGAAAATGTATATGTAGAAAGCATTTCAGCAGTTATAAAGTATGACCCCATTAACAACAGATAGTACATCAAAACAGTTCAAG
>Ga0208601_1000138_pt1 | contig 16142 bp, 21 predicted proteins | sample LakMenEpi09Nov12_FD_150684 | JGI IMG/M metagenome (GOLD analysis project Ga0208601, IMG submission 150684) | Freshwater microbial communities from Lake Mendota, WI - 09NOV2012 deep hole epilimnion (SPAdes) | ecosystem: Environmental > Aquatic > Freshwater > Lake | place: Lake Mendota, Madison... | reverse complement strand
GGTTTTATCTTGCTCACGAGTTAAAAATACCCTTAAACGAGCACCCATATTTTAATCACCTCACTAGATTTATTTTCCGTATTTACTTATCTTTACATAGTTTGGTTTCTTTGCGCCGACTTACTTATTAGTGTCAGCAATTCTAATGATTGCTTGGACTAAATGAAGAACAGCATCAGATAAATTATCATCTTGCTTTAGACGAATAACTAGCATCCCATTTAATTGTTCAATCCCATGAGTAATCAATATATCTTTAATAATTATTTCTTGATTTTCTGATAGTCCAAAAGCAGAAGTTTGTAAATACAGCCAGCCAAAAGTTTCACCTAAGTCTGTTAATACATAGGATTCTTCTTTTTCTTTTAAAAATAAATCTATTAAACTACCATCAGGAAGAATAAAAGGAGTAGAAATTCGTACAAACTCATTGACGGATGAGTAAGTAAATAACTCTCCCATTGTTTGACTAATTTTTTCACAAATATTGAGTGTCATAAATCTAATGGTAATACTTGTGGTTTTTGCATGATGCCGTTATGTGTTATTTTTGACTCCAAGCAAAATTGCTCCCACACACCTACTGGATCATTGGCCAATGCAGTAATATCATTTGGAACATAAGCTCTTTTATCTCCAATAAATTGATTGTTTAAATATCCATTAAACCAACGATGCTTATGCTTTCTTCCTATTTTTACACGATCTGGATTTTGGTGATCTTCACCTAAATCTAAAGCGTATATTCTATTCCCTGATTGAGTATGAATGATTGCGTAACTAAGTTTATTTGCAAAAGAGTTATACCATCCCTTAATTATAAGTGGATAAGACTCATCTGAGATAATATCAACTCGAAATTCAAAAGCAGGAGGGTTTCTTTTATTCTTATCCCATATAACATCACCGTCAACGTACTTATTAGGATCTGCTATAATTTGTTCAAATTCGGCTTGGCTTAACATTATTTAACAGACTATCTTTTCGCATAATAAATTAAAAATATTATACTTGTAGGTGATTAGTTGCAATAGATAAAAACTATTCCACAATTATAATATCTAGCTCTAGTGATTATAAAGATGCCTCTGGTAAGCTTTACAGAGACAGATATACAAACAAAATCCCCATGAGACTACGGTATGCTACGCAAACACATACTCACGGAGAATTAGTAGTTTCAAACCTAAGTAGGGGGCAGAAAAAATAACCCAATTCCCAATCCCCAATCCCCAATCCCCAATCTAAAATGAAGAACCAGGTTCTTCCAAAAATTCCTCTTCTTGTGGAGTAGAGATCCGTCCTAAAATGGCATTACGATGGGGAAAACGACCAAATCGGGCAATTATTTCCTTGTGTCGAAAAGCTGATTCAATCGCTTTTGCACTATAGGGATCATGACTAAGTTGTTGAAATAGCTTAATGCACTTGCGTTGATCAATCGGGTCTTCACTGTGTTCAAAGGGTAAATATATGAACCAGCGTTGCACAGCCAATAATTTTCTATCATAGCCTTTGTTTGTGGCGTGTTGCGCTAATGACAGTGCTTCCCAGTCCGTTGCAAAGGCTTGTGGGGTATCACGAAACATATTTCGGGGAAATTGATCTAGTAACAGAATTAAAGCCAAACAGGTTTCTGGTGAATTCATCCAATCATGCAAATATCCGGCTACCGCTTGTTGGTAATCTTCCAGAAAAAGGTCGCGGACTTTAGCATCGAAATCCGGTTGTTTTTCAAACCAAAATGGTTGAATTTTCCCGTAGTTTGGGTCATTAGGATGACCAAACCAAAAATCCAAAATAGTTGTTACCTGTGACATTGCTATTATTGATGATTACAAAGCACCTGTCGCATTTTACATAGATTTGCTGGTAACTCCAAATTCATTGCCTGTTCAATAAAAATTGAGGGAATGGGAATATTGGGAGTGGCTTGTACCGTATAAGCTAACAGAGTACCATTACCCATATCTTTAAGTTCTAACTTGGCGTGAAAATCTGTAAATGAGCCTTTTTCCATCTGAAAGTGGATTTGCTGTCCTAATACTTCCACCACAGTCAGATAAATTTCTACTTGGGCTGTAAAAAATAAAAAAGCTTTTTGTGCCGCTTGATACAGCCGTTTAACATCACCTCTAGATATAACTTCGCTTTTAGTAACATCGGGAAAATATTGTACCCAACGGGGGTAATCTGTAATTTGTTGCCAGACATGGGATCTAACTAGTGGTACATACATACAAGCGGTAACAGCACCACCCCAGTTAGTATGAGAGCGAATTTCTGTGAAGACTTCTCCCTGAATGAGTAATCTTTGCTGATCTTGACTCCAAAGGGTATCTAATAGAGGTAGCTTGGCGTAAGCGACATTTTTAAGATTTGAGGTTGACATATATAATGCAGATATAGTGATTTTGGTAACTTTTTAAGTGATTAACCTTGATGATTTCATTGAGTTTAACTCACTTAATTCTAATTACAGTTCAATTTATGGAGTTTTCGCAGATAATTAGTCTCAAGTTCATTTTCAATAATAGTACCTTTGCCATTTTTTGTAGCGACTGTCTTGATTGTCAAGCGATAGCGCAACCCAACGCATTTGTTGGGTTATGGCTCCACCACACTATGGCTAACGCCTCCCTTGAGGGGTAGAAACAGCTTGATAATTTCTACCCATAACTATCCATATATTACTGTTTGTCCAAGTCTTCAATTAGTTGATCAACAAAATCCCTCAACCGTTGCTGCTGTGTTAGGGACGGCTTTAATTTTTTCCCTGACTCCAGGTAAAACCTTAAATTGCAAGGGTGATTTATCGTACGCTACTTGATTTTGTGGTTTAAATTTAATCCGAGGCATTGCCAAATCCTAATATGTCTGATATACTGGATATTATAGCACAACATTGAAGGTCGAATCAATGCTTTTATCATTCAAAACTGCACTAATTCCAAATAACCGACAGATTACAGCTTTTCGCAAGGCTTCTGGAGTCGCTAGACACGCTTACAACTGGGCAAATGCTCAAATCATAGATATTTTAGCTACTCGCAAAGAAGGCGAAAAACTTAAATTACCATCAGCGATTGACCTGCATAAAAAGTTAGTTGCTGAGGTAAAATCTGAACATATTTGGTATTACGAAGTTAACAAAAATGTCCCACAAAAGGCGTTAACTGACTTACGCCAAGCATGGGATAGGTGTTTTTCCAAAACATCGAAACAACCCCGATTCAAGAAAAAAGGACAGCACGATTCTTTTTATTTAGAGTCAGGGACTAAGGCAAAACCAGCAATTAAAAATGATGGGAAAAGAATTAAATTACCGTCAATCGGTTGCTCTAACTGCGGTAATCATCGTCATAAAATGCCATTAAAAAGCCGCGTTTATGTTTGTCCTGATTGTGGACATACAGAGGATCGTGACCTCAACGCAGCTAAGAATATTGACCGATGGTTTGTGGATATTTTTATCCCTGTAGCGTAGCGGTTCTTTTTAGGAACTACGGTCAGAAACGGTAAGTTCTACCGAGATTGTCTGTGGAGCGGGCAAACAAGATTGGAAGTCATTCTAAGACCGCGATAAAGCAGGAAATAAACACTAAGATTATCGCTGTCCAGATGTGTCTAGACTTTGGTAATTTTGGGTAAGTTTTATAGAACGGATACATGAACGTGTCTCAATCCAACCTACGAATCAAGGCTTTTTTCAATTTGGCGAAGGTATTGCAATAATGAAATTATGATTGCTACATCCAGTATAAATTAGGTTTTAGAAAAAAATATAATGACTCAATCATCTTTAAATGGAAAATTAATCCAGGGTTTTGGGATTCTTTTGGGTATGAGTGTATCCTTGTTTGTACTCAGAGGCTTGGGTATTCTTACTTTCTTTCCTGGGGGTGTAATTGTTTTACTGTTCTTTGGAGCGATATCTTTGGCAATTTTCAGTTACTTTCAACGAAGATGGTGGCGTTTTTAACTATCGAGGACTTACGCACTAGACAAATTAGATATCATTTCCGGCATATTACTAGGTGCTTCAAATGGCAAAACTTTGTTAATTGTGGGCAAATTATCGGGTATGATGCACCCGACAAGAGATAAAATCCACAATACATCTTTTGTCAAATCTGTCAATGCGTAAGTCCTATGATCATCAAATCCCTGCTTTTTCAAGCGAGGAGTCAGTATTAATTACCGACACTGACGATATTTCACGTGGTAAACTAAACCGCGATGGGCGAGATCAAAAGAGTCAACAGTGGCCATCCCTTGACCACTAGCGATCATCGCAGCATTCACCCGCATATTTACACTATCACCACAGGCTGACCAGACATCACCTACAGTCACTAATTTATCTCGAACGTTGTACTCAGTTTCCCCTGTAAAGGTTCTAGAAAAGACGGGGCCACGCTGACCAGCAAAAAAGTATTCTGCTCTTAGTTTCCCCGTTGTACCGGGAGCAACATAGCCCCGATAATCAGCATCGTAGAGGGAAATTTGAAACCCTTGGGGTACTTGAATCGGAATGCTCAAATTACAGCTTTTGCGTGCTTCTGATGATTTATTTCCCAGAGCGATAAATTGATCAAATAGAATACTTAGCTCTTGACCATCGGGACTAACGTTGACACTAGCAGATCCTTCAGGGCAACCATTACCACCATATCCTGCACCTACGATTTTAACTTTGCTGTCAGCAAAGGCAGGCCCGACAGAAGCTATCATCAGTGCAGCGGCAGCCAGAGAAGTTTGTACAAACTTGATAGATTTATTCTGGAAATTTTGATGATTCATAACTTATGTGTTTTGAGTATTTTCAGTAGTGTTATTACAAATGTCAACGGTCGAAGGAAAGTTGTTGTTAAGTAATTGGACAAAATAATTACACAAAAATTTGCTCTGAAATCCTTTATTAATTAAGGATTGGCAGATAATTAATATGTAATTAATTTTGTCTGATTACTTATCACAACCTTATGAACATCAAGGCTGACGTTAGGGTGAATTTGTTCCCTTAAAACCAAATTAGCAAACAAACTTAACTTTTTCTATCATTCTCATTCAGCAACCCCAACTGTCACAGATTAATGTTTTTGAATTAATTATTAAGGTGTATAAAAATGACGAAATATATATGTAAGGTTTGTGGTTATATCTATGACCCAGAAGCAGGTGATGAAGATAGTGGTATAGCACCAGGAACAGCTTTTAAAGATATTCCAGATCATTGGGATTGTCCAGTTTGTAGTGCCCAAAAAGATGACTTTGAGTTATACGAAGAGTAATATGGATGGATATTACAGAAACTTTTGATTTTGAAGTTGTTATCCTTGCAAATTGTAGTTATTGGTGGTGGGGCGGCGGGATTCTTTGGTGCGATCGCTTGTGCTGAAGCTAATCCTCAAGCCCAGGTTACTTTAATCGAAGCTAGTCGTCAACCTTTGGCGAAAGTTCTCATTTCCGGTGGAGGACGTTGTAATGTCACCCATGCTTGTTTTGAACCCAAAATTTTAGTTCAGAATTATCCTAGAGGTGGTAAAGCCCTGTTGGGTGCATTTACCCGGTTTCAACCTCTAGACACCATAGCTTGGTTTACGGAACATGGGGTGAATATAAAAACGGAAGCTGACGGACGGATGTTCCCAATTACAGATCGTGCAGAAACCATTGCTGAATGTTTAATTAAGGCGACTTTTGATGCCAAAATAGAACTTTGTATTGGCACACCTGTTACCGCTGTCACTCGCAAAAATGCCGGGTTTGAAATTCTGCTCAAATCGGGAGAAACGAAAGAATGCGATTGCTTACTTTTGGCTACAGGTAGCAGTTTAGCAGGTTATAAAATCGCTAGAGAATTAGGTCATGACATCCAACCCCCTGTACCTTCTTTGTTCACCTTTAATATTGCAGATCCTCAACTGCGGGAATTAGCAGGAATTAGTGTTAATTCTGTAAATCTGCGCTTACCTGGGACTGGAAAAACCCCATTCCAACAAACAGGCCCATTGTTAATTACCCATTGGGGTGTGAGTGGTCCAGCAGTATTGAAACTTTCGGCTTGGGGGGCGAGAATTCTCCATGAAAACCGCTATCAACATAAATTATTGATTAATTGGTTGCCAGATTTATCCCAAGAGGAAGTGAGACAAAAACTTTTAACAGTAAAAGCTGAATGGGGACAAAAAGCGATCGCCCTCCATCGTGGTGTAGACTTACCACATCGGCTTTGGCAATATCTTATCAATCGTACCCATATTCCCACAGAAGAACGTTGGGCAACCATATCCAACAAAACCCTAAATCAACTAGTCCTAGAAATCTCCCAAGGAGAATACCTAATTACAGGTAAAGGCGCATTTAAAGAAGAATTTGTCACCTGTGGAGGAGTCAACCTCAAAGAAGTCAACTTCAAAACAATGGAAAGTAAAATAGTCCCCGGCTTGCATTTTGCTGGTGAAATATTAGATATTGATGGTATCACCGGTGGCTTTAACTTCCAAAGTGCTTGGACAACAGCCTACTTAGCCGGTCAGTCCATGACGAAATCAACAGCAGATAATTAACTTCTTTCTTCCTTTGCGCCTTTGCTCCTTTGCGTCTCTGCGCGAAACAAAAATCTATAAATCGTGTTAGTAAATCAGTATGAAATTTAGTGAAATCCTCAACCAGCTTAGTGATTATATTACCCAAAGTAGCCTTGACACTGATTTAGAAATTACTGGAGTTGCAGCCATAGACGAAGCGACATCTGGAACTCTCAGCTATATAGAAGGCTCTAAATTTGCTTCATTGCTCAATTCTACCAGTGCGAGCGCTGTAATTTTACCCCCAGATGAAAAATTGCAGAATCAAGCCACAGAAAAGGGTCTTGCCTGGTTAACAACGAATGAACCAAAACTGTTGTTTGCCAAAGCGGTCACTCTTTTTTATCAACCCTATCGTCCTAGTCCCGAAATTCACCCCAGCGCGGTCATTCACCCCACCGCCAAAATTGGTGATGATGTTTATATTGGCGCTCATGTTGTCATTTCTGAAGCTGTGGAAATTGGCAACTATGCCATTATTCATCCCAATGTTGTCATTTATCCAGAAGTCAAAATAGGCGATCGCACTACCTTACACGCTAATTGTACCATCCACGAACGCAGCCAAATCGGTGCAGATTGCGTTATTCATAGCGGTGCTGTCATTGGTGCAGAGGGATTTGGCTTTGTGCCTACTCGCACCGGTTGGTTTAAAATGGAACAATCGGGTTACACCATTTTAGAAGATAGGGTAGAAGTAGGTTGTCATACAGCCATAGACCGTCCCGCTGTGGGGGAAACCAGGGTGGGCAAAGATACTAAAATTGATAATTTAGTCCAGATAGGACATGGTAGTCAAATTGGGGCTGGTTGTGCCATAGCAGGTCAAGCAGGCATGGCCGGAGGGGTAAGACTAGGAAATCGGGTAATTTTAGCTGGACAAGTGGGAATTGCCAATCAAGCTAAAATCGGGGATGGGGCGATCGCTTCGGCTCAAGCCGGTGTTCACGGCGATATTCCACCGGGAGAGATTGTTTCCGGTAGTCCAGCCGTACCTCATAAACTATACCTCAAGGCGGCAGTAATTTATAATCGCTTGCCAGAAATATATCAATTCTTTAAACAATTAAAACGCAAATCAGGTGATGAATAATTGTCATTAAAGAATGAGATTCCGTTTCTACCCCCACGCAGTTGCTACTCTGATCACTAACCTGTTAAGGTGCTTGTGTGGCAATTGCTAATCTTGCTCCTTTTACCTGCCGCACCCGATCCATCACTACCACGACTTGACCATGAGTAGCACTTTGATCAGCATTGATAATCACTACTACTTCCGTATTTTTGCCCATTAATTCCTGTACCTTTACTGGTAAAGTTTCCAGAGTTACTGGCTGGCGATTTAAACTCACATTCCCTGCTGAATCTACAGTAACGGTAATTGGTGCGGCTGATGATTGGGCTTTGGCTGTTGCTGCTTTAGGTAAATTAACTGGCAACCCTTCAGAACGATGTAAAAATAAAGTGGACATAATAAAAAATGTCAAAATAGCAAAGATGACATCAATCATCGGCACAATATTAATCTGGGCTGGAATATCCGGTTCATCTGGTAGACGCATTATGATCTATCCCCTTTTTCATAGTGACGACGATAAAGCAATTCTAACTGACCACCATATTCTTGTATCCAGGCAATTTGTCGCAAATACATACCGCGAAAGCTATTCGCAAAAAACAGAGTAATAATAGCTACAATTAATCCTGCTGCGGTGGATACCAAAGCTTCACTAATCCCAGCGGTAACACCAGCGGTTTTTGTCCCACCGACATCACCAATATTTAATGATGCAAAAGAGCCAATTAAACCCAAAACTGTCCCTAATAATCCCAGCAAGGGGGCTAAACCAATAATTGTATCAAAAATATTTTGAAACCTTTTTAATAACGGGATTTCTGCCTGGGCCTCACTTTCTAAAGCCAAGCGGAATTCCTCTGGGTTGGGTTCTTCCAATTCTAAAGCCGCTAGAAAAATTCGCGCAATCGGTAAATCAGCATTTTTGTGTAGTATATCTAGAGAGGTAACTACATTACCTTGACGATAAAAACTTAACACCTGCTTGACTACGCGATTCTGACGGCCACTAATTCCTATCCAAAACGTAATCCGTTCCAGAATGAGAGTGATTCCTAAAACGGAAAAAAATAGCAGTGGCCACATAACTACGCCACCGGCTTTGAATAAGTTACTAATTTCCATTGACTCTTTTACTAATTCTTGATACAGCTAGATTAACAGATTTTCAAGAAGAGCAAGTCTAGGCGATTGCTATGGCAGAGTGTATTTGTGGTATGATTTTTTAAACTGAATATTGGTACTGATGTTCTCAATGTTCAAAAAAATTTAAAAAAATTTCTTTTTTTAGGGTCGAAAGCGGTTGACTTTTTTTCCTCGGCGTGATATTTTGATAATGGAAATGCGTGCCTAAATAAAAATTTTGCTTATGTCCCATTATAACAATATAACCATATTACCACATTTAGCCCGCCCCACACCCTCAAAATAAAAAATTTTTTCAAAAAAAACTTATTTAAAAATAGTAAGTCAATAATTTAAACTTATGAATTAGCGCAAGAAAATCAAACCATCTTCCTGCCCTGAATCACCTGCAAACTTCCACCAGCATATAAACTAGGTTCTCCCACATCAAAACCATAATCTCTTAACAAACCAGGTAAGTCCGTTTTCAACAATTCCCAAGCCGTCTGGGTTTCAAACAACCAGAAAAATACCGCCAACCCCGGCCAAAATATCGGATTTGTGGGAGAGTGAAAATCTACCAAAGTGAAAACTCCTCCCGGTTTTAACACCCGATAAACCTCTTTAATGATTTTTTGCAGTTGTTCAGATTGCATTTCGTGTAAAGCCGCGCTAGTATGTACCACATCAAATAAATTATCAGCAAAAGGCATATTTTCAGCAAATGCTTTTATGTAAGTGGCATTTGGGACATTTTTCCGCGCTCGCTGGATAGATAATGGGGAAGCATCCAAGCCAGTGACATTTTCCGAAAAATTCACTAAAAATCTGGTTACTTGACCACTACCACAGCATAAATCTAAAATCTGAGTATCCGATTGCAGTTTTAAATTTTGTAAAGCAAGTTGACGAAACCGGGGTTCACCACCCACAGTCACAGCCGCTAACCGGGAGATGCCATCATATAGCCATTGGTATCTGTAACTTAAATCTCTAAAAATTGTGGCCATTGTTTTTTTTCCTGCCGATAAAGCTTTATATTTAATAAAGATATATTGTTAACATTAGTAAAAAATCTGTAAGGATTGGGGGAAAGTAACTGCTATGGGTCGTATAGGGGTATTATTACTTAATCTCGGCGGTCCCGACAAACCAGAAGATGTCGGACCGTTTTTGTATAATCTGTTTTCTGATCCAGAAATTATCCGCTTACCGTTTCGCTGGATGCAAAAACCTCTAGCTTGGTTTATTGCTACCCGTAGAGAAAAAACATCTCAAATAAATTATCAGCAAATCGGCGGCGGTTCTCCATTGCGACGGATTACAGAAGAGCAAGGAGCAGCCATTAAAGCTCAGTTAGGTGAATTAGGACAAGAAGTTAATATCTACGTGGGAATGCGTTATTGGCATCCTTACACAGAAGAAGCGATCGCCCAAATTACTCAAGATAACCTTGATAAATTGGTAATTCTCCCGCTTTACCCCCAATTTTCCATCAGCACCAGCGGTTCTAGTTTCCGGTTATTAGAACAACTATGGAAGGAAAACCCCAAACTCCAAAGTCTTGAGTATACCGTTATTGACTCTTGGTACAAAGAACCAGGTTATCTGCAAGCAATGGCAGAACTTATAGTTGGCGAACTGGAGAAATTTCCCCGTCCTCAGGACGTGCATATCTTCTTTAGCGCCCATGGTGTACCTAAAAGCTATGTAGAGGAAGCCGGCGACCCCTACCAGCAAGAAATTGAGGAATGCACCGACTTAATTATGCAAACCCTCAACCGTCCCAATCCCCACACCCTAGCTTATCAAAGTCGTGTTGGTCCTGTTGAATGGCTAAAACCTTATACAGAAGATGCACTGAACGAACTCGGTGTAAAAGGCGTGAAAGATTTAATAGTTGTCCCCATTAGTTTTGTTTCCGAACACATCGAAACCCTACAAGAAATTGACATTGAATATCGAGAAATAGCGGAAGAAGCAGGAATACACAACTTCGGACGTGTCCCTGCGCCCAACACTAATCCGGTATTTATTAAAGCCCTATCCGACTTGATCATTGATGCTCTCAAACAACCTAACCTGAAACTCTCTCAAGTCACCCAAATGAAAAAAAGGGTAAAAATGTATCCCCAAGAACGTTGGGCATGGGGAATAACCACCAGTGCCGAAGTCTGGAATGGTCGGATAGCCATGCTAGGATTTATCGGGCTAATTATTGAGTTAGTTACTGGTAAAGGGTTACTGCACGTGGTCGGGCTTTTACATTAATCTTCATAATTGGTAATTGTCAATTATCAATTTTTACCTTTAGACCAGTCATACCAGTATTTTACACTAAGAACAGCCAGCCAGAGGAGGATTAAAGCAATTAATCCTCCTTGAAGAGGAGCATCCACAGCAAAAAATATAAGTGTAACACACAGGACATCTTGCATAAACACTGCCCATATTGGCAATCCACGCAAGCGATAAAACCAACCTAATAAAACTAGCTGCAATACCAAAGCTAATAAACCACCAATCAAAGCAACTAACCAACTTGGTGTGGTTGTCGCTGAAGCAACGGAAAAGCCCATTAAAGCTCCTACCAAGGGAGACAAAAATAAATGAACTTGCTGGACTATTCTCTGGCCAATGAGTTTTTTGGAAGCGAATAGTTCAAATAAAGACCAACTGGTGAGTAGTCCGATTAAAACATGGGGAGAAATGTGTGATAGGACTGGCATCTGTGACCAGAGTGCCTCCCCTTGGAGGATACCAATAATTAGTAAAGGTACACCTATTCTCATCCCAGCAGCAGCACCAGCAGATAATATAGCGAGAATTTCAATCATGGGTATATCCCCGACTTTACTAAATTAGCAAAGGTGCTTTATTTATAGCGACTTTTATTCATAACGGTTTCTGATCAAGACTAATTGAAATTAATATAGTCATATTAGATGCAGATTTAATCACTATATAAACTGTTGTAATCTATGCTTTTATATTTTGAGTATAGTAATCAGCCATATATTTATTCTTCACTTTGCGACACGGAAGGAGTCAGTGGTCAGAGGGAATTGACAATTGATACCAATTACCAATTGACAATTACCAATCCTAGTTCTAAATACCCAGTCGTTGATAAACTTGTTCTAAATGCTTGAGATGATGTTGTGGATCAAAACAAGTTTCTATCTCTGCGGGTGACAAGTTTTGAGTGACGCGAGGATCTTTGCTGATTAAATCACGGAAGTTGCCTTCTGGTTTATTCCAAGCAGTGTGGGCGCTTTCTTGGACTATGGAGTATGCTTCTTCGCGGTTAAGTCCTTTGTCTATTAAGGTTAGTAATACCCTTTGACTAAAGACTACTCCCCCATAACAGTTGAGATTTCGGGCCATGTTTTCAGGATAAACCAACAAGTTATTTACCAAGTTGGTGATTTCATGCAGCATGAAATGAGTCAGAATACAAGCATCTGGTAAAATTACTCGTTCTACAGAACTGTGGGAAATATCCCGTTCGTGCCACAAAGCGACGTTTTCTAATACTGCCCCTGCATGACTTCTCACCAGTCGCGCCATCCCTGTTAACCGTTCTGAACGGATAGGATTACGCTTGTGAGGCATAGCACTAGAGCCTTTTTGCCCTTTAGCGAAAAATTCTTCAACTTCTAAAACGTCTGTTTTTTGCAAGTTGCGAATTTCTACAGCAAAGCGTTCTATGGATGCAGCGAGTAATGCTAACTGTTGCACAAAGTCTGCATGAATATCGCGGGAAATTACCTGAGTGGAAGCAGTATCGGGTTTCAGTCCGAGTTTTGCACAGGCGATCGCTTCTACACGCGGTTCAATGTTGGCGTAAGTTCCTACCGCACCGGATATTTTGCCAACAGCGATGGTTTTCTTGAGAATTTGCAGCCGTTCTTGGTGTCGCAATACTTCCGCTAACCAACCAGCTAACTTAAAGCCAAAGGTAATCGGTTCAGCGTGAATACCATGCGATCGCCCAATCATTAACGTATGCCGATGTGTTGTCGCTTTCTTGCGAATGGCATCAATTACATCTTCTAGGCGTTTTAACAACAAATCCAGACTAGCAACTAATTGTAGTGATAAAGCAGTATCCAAGACATCAGAACTAGTTAAACCTAAGTGAATATAGCGTCCTGCATCACCTACATATTCATTAACATTTGTCAAAAAAGCAATGACATCATGATGGACTTCTGCCTCAATTTCTAACACCCGCTGCGGGTCAAAATTCGCCTTAGCCTTAATTTCTTCTACTGCTGCTGCTGGAATATAACCCAGTTCTGCCTGTGCTTCGCAAACCGCGATCTCTACATCTAGCCAGGTTTTCAGCTTATAGGTTTCACTCCACAAATTGCCCATTTCGGGCAGGGTATAACGCTCAATCACATTCACAGCATCTAATACAACTGTCATATTTTACATTGAAAATTACCCACTCTTAATGCTTATCCCCACCAGATAACCGTCATATTGCAATTGAAAATTACCCCAATTCCCAATTAAACTGAGAAAATTAAGCCTAAAAAAAGTAACATTTGCCGGAGTCTTAGCAATAATGCCAGAGACACGAACCAATATTAACTTCAGGTTAAGGACAAAAAAATGCTGGCTATGGATAGTATTCAGAATGTGGATCAGCTAAATCTCAAATTAGAATCAACTTTACAGGAATTACCAGTTTGGACAATTCAAATTGAAATAAATCATCCAGGTAATGAATTAGCAATGCTTTTTGAAGAAGATCCTTTGCTGCCAGCAGCAATTCTCATTTTGAAAAAAATAAGATAAAATTCTCTTAATTTAAGTGTAAACCCTGTATTAAATTATTCTTTTTTAAGTAAGTGGACGTTAAATAACCAAAATGTGTAACGATATGTAAATTCACCTCAATGCGTTATTGTGGTTGAGTTTTAGCCATTTCACAAAACGAAATATACTTTGATTTTTCTCCGCCTACCTACTTAATAATGGATAAATCCTATCTACTTAGGTCAGCGGGGCTAACTTAAAGTTAATCAGCTACTGAAGCATCAGTAAAAAAATAGAACCAGGAATTAATTAAAGTTTGAAAGTGGGGGGTTAATCTCCTCCTTGATTTGAATTGATAATTACTTATTGTTCTCTGTTCACTTTATTCAAAGTAGTTTAATGGTTAATTATTAAAATAGATTTATCTTTCTGTTCTAGAAAATACTATGCCACAGCGGATAATTATAGAAGTCAATAATTTGTTTAAACGGGATAGAATTGTTCGTAACTTAGAACTTTTTCAGGATATTATTGTTATCTCCCTTTGCGTAAGTTTGTTTTGTGTCATGCTCATTCGCTTAGGAGATATGTTTTTATCATTTTTAAGTCCATTAGATCTACGGCAAGTAACATCTGATATTTTGTTTATTTTGATATTAGTAGAACTGTTTCGGTTGTTAGTTGATTACCTGCAAGAACGGAGTATTTCCGTAGGTGCAGCGGTAGAAATTACGATTGTTTCGGCTTTACGAGAGGTAATTTTACGTGGTGTATTAGAAATTTCCCGCGACCAACTTTTTGGACTTTCTGTATTTCTACTAATTTTATCAGGAATTTTCCTGGCTTTACCTTGGATGCCTCGTTTATTAGAACAGGTGAAAATTAATCAGCATGAAACAGTAGACACAAAACCAGAATTGTAATTTTATTGAAGAATAGGGAAAAGGATTATTTTACTAATTCCCTATTTAATTTTTGAGTATATTTGCTAAATAGTTTTTGTGCGACTCTGAACTCCTACTGATATGATAAAATAATACCTTTGCCATTACTACGTAACGCTGAGGTAAACAATCCAACCTCTAAATCAAGGCTTTTCTCAATTTGGCGTAAGTATTAATCAAAATAACTTTATCTAGACTCCGAAATAAGATACCATAGTTGCTAAAACTTGATCCTCAAATATATGTCGCAATTAACATCAAAACAATGGATTTTAATTCAACAGAGAATAACACCTTATTTATTTTTATTACCAGCCTTAATTATTTTAACATTAACTGTTTTTTATCCAGCAGTTCAAGCCTTTTATCTGAGTTTTACCAACTATGAAAATATAGGAGATCCTCCTCAATGGATTGGCTGGAAAAATTTCCTGCGTTTATCGAAAGATCCAGTTTTTTGGCAAACATTACAAAATACATTTCTTTATCTAATTGGTGTTGTGCCAATTTTAGTATTTTTACCCTTGGCTTTAGCAATTTTAGTCAATCAAAAACTGCGGGGAATGAATTGGTTTAGAACAGCATATTATACCCCAGTTGTAATTTCTATGGTAGTAGCTGGGATAGCTTGGAAATGGTTATATGCAGAAAACGGATTGCTGAATCAAATTCTCAAAACTTTAGGGATTTTTCCCGACGGAATTCCCTGGTTAACAAGTCCTGATAAGATATTGGGAATTGTTCCTATTTCCTTAGCTAGTATTATGGCTGTAACTATTTGGAAAGGCTTAGGCTACTACATGATTATTTATTTAGCTGGATTGCAAGCCATTCCCGCTGATATCTATGAAGCTGCGGCTATTGATGGTTCAGACGATATTCGTAAACATTGGGATATTACCTTACCATTGATGCAACCCTATTTAGCTTTAGTCGCCGTAATTTCGGCGATTTCTGCAACTAAAGTTTTTGAAGAAGTTTATATTATGACCCAAGGTGGACCCCTGAATAGTTCTAAGACAATTGTTTATTATTTGTATGAACAAGCATTTGGTAATTTAGAGATTAGCTATGCTTGTACCATTGGTTTGGTGCTATTTTTAATTATCTTAGGTTTATCAATTTTAAGATTAGTTGTAAATCAAGATGGGAATGATTTTAGTGTTTAATATTTAAATAGGTTTTTCAGTACATAGTATTTTCTGAAAAATCTAAATTAAGTTGAATTGCCAAGTCAAATAATTTATCAATCTCTTGATTTACCTGATCTAAACCAACTTCATTTAAGTATATATCAATAGGCATCGGTAGTTTATTAGCATAACGACTATTTTGTGTCCAGTAGGTAATTGTTGTGACAGTTTGAAAATCTGGATCACATTGCAGATAGATTCTTCCAATACCTGATTTTTTGTTAAAGCGAAGAAATCTCTTTGGAAGTGGTAGCCATAGGTAACATTGTAGATGATTCTGTTCATAAGGCTTAGTGGCAGAAATAAACTTTAATTGTATCGGCTCAATAAGTAGGGGTAACAGAGGAAAATAAGTGCAACAAGGTACACACAGTGTCATAGAATGGGAGGCATGACACAAAAAATTATTGAGAGTGACAAATCAATATCAGATTTACTGCAA
>Ga0208601_1000135_pt1 | contig 16265 bp, 14 predicted proteins | sample LakMenEpi09Nov12_FD_150684 | JGI IMG/M metagenome (GOLD analysis project Ga0208601, IMG submission 150684) | Freshwater microbial communities from Lake Mendota, WI - 09NOV2012 deep hole epilimnion (SPAdes) | ecosystem: Environmental > Aquatic > Freshwater > Lake | place: Lake Mendota, Madison... | reverse complement strand
TGATCAAAAATCCCCGACTTCTATTAATCTCAAAAGTCTATCATTTTAATTTCAAAATAACGTAGTATACTGGGGTTAATCGTATTTAACCGGAAGATGAAATACTTAACCCCAGAACAAGTTTATAAACAATGTAGTAAGTCTAGAATATGAAACGTATTGTCAAGAATCAGTTAACCGTTACGAGAATCGCTATTTTAGGGACTGAAAAACTAAATACTTGGAAATCTAACGAACTTGATTTAATTGCTTTACGTTTAGGACAACTACGCTCTGATTTATGGAACGAATTTGGCTCTTTAAAAGCTTGGGGTGTTTCTAAATTCGAGATTGATAAACAATTACGTAAATCTAAGGATAAGTATCAATTACCTGCTAAGTTATGGGATTCAACCCTCTACGATGTAATTGATGATATCCACTTGGTTCAGGCTGCTTGTGTCGAAAAGGTGATGAAATATTTGGGTCAATCGTTCCAATCATTCCCATCTAAAAAAGGGGTTTTACAACTTACATTAGAAAGTCGTGAATGGTTGGAACACCCCAAACTTTGCACATTGGTTAGAAAATTTTGGTATCGAGGTCACACGAAAGTTTGTAACCAAATTATTCTTAGGGCTTTTGATACTAAAATAGACGATAAAGGTGTGGTGTGGTTGCGTTTTGGTGGACTAACTCCATGTAAAACTCTCAAGCTACCAACGACTTTACCGACGGAAGTAAAATGTCAGTTAAGGCTAATCAAGCGTAATTGCAGATGGGAAATACATTACACGACTGACATCCAAAAAGCTGAAAAAAAGACTCAAGGTAAAATAATTGGATGTGACCGAGGTTATACAGAAGTTTATGCTACATCATCTAACGATGGTGCTAGATTTTTAGGCAATAATTTTGGTAAAATCCAAACAGAAGAAACTGATTATAGAACAGCGAAACAAGTTAAACGCAACAAAATCAGGTCAGTTTTTCATAAATCTATCGCTAAAGGAAACAGTGCCAAAGCTGATAGAATCAAACGGAATAACCTTGGTAAAATCAAGTGGAATAATCGGGAAACATCCTTTAAAGGTAGGATTAAAACCATCGTTTTTACAGCCACCCATGACTTGATGTTAAATGCAATCAAGGTAGCTTTTGAAGATTTGACGGAAGCAATAAAAAGCAAAAAACTCATGAGAAAGCGCATGAAGAGAAATGTTTCTTCATGGTGCAAGGGGATGGTTGCGGATGCCCTCAAACAAGTTTCAACCCGTGTAGGTTGCACGGTCGTTAGTGTGAATTGTGCATATACGTCACAACTTGACTCCAGATTTGCTACCTTAACTGGTAGTAGAAATGGTGACAAGTTTACCGGACATGATGGGGTCGTAATGCACTCAGATACTAATGCTGCTGATAACGTTCTAGCAAGAATGAGTGATGTTGAAATCACTCGATACATGAAACATTCCGATGTAAAAGTAATCTTGCTAGAACGGACGCAGAAGTTTCGGGACTCCATAGTAATGGAACCCGAGGCGATAACGGGCAAGGATAATACCCGCCTTCGACTCTACCAGCTCTCCTTACGAGTAAGGTCAATCAGAGAGCGAATTATCAGCAATTAACGCTGTTTGACCAAGGTTAAACTACGTTATTTGTGTATCTCGAGGATCTCAATTACTTACTTAGGACTAACTTTATCAATCACCTTGATTTTACCATCATCGCCCACAGTCCAGACATCATAAGTACCAATGACATCACCATTAGCGTCAACATCTACATCACCGCTTGCGCCTTGATAATTAATCTGTTTGCCTGCTTTAAGTAGCTTCAATCCTTCACAAACATCACTAACTGGTGTACCCTTACCAGCGGATACTTCCCGAATTTTACCAGCAATAGCAACCCCGGTATTTTCCTTCGCAGCTTGGGCGGCTAATACCAACAAAGCCGCAGCGTCCCAGGCTTGAGGTGCATATTCTCCAGGAGAACCGCCTTTTTTCTCTTTCCAAAGTTTATTAAAGTTTTCCAGACCTGGACCACTAGAACCAGGAACTGTCCCAATTGCCCCGGATAAAATATACTTACCATCACTAGCTTTGCCTACTTGATCAGGGAAAGTAGGGGATTTTACGCCGTCTGTCAGTAAAATTTGTACGCCTTTGGTGACACCTTGCTGATAAGCAGCTTTGAGGAATAAACTCCCAGTTTCCGCATATAACACCCCTAAAACCGCATCTGGTTTGCCAGCAAAAGCCGCAGTTGCTTCTGTATCAAAAGTTTGAGCTTTGGGATCATAGCGAATAGGTTTATCTTTATTAATTACTGTTCCCCCTAATTTTTCAAAAGTTTCCACAAATGCTTTTTCAAAACCTACACCATAGTCATTGTTAATAACTACTGTGGAAACTCGTTTAAAACCTTTTTTCCGAGCAAGTTGGGCTAAAGCCAATGCTTGATAGGTATCTGGGGGAGCAGTCCGCGCCCAAAAGCCCTTAAAGTCGCCTTTTTTAGCTTTGTCGGTAAATACAGGACTGGTGCTACCAGGAGAAATCAGCATGACTTTATTGGGTACAGCCACAGAAACCGCCGCAGTGGAAACGCTACTAGCAAAAGAACCGACTACACCACCGACTTTATCTAAAGTTGCTAATTTGGTCATTCCCGCAGCACCGGCTTTAGGGTCTGTTTGGTCGTCTACTTGTACTAAACTGACTTTTTCACCATTCACACCCCCACAAGCGTTAACTGTGTCTACCAGTAAGGGAACTGAACCAACCATTTGTTGTCCAATAGAAGCCAAGTCACCAGTTGTTGGTAATAAACTCCCGATTTTCAGTCCTTTAGTATCACTGGTTGTAGTGGTAGCTGTTGGGGAGGTGGTACTATTTCCGGTAGATGATGAAGGATTAGGATTTTCACAAGCGGCTAACAAGAAACCACTGGCTAGGGTAGCTAGACTCAAGGCTAGGGAAACACGAATTTTTGCCATAGTTAATCACACAGATATTTAGAAAAATTGATGTAGATATATTTACATCAAGCCTTTAAATCGCAGATTATAACATCCTCACACTATCATTGGTTTTAAATTATAAGGAAGAACGCCGAAAACCCTTGAAAATGTGGCTTCCTGAGTCAGCCACATTTGGGCTTTAGACAAGGGAAGGGATGAAGGCTAGAGGCTTTCCTTTATCCTGCATTGACGTTAATTTGAAAATTTGAAATAATTTCAAATTTTAATCCATATTCGTGATAGAATTAAATTGTCACTAAAGACATAAAAAGCTACCGAGGGACTCTCGGAAAGTTACGCTTGTCAGACATGATTTCGCCCGCCAGGGCCAACGAAATCAGGGCAAGAACCCAAATATTTAAGGAACTCTGCCTGAAACTGGGATAACTGAGGGATATAGACTGAAACTCTCTATAGAATCTCCGCGTCTAAAGACGCGGAGAGTGTCAATCAAACCATAACTTTTTCACCAGGTTGAGGAGCAATTACCTGGGTTGTTAAATTGTTTTTTTCCAGTAATGTGCGAAATTCTTCTACAGTTCCCTTAGCTTGCAGGAATTTTACCAGTAGTCCTGCAAACAAAATATCCCCTCCGGCTGCGGTAGGGAGCATAAATCGAGGTTTTACCGATTTTGCTACTTCTAGGGCGCCATTCATGCCTTTGATAATCGGACCGAGTAGGGGTAAACTCAAATCAATGATTGGTGTAATGACTACGTCAATGGGTGCTATTTCTTGGAGTTGGGGGGAATGATAGCCATGTGGTTCGTAATACAGTGTGGAATTATTTGCTAAATCTTTAAGCAGATAGCCGTTTTCTAATAAAGTCGGTCCAATGGGAGAACCGGGAAAAGCTTTGATTTCTATTTGATGATTTAAGGTGAAGGTTTCACCATGATTGAGACTGATGATTTGTTGATAACCCAATTGTTTGACAACTTTAGCCGCATTGGGGGAAGCAATAACAGGGATATTTTTGTCAAGCTGTTTTAAGGTGGGTGGGTGTGCGTGATCTTCTAATCCTTGAGAAAGCAAAATTAAGTTTATATTATCTGGTATTGACCGATCTTGAGTCCGAGAACCTTTAAATAACCAATCTAAGTTATTAAAGGTTAAATCACCAATTAACCAAGGGTCAATTAATATCCGCTGTTCACCAATTTCAATCAACCAACTATTACTATCTAACCAAGTAAGGTTCATATTACAGAAAACTTGCTAATAACGTGATTCTTTGATGGAAATACCTGTGTTCTGGCTCAGGGTATAACTTAATTTTATTTTGTTTTATTCATTTCTATTTCTTTATTTTGCTGATGATAGGCAAGAATCATTTATTTGAGTGCATTTTGTAACATAGCTCTACATATTTCTAGTGTTTCTCCCTCGGTAATGACTTCTTGCCATTTAATCTTACTGTTTGCTCTCCCCAATCAAAGTGAGCCGCTATTTTTTCCACATACCAACCATCTGCATTTAATCTGATCACTTCAGCTCTATCTTTTACTTTCTGTGGTACTTTCGCTGTTCTCCGGTCAAACAACTCTCTATCTTGTTCTCTTGTCAGGAATATCCTTAACCTTGACCCCATATTTACATTACCCTAATATATGTTTTTCCGTATTTACTTATCTTTGCACACCTTTGATTTTTTTTGTTTACCTACTTACTTTTTGAAGTGCGGAATGTGGGCAGCAAGATGGTTTTTGCGGAGTTTAGCAGCACCAAAACAAACACCTAATGTCCTAGACCAGCGTTATCACCTTCCACCAAACCGCTTAATGTTCCTCTAACAAACCCGTTGGTTGGGGTAGGATAGCCATCTACATCCTGAAACTGAAAATTGAAATTAATAGCATGAGCCTAGGCAGCAGCCAACAAAACAGAAGCTGCAAATCCTGTCGCAGCAAGAGTTTTAGATATTATGGGGGGTAGCAATATTCATCTTGATCATGATTATCAAATCCTCATATTTGCCTGACTCCATGAGTTTACCCTAAGTGCGTAGTGAGAACAAGCACTAAAATAATTATTTATTATCTAGAAAAAATACTGAAAAAACCAGATCCCCGACTTCTTCAAGAAGTCGGGAATCTTCAAATCAAAAATTCAATTCTTTAGTTTATCTAAAATCACATTTAAGTTATGAAATTCCCTTTCTAAGATAGAAGCAGGAACATGACCTCACAGCAAACTACTAGGAAGCGAACAACATGACACAAATATCAGAATCTTTAGATTTGTCCACAGATAAAGCTTTAGATCGTGATTGTACAACATTATCCCGCCACGTCCTCCAACAACTACAAAGCTTTGGACCTGATGCCCAAGATTTAAGTGCGCTAATGAATCGAATCGCTTTAGCGGGTAAACTGGTGGCTCGGCGTTTGAGTCGCGCTGGTTTAATGGAAGGGGTGCTGGGATTTACTGGAGAAGTCAACGTCCAGGGAGAATCCGTCAAAAAGATGGATGTTTACGCCAATGAAGTATTTATTTCCGTGTTCAAGCAAAGCGGCTTAGTCTGTCGTCTCGCTTCCGAAGAAATGGAAAAACCCTACTACATCCCCGAAAACTGCCCCATTGGTCGTTATACTCTCCTTTATGACCCCATTGACGGCTCATCTAACACAGATAACAATCTCAGTTTAGGTTCTATCTTTGCCATTCGTCAGCAAGAAGGAGAAGATGCTGATGGTGAAGCCAAGGATCTACTTACAAATGGACGCAAGCAATTAGCAGCCGGATATATTCTCTATGGACCAAGCACTATGCTAGTTTATAGCATAGGTACAGGTGTACATTCATTCATTCTTGATCCTAGTTTGGGTGAGTTTATTCTCTGTCAAGAAAATATCAAAATGCCAGATCATGCCGCCACCTATAGCGTTAATGATGGTAACTTCTGGCAATGGGATGAATCTTTTAGAGAATATATTCGTTATGTTCATCGCACAGAAGGATATAGTTCTCGCTACAGTGGAGCAATGGTGAGCGATATTCACAGAATTTTATTACAGGGTGGGGTATTTCTCTACCCAGGAACATTACAAAAACCAGAAGGTAAATTACGTTTGCTGTATGAAACTGCTCCCCTAGCATTTTTAATTGAACAAGCTGGAGGTGTAGCGACTACAGGAACAATGGATATTTTAGATGTAGTTCCCAGCAAACTGCACCAGCGGACACCATTAATTATTGGTAGTAAAGAGAATGTAGAAAAAGTGATGTCTTTCATCAAAATAGGTAATTAGACAAAATTCCGATTTAACCGACTTTAGCCATAAGACAGGAATAAATCCAGGATTCTGTATTCTATAGACCTCTTGCAATAACCTGTCCGTGTCCTTTCCGTGTCATTCATGAACTCTTTCAAAGGTCAAGTCAAGCTATTCTCACCTATAGAGGAGATTGCGGAATTTAAGAAAAGATCAGGAAGTAGTACCGCAGGGCGGAAGTCAAAAGTCAAAGGTCAAAAGTCAAAAATAATATAGAGTAAGCTTTTTGGCGATTGAGAATGGCCATTTTATTTACGCCGTGTTGTACTAGAGATCTTTTTCTTCTTGCCCTTCACCTCTGGCAAAATCTAAAATCTAAAATCTAAAATCCTATGGTCAGTCTGCTAGAAAATCCATTGCGCGTCGGTCTACAGCAGCAAGGGATGCCCGAACCACAAATTATCGTCATCTTTGGTGCTTCTGGAGATCTAACCTGGCGTAAATTAGTACCAGCACTGTATAAATTGCGGAGAGAAAGACGTATTCCCGCAGAAACCACCATTGTGGGCGTAGCGCGTCGGGAATGGAGTCACGAATACTTCCGCGAGCAAATGCAAAAAGGCATGGCAGAAGCTCACGCTAATGTGGAATTAGGTGAACTTTGGCAAGACTTTTCCCAAGGTTTATTTTACTGTCCTGGGAACATAGATGACCCCGCAGGATACCAAAAACTGAAAACCCTATTAGCTGAATTGGACGAGAAACGAGGAACAAGGGGAAACCGGATGTTTTACCTCTCTGTTGCCCCTAATTTCTTCCCTGAAGCTATTAAGCAACTAGGGTTAGCAGGAATGCTAGAAGACCCCGAAAAACAGCGGTTAGTCATTGAAAAACCCTTTGGTCGTGATTTAGCTTCTGCTCAAAATCTCAACCAAGTAGTACAAAAGGTTTGTAAAGAAAACCAAGTTTATCGTCTTGACCACTATTTAGGGAAAGAAACGGTGCAAAACTTGCTGGTTTTCCGCTTTGCTAATGCCATTTTTGAACCTTTGTGGAATCGGCAATTTGTAGATCATGTACAAATTACTGTAGCCGAAACTGTGGGAGTAGAAGACCGGGCGGGTTATTATGAAAGTGCGGGCGCGTTGCGAGATATGCTGCAAAATCACCTCATGCAGCTTTACTGTTTAACCGCCATGGAAGCACCTAACTCTATGGATGCTGACAGTATCCGCACGGAAAAGGTTAAAGTGTTACAAGCGACTCGTTTAGCTGATGTTAATAATTTGTCAAAATCAGCAATTCGTGGACAATACAGCGCGGGTTGGATGAAAGGTCAACAGGTGGCAGGGTATCGAACTGAACCAGGTGTTAATCCTGAATCTACTACCCCTACTTACGTGGCCATGAAGTTCATGGTGGATAACTGGCGTTGGCAAGGTGTTCCTTTTTACTTGCGAACTGGCAAGCGGATGCCGAAAAAAGTCAGTGAAATTGCGATTCATTTCCGCGAAGTTCCTTCAAGAATGTTCCCCTCTGCGGCTCAACAAGTAAACGCCAATGTTTTGGCCATGCGAATACAACCCAATGAAGGTATTTCCCTCCGGTTTGATGTAAAAATGCCCGGTGGTGATTTCCGTACCCGTGCGGTAGATATGGATTTTAGCTACGGCTCTCTAGGTATTTCTGCTACTTCCGATGCCTATGATCGTCTCTTCCTTGATTGTATGATGGGCGACCAAACTTTGTTTACACGGGCGGACGAAGTAGAAGCGGCTTGGCAAGTAGTTACACCTGCCTTGTCTGTATGGGATTTACCAGCCAATCCTGCGAATATTCCTCAGTATGAAGCCGGTACTTGGGAACCAGAAGAAGCAGAATTACTAATCAACCAAGACGGTCGCCGCTGGCGCAGACTTTAATTAGTCCTTGGTCATTGGTCAGTAGCAAAACAACAAACAACTGACAACTGACAACTGACAACTGTACGGGCGAAGCATTTGGAGAACTATTTTTTGCAATGACCGATAATTTATCTTCCAAATGCTTCGCCCCTACTGACAACTGACAACGAACAACTGACAACTGACACAATATTAACTATGGTTTCTACAATTTTTTCTTTGCAAGCGCCCAAGGATGTTTCCCTCACAGAAATTGAGGTAGAACTTAATCAAGTTTGGCAAAGTTACGGTATTCAGGGGGAAGATGGTACCTTACCCGCTGCTACCCGCGCCACAACATTTACTTTAGTAGTTTATGAACCGGAAGAAACTCAGTATTTGTTAACTGCAACCGGCTTTTACAATGGTCCAGTTGACGGTATTCTCGGACCACAAACAAAAACAGCTTTGCAGGAATTACAAAAAAAGCATCACCTTCCAGAAACTGGTACTGCTACACCGGAAACTTTGACGGCTTTACGGGCTGAATATTTCCAAAAGCAGCGCACTGGACCAAATGGAGATAATCATGGTGCAGCCATGGGGTATACTTTTAGTCCTACCAGTCCCACGATTGCTGACGAAATTGCTACCCGTAACCCTTGCCGAATTATTGCTTTATGTCCCATTGCCGGCGATGATGAAGGGGTAAAAGCCCAAGTTTCTGCCTATTGTCCCATTCAAAAGCAATCTTCCAGCACTCTTATCTGTTGTGAGTACATTACCCTTACTGGTACTGTTGCAGCTTTAGAACGCATTGGGGGCATGATTCCCGCTTTGTTAATTGGTGGTTTGCCTAAGTTCCTATGGTGGAAAGCTACACCAGATGCTGCCAACTTCTTGTTTAAGCGATTAGCGGCAGTTTGTAATAATGTCATTGTTGATTCTTGCAACTTTAATACACCAGAAGATGATTTACTCAGCTTGCAGAAGTTAGTAGAATCTGGTATACCTTTGGCTGATTTGAATTGGCGGCGGTTGTCAGCATGGCAGGAGTTAACAGCACAAGCTTATGATGCGCCTAATCGTCGCGCTGCTCTTAGAGAAATTGATCGTGTCAATATTGATTATGAAAAAGGCAATGCTGCTCAAGCCTTATTGTATTTGGGTTGGTTAGCTAATCGCTTAGAATGGCAGCCAGTTTCCTATAAACAGGAAAACGGTGATTATGATATCACCTCGATTCAATTCCTGTCTCAAGACCAAAAACACATAGAAGCTGAGTTAGCAGGTGTTCCCATTGCTGATATGGGGGAAATTATCGGTGATTTAATTGGTTTGCGTTTGAGTTCTACTAATATTCAAGCTAATTGCGGAACTGTGATTTGTTCGGAAACTGGCGGTTGTATGCGAATGGAAACTCATGGAGGCGCTCAGTCGTCTGGGTTGTTCCAACAAGTAACTTCTCTTTCTGAACAAAAAGCCGAAGCGTTGTTAAGTCAACAAGTACAACGCTGGGGACGTGAGGCTTTATTTGAAGAAAGTTTAACTGCAATTGGCAACACTATTAAGTTAGGCAAGTAGTTAATGGGTAATGGGTTAGTTGTCAGTTGTCAGTTGTCAGTTGTCAGTGGAAAATATTTTCCCCATGCCCTCTGCTTCTGCCCTCTGCTTCTGCCCTGTTCCCTGTTTTAAATATTAAAAAACCCGGATAAACCGGGCAGATGTACTTTTTGTCGGGTGTTAGCTAATGATAATTATTGGTTAATTTCACAAGTTAAAGGACAAGCTGCATAAACAGTGGTTTGGGCTTTTTCAGCTTTACCATGCAACCAACTTAACCATTTTATTTGCGTAGGATGAATACCTTTAGCTGTTAGCACTCCAGCAGCAATTAATACTGCCATAACATTAAACATTACTAAACAACCTGCCACAACTAACACGGCACTAGCGGGCATCACAGATTGTAAAACAATGGACAATAGACAGCCAACTGTAGCCATCAATACAACCAATGGAAAGCCGACGACTAACAAGCACACTGCCAATGTAAATGTCCAGATTAAAAAGCTTTTCATCATTAATAAGGAGTCGGTCTGAACTAGATTAGAGCTTTGAGCAGAAACCATGACTTTTCCTCCTAATACACAGCAAGTTTAAATTTCAGTTGTTTATCACTCGAAAGCGAATTAACTGATTTTGTTTCAGTGAAATTTAGTATATAAAACCTTAGCTCCAAAATGAGCATTTCTTTACTAAAGTTTACAGTTGATTTTTTCTACTTATGAATAAGAATTCACATATACCCACAGGTAGGGAAGAGAGTTTTGGTCTATGCCTTGAGAAATATAGACTAAGGATAGATGAGAAGCAGATATTGATCCCCGCAATCTGATTACCCAGATGCTTAACATTTCTTATAAAAAACGATATTATTTCTCATAATTTATCAAAAAGTGATCAAAACAGATTGTAGATGATGGGTAATTCTTAATTTCTTTCACTTTGCCCCGCCTCTTTATCCTTGATTCCTCTGTATTACTAGTTGCTAATATATTACGTAAATCCTATGAAAGACCAAGGATAATCAGTATGTGTTAAAAAATATGTATATTGGTGAATAACCCACTAAGAAGACTGCATAACAGAGGCAGGGGAAGCAGGAAGCAGGAAGCAGGAAGCAGGGGACAGAAGGAAAATATTTTCCACTGACAACTGACAACTAACAACTGACAACTGACAACTGACAACTGACCAATTAACAAAAGTGAAGATATATGACAGAATCACAAACATTCAGAATACCGCCACCCTTGCCAAAAGTAAAAATACAGCATCAGTCGGCAAATTTAGAAATGAATGCACCAGCGCCGTCAATAATTACTCTGCCACCACCAATATATTCTTATGACAATGCGCCCACAGATGAACCTTTAGAACGGACATTGGTACAGCTTATCCAGGAAGCATTTGATGAAGGTTACTCTGATGTTCACTTGGGAGTAGGAGAAATACCCCGCTTCCGCAACCGGGGCGAAATTCTGACCACAAGTTACCCCGAAACTGATAAACCGACTTTTATGAATTGGTTGCGGGAGATTCTCACTGATGCACAAATTCAAAGGTTTCAAGAACAGCTAGAATTTGATGGTGCAACTCAGTACGATTTTGCCCGTGTGCGGATTAATGTGTTTGATTCCCTGCGCGGTTATGCTATGGTACTGCGGTTAATTCCTCTCAAAATTATGTCTATGGAGCAGTTGCGCCTACCACCAGTTTTTCGAGATATTTGTCACCATCACAAAGGCTTGGTTTTAGTAACAGGTCCAACTGGTTCAGGTAAATCCACGACAATGGCAGCAATGGTTGATTATATTAATCGGGAGATGGCTAAACATATTATTACGATTGAGGACCCGGTAGAATTTGTCCACCAAAGTCGTAAGTCCTTAGTTAAACAGCGGCAAGTGGGAATGCACACCCGCAAATTTGATAATGCTTTAAAAGCAGCTTTGCGGGAAGATCCAGATTTAATTCTGGTGGGGGAAATGCGGGATAAGGAAACTGTAAATACGGCACTAAAAGCGGCGCAAACAGGTCAATTGGTGATGGGAACTCTGCACACTAATAGTGCGGTAAAAACTATTGAACGGATTCTCAATTTGTATTCGGGTGAAGAACAGGAAGCTATGCGGATAGCGCTTGCGGAATCTTTAGTAGCTGTAATTGCTCAAGGTTTATGCCGCACTACAGATGGTAATCGGGCGGCTTTCCACGATATTCTCATTAATACTGAGGCTGTTAAGGAATGGGTGAAGAATGGCAAGTATGATGAGATTGCGGACTTGATGAAACAAGCCAGTTTTGATGGCATGGTGACAATGAATCAGTCATTACTCAACCTTTACCAAGAAGGCCGGATTACTGAAGAAACAGCTTTGGAAATGTCGGCAACTCCTAACGAAATGGCGCAATTCCTCCGAGGTCGTATTTAATTAACAACTGACAACTGACCCATGACAACTGACCAATGACTAAGTTGAATTTAGACAAACTATCTAAACCCCAGTTGTTCAAGGGTATTGCCTTGTTTACGCCTGGTGGGGATTTGATTTATTGTATTGACCCTAGTAAGCAAGGAAGATGGCATTTACATTTATGTGCGGCTTTGCAGGAAATTCTCGACTTACCAGAGCCGCCACATTTTTTAGTACCTTGTTATACTGCAACCATTGATCACTGGTTAAATCCTCGGACTCAAAAAGTACAAATTTTTGCGGAGGCTTATCCAGCAGTAATGCGTCGTCAAGCTGTGCTGAATGCGATTTTTGGGACGGGAGATTTGGTTTGGCAATCAGCACCTTGGCAAGATGGTTTGTGCGATCGCTTGGTATTATCAACTTATCGCTCTACATTTCCTCAACTTTGGCAAGATCATGATTTAATTGTGCGTTTGGATTTGGCTGATTCTCCCTCACAGTACCAGCAACCAGTCATTAATACACAACCAGTGCTACAAAAGATCCCAGGTCCCCCAGGCTTTGTTTTGCGCTTGTTTGTGGCTGGTCATAGTGCGACTACAGAAAAAATTTTACAAAACCTGCACGAATCATTAGAGCGATCGCTAGGATATCCTTATACTCTCAAAGTTATTGATGTTCTCACCAATCCAGAACAGGCAGAAATTGATCAAGTTTCTGCTACTCCTACTTTAGTTAAGGTTTGGCCTCATCCAATTCGGCGCATGGTTGGTAATTTACATAATGCGGACAAACTCCTACAAATGTTAGCAGGGCAATAGACAACTGATGACAAAGAATGTAGAGACTCTACAAGGATTTTAGGACTCGAATTAGCTGTAAAAAATCCTGTTAATCCTGATTCTGACCTTAACGGGTGACAAGGCGGTTGAAGATGAGATGTGGCAATAATTTGAGAAAATAAGGGAGTAAAAAAATAGGGACAAAGAAGCCCCAGAAGCAAAAAATGTTACCACAATCATAACAATTTTCCGAAAGCATTTGTACGTTCGCAAATTATATGTCGCATTTCGCAAGTCATGTCGCAACTGCTTTTAAGGGCTAGAACCTTTATTATATAAGCATTATAAGCTATTTACCCCTACAAAAGACAAAATTACCTAATTCGCATATTGTATGTTGCAAAACCTGATTTCGCAAATTAAACGTCGTTTGTTAAGATTTTGGTATTTTGCAAATTAGATGTCGCATTTTTGAGAGATTCATGGTACATTAGTACCTTAATCATTCATGAGTGGGTTTCACTCTATGGCAGACGAAGAATTTGAGTTCACTGAAGACTCGACGCAAGTTCCAGACGCTATTTTGCTAGGCAAGAGTAATTTTGTGGTAGATCCATCGCAAATTATTCTGGCAACGTCGGATAGACATAAACTGACATTTAATCTCATCCAGTGGCTTGCTGAATCTCCCAACCGCACTATTAAGTCTCAAAGAAAACAGGCAGTTGCAAATACTCTTGATATTTCTACTCGCCAGGTGGAACGTCTTCTCAAGCAATACGATGAAGATAAGTTAAGAGAGACAGCAGGAATAGAACGAGCAGATAAGGGAAAATATCGGGTTAGCGAATATTGGCAAAACTTCATCAAAACAATCTATGAAAAAAGTCTGAAAGACAAACATCCAATATCACCAGCATCTATAATTCGTGAAGTGAAGCGACACGCAATTGTGGATCTTGGACTAAAGCTAGGAGAATATCCCCATCAAGCTACTGTTTATCGAATTTTAGATCCTTTAATTGAACAACATAAACGGAAAACAAGAGTTAGAAATCCGGGTTCGGGATCTTGGATGACAGTGGTAACAAGGGATGGCGAACTACTGAAGGCTGACTTTAGTAACCAAATTATCCAATGTGATCATACTAAATTAGATGTTCGCATAGTTGATAATCACGGCAATTTACTGTCTGAGCGTCCTTGGCTAACTACTATTGTGGATACTTTTTCAAGCTGTGTTGTTGGTTTTCGGTTATGGATAAAACAACCCGGTTCTACAGAGGTGGCTTTAGCTTTCAGACACGCTATTTTACCTAAAAACTACCCTGAAGATTATCAACTTAATAAGTCTTGGGATGTATGTGGACACCCCTATCAATATTTTTTTACTGATGGTGGTAAAGATTTTCACTCAAAACATCTCAAAGCCATTGGTAAAAAATTAGGATTTCAGTGTGAATTGAGAGATTCCTACGGAGCGCTTCGCTATCGCCCACCGGAAGGCGGTATTGTGGAACGAATTTTCAAAACTATTAATACTCAAGTTCTCAAAGATTTACCTGGTTATACAGGGGCAAATGTTCAGGAACGTCCCGAAAATGCTGAGAAAGAAGCCTGTTTGACAATACAGGATTTGGATAAGATTCTCGCTAGTTTCTTTTGTGATATTTATAATCATGAGCCTTATCCTAAAGAGCCTCGTGATACGAGATTTGAACGCTGGTTTAAGGGTATGGGAGGAAAACTACCTGAACCTTTGGATGAGCGAGAATTAGATATTTTTTTGATGAAAGAAGCGCAAAGAGTTGTTCAAGCGCATGGATCTATTCAATTTGAAAACCTGATTTATCGAGGAGAATCACTTAAAGCATATAAAGGTGAATATGTAACGCTGAGATATGATCCAGATCATATCCTGAGTTTATATATCTACAGTTGTGAAACTGATGATAATACAGAAGAATTTTTGGGTTATGCTCATGCCATCAATATGGATACCCATGATTTGAGTATAGAAGAATTAAAAGTCCTGAATAAAGAGCGAAGTAATGCTCGTAAGGAGCATTGTAACTATGATGCTTTATTAGCATTGGGTAAACGCAAGGAACTTGTAGAGGAACGTAAAGAGGATAAAAAGGCAAAAAGGAACTCAGAACAAAAGCGTCTTCGTTCTGCATCTAAGAAAAATTCAAATGTCATTGAACTACGCAAAAGTAGAGCTTCTAAATCTTCAAAGAAACAAGAGAATCAAGAAGTTTTACCAGAGAGAATTTCCAGGGAAGAAATCAAGCTTGAAAAGATAGAACAGCAACCACAGGAAAATCTATCAACTTCACCTAACCCTCAAGAAGAAGAGGATTAATGAAAATGCTCCCGTCTCAGGGAATGACGATGAAGCCTAGACCAATTAGGTTATGTGCTGCTTGCTATGCAGAATCTCCTTGTCATCGGGTTGAGTGGCAGTTAAAGGATAGAATGAAATGCGATCGCCACAATTTACGTTTATTAATAAAATGTACTAACTGTGAAACCCCTTTCCCAATTCCCGCAGATTGGGTTAAAGGTGAATGTCCTCATTGTTCTCTATCTTTTGCAAAGATGGCGAAAAGGCAAAGGCGTGATTAGGAACTTTGGAACAAGTTACAAATTATAAAATTTTGGAGATGTAGTTTAGACATGAATACACCTAAGTTAATTTAGTTTATTGAATTTGTCCTGGATTTAACCTGCTCATGAGAAAAGAAATAAGTCGTTGATTACCTTGCTGGCAGTGAATATGGAGCATTCTAAATACAGCGGCTTTTAAGAATGCACGATCACTAATCCCCATTTCCTCATATAAAGTAGCATAACGATTGATACCATCTACTAATTCCCCTTCAGAACTAGGAACAAAATTTGCAGATTTACACCAAGATTTAAAATCATCCAGCCATCTCTTGAATTTCGGGTCTAGTTCATCTTTTTCATATCGTTCTCGAATGTGGAATACCTCATCCCAAGTAGTTACCTCCTCAGTGTTTAGGCTAAACTCAATTTGCCATTGCGGTAGTTGTCCATCATTTCCAGCAAAGGGCTGACTGTTATTAAGACAAAGGCTAATCTTCCCGTGATTATATGGGTCAAACGACCTGCGACGAATGCCGTCTTGATTAATAAGAATGTCCTTAGCGAGCTTGCGGCGGGAGTTGCATTTATTTCCCATTGGAACGAGGTTACGCAAGTTTGAAGCTGCAAACGGGTACTTTTTTTCTACAAGGTAATGATCTAGGACTTACGCATTGACAAAAAACATTATTCATGCAGTCTAGGCAATGGTATTCTTGCCAAGGTTAGAAAAAATATGCTCACGAATAACAGAAGTAAACAGATTCCTCTGTACTTCATACCAATTA
>Ga0208601_1000134_pt1 | contig 16333 bp, 1 predicted proteins | sample LakMenEpi09Nov12_FD_150684 | JGI IMG/M metagenome (GOLD analysis project Ga0208601, IMG submission 150684) | Freshwater microbial communities from Lake Mendota, WI - 09NOV2012 deep hole epilimnion (SPAdes) | ecosystem: Environmental > Aquatic > Freshwater > Lake | place: Lake Mendota, Madison... | reverse complement strand
CTATCACACCCCTCCAACCATCTGTACCAAACTTGATTGGGTTAGTTACAACTGACATAAAAATATCCTAAATTTCTCACTGAGAATTTTAACATTAGTAGGACTTACGCAAGTGTCACACCAAAAATCTGTTGTAGGGTGCGTCAGACTGCATAAATCCTGCAAATAAACAGATTGTTGATATCTGACGCACCCTACCAATGTGCCAGTTGCGTAAGTCCTGATTAGTCAGTTCTTAACAGGTGACAAGGCGGTTGAAGATGAGATGTGGCAACATTCAGGCTCTATCCCCTATGAAACAAGCTGTTTAGCCACATTGTCACCCGTTACAGCGATTTCCAATCATATAAGGTACATCTTAGCCCCCTCATCGCTTGTGGGGAGGGGGTTGGGGGTGGGGTTCTTGTTCCGGGTTTGATGACAATTTGCTGTAAGTTTTAGATAAAGCTGAAATTAGTAGCAGTCAACCTGGTAGTATCAACTCCGTTCAAGATCGCAATAGTTGTATTGCCTACGATAATACTATTGTCAATTAAAGTCAGGTCATTGAAATCAAAACCAGCGCCTTGACCACGAATACCTAAGACATCAGTACCCATATCGAAGTCAATAATGGTGTTGGTAGTAGCAGGTATATCACCAGTGAGGATATAGAACTTGTCAGCACCAGCACCACCGGAGATTAAGTTACCACCACCCTGTTGAAGGTAGAAAATATCGTTACCTTCACCACCAAGAGCGCGATCGCCTGCACCCAAGAAGAAGGTATCATTTCCTGCGCCACCGGACATCCGATTACCACCTTTGCCATCAATAGCATAGAAGATATCATTGCCAACGTCACCAAAGACGCGATCGCTCTTACTCACATAAATAGTATCTGCACCACTACCACCAAAGATATTATTATCGCCAACTGGAGCCAAACTGACATCTACCTCATCATCTCCAGCGCCAGTAAATACTATATCCTGTTCGCCATCCAAATCTATGGGGGACATGAGTTTATCGTTGCCAGGTGTACCGGAAACTAGGTCTTGAGGTTTAGTGATGGGATCTGATCCTTCCTGGAATTCACCTGCCCGCAATGGTAGAGCAGTTTGTAAGCCAAAATCAGTAGCTAATTCATTTTGTCCACGACGTAAAACATCTGTATTAAAGTGCCGTTGGTAAATTTCCCCATAATTACCAACTGCTTTTACCATCTTCACAGCCCAATCACTTGATAAACCAAGCATTTGGCCGATATTGCCTTCTAACCCTAAAAATTGACGAATCTCGCTGCTGTCATTATTACTGGGGTTGTTATCGGTATTGCGGGCTAAAATTTCATCAATATTTTGGGAAGTAATACCATATTCTTGTGCTTGGACCAAACCATGCGTCACCCAACGGACTACATCGCCCCAATCCGATTGATTTTCATCAATTACCATCGCTAGAGGTTGTTTGCTAATGTTGGCATTGAGTAAATGATGGTTATCAGGATCTGGTAAAAAAGCCATTGCTGCATATAACAAGGGAGTATCAAGAGATATCGCATCAATTTTTCCTAGTAAATAAGCGCCACTAAGCTCCTCAGCAGTTGTAAATTTGATAATTTCGGCAGTGATACCATACTTTTTAAAGATATCTTCAAGATTTTGCGCCGAGTTAGTACCAGCACTGACACCTATTTTCCGACCATTCAAATCTGGAAGGTTAACAACACCATTATCTTTCCTGGTTAAAACTCCTTGCTCTGTGTAGAAGTATATAGGTGTAAAATCTACTCCATATTGACCATCTCTGACTAAATCATGGGTAACTTGATGGATACTAATATCTACAACACCATTAGCGACATCTGTGAATCTTTCCCGGTTGTTTAACTGACGAAATTCTACAGCCTGAGTATTACCAAATAAGGCAGAAGCTAGTGCTTTACTTAAATCAACATCAAAACCGACTAAGTTACCATTGCCATTAGGGAAGGAAAAACCAGGATTTCTACCATTAGTACCGACAATCAATTTACCACGCTTTAAAAGTTCGGTCAGTACATTCCGGTTACTATTCTCCATCAATTCTAAATCTTGGGATGTGCCGGAGAAAGGAGGAGAATAGATTAAACCACCTTCTGTCCACAATAAATTCCTTTCTCTTTCTACTTCTGGAAAATGACGCTCATATATTTCACCATAATTACCTATGTCTTCAATAATCTTAGCCGCAAAGTTATTTGGTAATCCTAATCCCTCGCCTAAATTCCCTTCTATTCCTAAAAAGCGCCGAATACCTGCTTCAGAATCATTATTAGGATTATCATCAGTGTTGAGAGCGATAACTTGAGCGATATTTGCAGAGGTAATCCCAAATTCTTCGGCTTGCATGGGTACATAAGTTACCCAACGAACTACATCCGCCCATTGTGAATCATTTTCCGGCACAATCAAACCGATGGCTTCTTTGGTGGAATTGTGGTCATAGAAATAGGTAGAACTGAAATCAACGTTGTGGGCGAGATCCCCTTCTGCGGTTTTAATAGTATGATTAGCACCAATGTCAACTATCTTATTGCTAACAAGCTCAAAACCACTATTCAAATCTGCATTTACAAATTCAATCTTAGTTGCATCTCCGAAGATGGCAGCAGCTAATATTTTAGTAAATTCTCTGTCAAAATCAGTAGTTTGTGATGAGGTAGCAACTTTCAAATAACCACGGTTGATAATCTCATCATAAATTGTCAAGTTTGGTTTTTCTACCATGTCTACAGTTGCTGGACTATAAACAGTTTGACTATTATTAGAAGATTCTGAGATAACAGCAGTTTGGAAAGTAGGTTCATCTACTAATTGAATAATGTTTGCTAAGTTGGGGAATGTGTTATAGGTTTGTCCATCATTTTGGATTAAGGCAATATCTACTCCGTTAAATTGGAGCGTACCAACCAAGAAACTAAATTGTTCTAAACTATTAACACCAAAACCCGTCTTGGAAATTTGGATAATATCGCCTTGACTTGGATCAAAATCAAGAATGAAGTCAATTCCTTGAGTGGGTGAACTGTAATAGAATACATCTGCACCTTCTCCACCATTGAGTAAGTCTGCACCTTCCCCACCTTCGAGGATGTCTTCCCCTGCTCCTCCTAGTAACCAGTCGTTATCTTCATTACCTGTTAAGTAGTCGTTACCTGTACCACCGTCTAAGACATCGTTACCTTCATTGCCTTGAAGTTGGTCATTTCCGGCATCACCTTGTAGTTGATCATTACCCATACCTCCCACAAGGATGTCATTATTCATGCCTCCGAAAATCTTGTCATCTCCTGCACCACCATTAAGTGAGTCTGTACCGGAGCGACCTTCTAATATATCTGCACCATCGCCTCCATTCAGGCTATCATTTCCTGCACCACCATCTAAAATGTCGTTACCTGCATTTCCGGTGAGTGAGTCGTTACCATTACCACCTTTGAGGATATCGTCTTGGTCTGTACCGATAATGGTGTCGTTACCTGATGTACCATTGGACTCCAAACCTTTTTGACTACTATTAACGCTATCTGCTTCATTATCGTTAATAGTAATTAGGGCAGTTTTGGCAATGGGGTCAAGGATGTAACCATTACCCACATATTTAAGGTTGAGAGAGATGGTTTCTTTGGTTTCTTTGAGGGTGTCATCAATGGCTGACACATCCAGGATAGCTTGGGTTTCTCCGCCTTTGATGATGATTTCCCCAAAGTTTGAGCCTGCAAAACTGTAATCTTGTCCTAATGTTGCTGTTCCAGAAAGTGTGTAAAGAATTTTCAACCCTTGGCTGGGGGCTGCTGCTCCCAGTTCGATAGTAAAATGTCCTGTTCCTGCTACACCTTCGGTGAGGGTATCATTAGTAATGACTTTAACAGTGCGGTTGGCACTAAAGTTTTGATACTCTACCAAGAAGGTATTGGCATTGAGTAATTTATCTAACTCTGTTTCTGCCTCTTCTGGGGTAATTTCCCCTTTGACCAGTTGTGCAGTTAAGGCAGGTACGGAAGTATAAACCGTCTTTTTGATAGGAGCAATACTAGGGAGGACATCACTTATTGAGCGGTCTAAAGCCTGTTGGCTAATATCCTCAACTAGGTGATTACTGTTAGCTACCAATTTCGCAATTTCGGCTAAGGTTTCCTGGCTAATAGTCGGGTTGGCCAGTTTTGCGTTTAACTTCGTCAAGAGTAATTTAATGTGATCACTATTACTGAGGCTAAAACTCTCAACTGTTTGCTGGACTTCTTTTAAAGCGATAATTACCTGAGTTTCCGCATTTTCTGATTGATAACCCGCGTTTTCTAAGAAGCTGATTCCATTAAGTAACAGATTCATCACCTTAATATGATCTGTGGCAATCTCAACCCCATTAATGTCATTTTCCCCAATAGCTGCAAAGGGATTATATTTATCAATGTTGACATCAGAGGAAAGATTAAAGATGGTTTTAATGAGATTATTCGCTTCCTCACCTGTTAATCCTTGCTGAATCAGCGTTGATTTTAAGGTGGTTAAAGGTGTCACCATAGCGGAGTCGGCGCTGGCAATTAATTTGGTTTTTACTGTCAAACCAGTGGTGGTATCAATTCCCCCTTCAGCAACGATTTGTCCTTCGTTGTTATCAAAAGTACCATTTCGATTCAGGTCGTACTCTTGAGGAATTTCTAGGATGTAATTACCATTGCCATCTGTAAAGGTGAAAGGTTCATTGCCATCGAATTTACTATTGAAATTCACATCCCAATATACTAATGAACCGATCTGAGGTGCATTCCCGACTGAACCACTAATTCCATTAGCACCGATACTAAATTCGGCGATTTTGATCCGTGCCAAGTCCTGGTTAAAAACATTTATCCCTAATGCTTTGACGGTGATATTCAAGAAAGCTGACAAATCTCCGTAAAGTTCAAATAATTCTAAAGGTGTATCGAGACGAGAGATGATTTCTGAACCTCTGACTTTGCCATCGCTGGTGCCTGTTTGTTCCCCTACATCATTTAAATCAAAGCCTACATAAGCATCTAAACCACCTTTAACAAAGGCACTCAGTAAGAAAACATCTATACCAGCACCTGCGGCTATTCTTGCCCGCATAGAAAATTCATCTTTGTCATAGCCGTTTTTATCCAAGTCACTGAGATAAAAACCGTCTAGGACTTTGTAAGCATCTTCTAAGCTGAAATCTGATTTTTGCCATTGTTCAATACCATAGGTATCGTATCCCACAGATAAATCAGTTTTGGCAGAGAATGAGCCTTCTAATAGTCCAGAAATAGGTCCAAAGATAGGGAAATTTTGTTGAATATTAAAGTCAAAGGCAAAATCAGGAATGTCATAAGTAACTAAATCAACCCCTGATTCTCCTAACAGAAGACTAATAGCGGTAGTTGGTGATGTGAGGATGGGAAAATCTAATCCTTCTAAACCTTTTAGTTTACTAATTAAACTACCTTTTGAAGAGTTATTAGCTTGGCTTTCTGTATCTGTTTTTAGCTTACTCGTTGTTTTAGCACTATTTTGACTACTACCAGCAGTGCTACCAGGTTTTACACTAGCAGCAGCATCAGCTTCGTCTTTACTAGCGGCTTTGAAGTCATCTAAGGAGTAACTACCAAAATTAATTGCAATTGTGTCTACACCAGTTGTAACATAATCTGATCCCCTTAAAGCAGTGTTATAGATATCATTAATATCTAACGTATTACCTACAAGAGTTGAGTTCTTTTCTTCGCTATTGCCAAAATCTTGTGAGAATGAAGAAAGGTTTGTTAACTGAGTATAGAGTTGAGTAGCATAGCTATGGTTATCTAGGAAATTAAACGCACCAGGTTGAGTCAAATCTGACCAATTTACGAATAGGTCTAAATCTGCGAGATTACCATCAAAACCCAAGGTATTACTGGTATGCAAAGCAACTACTCTATCACCATCGGAATCATCCAGGCGGTTTGTTAAGAGATCAAGATTATTAGATGTATCATTACTAAGAGTTGCCGGGTTGAAATCAGACTCAAATAGTGGACCAGCCGGATCTAATCCCACAATACTATTAATAGACTTACCAGTTAAAGTCTTATAACTTTCTCCGGCATTACCCATTACATGAGCGCCTAAGCTATGACCAATTAGTTGCGTTTTGCTGGGATTTATATTTCCTGCTTGTAAAAATTTAGCCAGTTCCTCACCTATTTCATCTACTTTGTTGGCGTTTGTTTGATATTCTAAAGGACTTCCACTTGCTTCTGTACTCCAATCCCATAAAACTACATTTACACCTTGATTCAACGATTTAAAGTAGTTATGAATGGCACTACCTAAATCTCGGAATTGGGGGTTTTGTCCAAAAACACTGGATTGAAAACCATGAGTAATGACAAAGGTAAAATTGTTTGGATTAAGGTCATTAACTAAAGTTGATAATGTTTCGTTATTTAACAATAACTTGGCTTCAGTTTTGTACTGAGAATCAAAGTCAGTAGTAAAAAGATTTGTAGCAGGTGTACCTGGAGCAGAAGTTGTATTTGGACTACCGCCAGGAACACTGGAAGATGCAATCTGATTAATAGTGATAGTGTTCGTTGTGGTTGATGTAGTAGAATCCTTGAGCAAATCTACTATTTCCGAAATCTTGGTAACGGTTTCAGCAAATTTAATAGCTTTGTCAATTCTTGGATCTCCTGAGTTTAATTTTTTGGCAATTTCTAGAATAGAAACTCCGGGTTTTCCGTCTGTATCAAAGGTACTTTCGAGTCCGATATAGCCAAAGATTTTCGTATCGGCGTTGAGAACTTGAATAATCGGCTTAATTGGAGTAATAATTTTATCAGCAGTGTCTATAACGGGTTTAACAACATCACTGATAAATCCTCCTAAGTCAACGGTAATATTATTGAAGTCAACGCTTAAGCCATTACTTCCAGCTTCGTCTTGATTCCCGTAGTTAAATAGGGGTAAATTAACGGCTAAGTCAACACTAACGGAGGGGAAGTTGGTATTATTATTAATGCTAGTTTTGGCGTTTAATCCTAGATTGGCTTCTCCAGCAAATTGATAGTTAAATAAGGAGCTAAGTTTCTTGTCCTTCTTGGCTTTAACAAGTTCAGTTATGGTGAGGCGTGAACCATCATCTAATACCGTTACAATATTAGGTTTATCGTCAAAGAATTGAACTCCCTGAGAGTTATCTAAATCATTTAAACCAGCTTCAAAGCTAACTTGCAGTTTGCTGGGATTGTTAGCATCGTCGGCAAAATCTAGTTTCAAGAAACCTAAGCTACCTTGTCCTTTAAATTGATCTAAATCAACGGTAACATCTGTTTTAAACCCTGTTTTGTCTGTATCAATATAGAAGCCAAAATCATCGTGCAAACCAAAACCCAGAGAGAAATTGTAGTTAAAATTAGCTTGCAAATCTCCTTCGGTTTCTAAGCCAATACCTAAAGCTGGTATCCCCAAATCTGTGGAAAGCGGTAGTTTAAATAGTTGATAACTGTCCTTGATATCTAGCAGTGCTGAGATTTCGTTATCAGTTACTTCTGTCGTTACCGTGAAAGCATCTAAACCTACTTTACCAAGAACATTCTCAATTATTTCTTTTAGTTTTGAAGCGGTGAGATTTTCGGTTGAACTAATCGCATTGACTAAATCTTGACTAAAAGCCGCAATGGGATCTGGTGCAACTCCATCCAAGCTACCAATTAAGGGTAAGCTCAGATTATCCATGCTATCTTGTAGTGTTTTTAAACCTTGTCCCAGAGTGTTGGCGGTTTGTTTGGCATCAATAACCCGATCTACGACATGAATGGTTTGGTTAGGGACGAATATTCCATTATAGGTCTTATCAGCACTTTTGACTGTGTATTTAATAGAATCAGCGTGATAAATTCCGGGTTCGGTAACATCGTCACTACTACCCTTGATGGTAACTGTTTGGAGTTTGTACCAGTCTTCAGGCTGAATTGTTAGAGTTGTTCTTTGCTTTTGTACTTTCTCATTCTCAATAGTATGGTTTATGGGAATGTTAATGGGTTGTTGACCATTTATTGTCGCCTGAATTTGATATTTTTTCAGGTCGTCACCTGCATCTAACTGTCCGTTACTATTAGTGTCTTTATATGTGGCTAATTTATCTAAATTGTAGATAACAACTTGCTGAACTTGATTCCAGTTACCATCCGTGATTTCTCCGGTAATGGGATTGATTGCCTGATCAGTGAAAGTTACTATTACTGGTTGGGTGTTATTATCATTATTTCCGTCATCAAAAACAACTGTTACCGTACCATTTGGTTTTGATTTTAACTTCACGTCAAAGGCAACTGTATCTCCTTTATCAGTGAAAACTAAACTTTTGATTACAACATCAAGATTTTTAGTGTCAGTATTGGGAGCAAAACTATAAACATCTTTGTCAACCTGAAACGTCGTAGGATTAATGGGATTTACAAATTCAATTTCTGCACCTGGAGTTAGGGTGATTTCAACCTTTGTATCTTTAGCAGGTTCGCTGAGGAGGGAAACTTCAAATGTAGCTGTTTCTCTTTCCCTAACAACGGTATGATTACCAACTTCTACAATACGGATTCCGGGGACATCATCATCCTGAATACTGAGGGTGGCTTTTGATGTATTGCCATCGGGATCTAACTTATTATCACTATCAGTATCTTCACTTTGATCTAATTTGCTGTTAAGATTGGTATCCTCACCTCCCAACGTGTAGGTTGGAACTTCTAATATGCTATTACCATTAAGGTCTTCGCCAGCATCTAAAATGCCATTACCATTAAGGTCTTCGCTATAATCGGGCAGTAATTCAACAACAACGGTTTCTCCAGTAATTTTAGCTTTAGTTGCTGCACTAATACGGCTAACATCCTGATTATCAACCTTAACAATTAGACTACCTTGAGAGCCTTGCCACGATACACCATTTTGAAGTGTTCCGTTTAACTTGTTAACACTACTATCAATTAGGTTAATTCCCGTACTTTCATTAGCTTGATAGTAAGCAATTAAACCAGTTTTACTACTATTGAGAGGCTTATTTAGGTTATCTTTGATCTCTTGTTCGGTACGTGCTAGATTCCAAATCCGAACTTCATCTATTTGACCGTTGAATGGTTGCTTATTGACTTGATCCCAGACTTCGGCTCCTATTTTAAATGGATCTGCCGATGTTCCATAATTTGTGGTAGGAGAACCACCTGTTTTAACTTTTACTCCATCCAGATAAAGAATGACATTTTGTCCATTACCAACGACAGCTACATGATGCCATTCATTCAGAGGATAAGTCGTATCGGCACTGAATAAGTACCCACCTCCTTTTTGTGTCCATACTGAAAGTTTTTGAGACGAGAAGCCAAATTCAATGACATCATTTTGTCCAAATAAACTAACTGATTCCCCTTCTCTGAGTGAATTAGCTTTTACCCAACCTTCCATAGTGAAGGAAGAGAGATTATTCATTAAACTCTGAGTCGTAGCAATATAATCATCTTTACCATCAAAGTTCAAGAAAGTATCGGTAAAAGTTGCTTTTCCTTCTAATGTCCCAATTACTCCATTGTCAAACTTTAATAAACTACCATTCGGGATTTCATATTGAGTGTCAAAAGGAGTTTCCGTTTCAAAATTGAACCGTAGTGTAGTTTTTCCATCAGCAGAAGTAGAAACAAACGAAGTATCTCGGCTAATAGTTTTCAGATTTAAGTCTTCTACCAACTTGTCATCAACAGGAGAAACAATAATATTGGCTTGGATTTCTCCTGGGGCAATTCTGACAGTACCTTCTTTTTGGTTATTTTGGATTCGGTAATCTCCAGGAGTTGCATCCGTATTTAAAGTTGCACTACCACCAACAACTTTATAACCAACCACAATCCCATTACCATCAAGGGGTGCAGGAGCATTTAACTGAACTGTGAAGTAACTTGGTTGACCAAATACTTCAGATGCAGTGGGTCCAGCAATGATTTTGGCTGTGGGTAAATCGTTGTCTTTAATGGTAACGTCGAGTGCGGTTAGGGTTTTACCGTCGGTCGTGACAATGGGTGCAGTACGATATTGATAATCTGCATCACCAAGAATCAGACTGTATTCATTACTGGTAGTGCTTCCAGATACTTTGAGTAAGTAATCTCCGGCTTTTAAACCATTTAATTCGATACGCTCTTTATCTTCTTTATCTGATTCTTTAGTTGAATGAGAAAATTTAACGGCTGTGGATGAATCAGAAATTGAATACAAGTCTAGATTGAGATTCTCTTGTGCTTGACTAACGATAAAATCATTAGTAGTACCTTGTGTGGGAAGGGTAAACTTATACCAATCTATATCTTGTCCATCAATCGTTAAACCAGTGCGTTCGATTCCTCCGGTAATTTTTCCTAAATCAAGTGCTTTTTCTGGTGTGTTATTCTGCCATTTTGATTCAAAGTCTTTAACATTGCCAGTTTCTACCTTAAACTCAATTTGGCTAGTTTGGAAATATTCAACCACTGAATCATCTACGGCTGTCACTCGCACTGTTTGTGTTTGATTCCAGTTGCTTGCATTAAAGGTGAGGGTAAGGGGTTCGCCAATATCTTCATTATTTAGTTGAAACTGGTCAACTTTGGGAGTCATGATGACCCGGATTTCACCCACTGGCTGACTATTTAGCTTGACAGAATAGACATTTTGTCTTCCTTCTATTACTTGTCCGGGGGGTGTGATGATAATTTTTGCTGTATCGCTATCTTCTGTGTTGGTGAGGGGGATAGGAGCGATCGCTAGTTTATTGTAGTTAGGATCTTCACTGGTGACAGTGGTAATAATATTGTATGGGACAGTCCCATCAGCGATCGCATCGTTAATTCCCACTACTTGGAAAGTTTGAGGGGTATTCCAATTAGTTGAATTAAAATTGAGACCGATAAAATCAGAAGATTCAGAAGAAGACGTGGGAATTTTGATTTTCCCTTCACTACTATCATTACTGCCAATATAAACAGTGACAGGGTTTGTCGGTTGACTGTTGAGTTGGACGGTATATGTTAGGAATGAACCATCTTCACCTGTAGATGTACCAGTTGGTTGAGTGATAGTCACTCCCGCCGTATCATTATCTTTAAACGTCAAATTAGCAACGAATTTATTAGTAGCACTATCATCAACTTGATAATTAGTACCTGCTTTTAAAACGATTTTTACGGTTTCATCTGTTTCATCAATTTTGTCATCTATGGTATTAACCGTGATGGTAGCACTGCTTTGACCTGGGGCAATTTTAACAGCCTGGAATTGGTAATAATTTGTTTTAGTCGTGCCATTTGTAACAACTAAATCTAAGTCTCCGTCTCCATCTAAATCTTTGTTTTCTTTAGTTCCTGAAAGTTGAGTAATATCTGTAGGAGTTAACTCAACACCATCTGTTTTCTCTTTCAAATAAACTTGATTGGCTGCTGGTACAGTATAATCTTCACCATATTTAAAATCTTTTCCATCTACTGAATAGAAAATTAAATTTCCACCAGTACCAGCAGCTTGACTCAAATTAACAATTAGATTGATTTGATTTCCTTCAGTAAATTGTGTTGCTGTTAAAGCACCAAGGCTTACTTTTGGACCTGTACTACTGTTAGTAATGCTCGTTTTGATAATATTATCATCGTCATCTAAATTGGTGATGGCGATAGATGTGGATACATTATTGTATTTAGCATCGGTACTGGTTGCTTTAGCTGTAACTGTATATTTAATGTCGCCATCTACCAAAGTATCATCTAAACCTGTGATTGTGACACTTTGATATTGATCCCAGTTAGCGATCGTAAAAGTGAGAGAGGATTCAGAGAATGTTGCTTCTGTACTATCAATGTTATTAAATGTGATAGTTACATCTGCTGTAGGTTTGGATGAGAGACGAACACCAAAGGTATCTTTATTGTCATTTTTCGGTAAGGAAACATCAACAGTGCCATCAGATTTGACTGTGACAGTACCAAGATTTACACTTCCCTGTGCATTACTTGATTCTTTTAGAACTGCTGTGAGGGATGCTCCTGCTAGTGGTCTTTCCGCTATTGTTTGCCAAGTAGTAGTACCTTGTAATGTGCCATGATTTTTTTTGACACTACTACTACTATCTATTAGAGTTGTCCCAGACCCTTCATTTGCTTTGTAATAAGCTACTAAGCCGCTTTCATTCCCGTTGAGAACCCGATCTTTGTTGTTTTGGATATCTTGTTGGCTGCGTGGGACATTCCAGATACGGACTTCATCTAGCGAACCTTTAAAATAGTTTATATTGCCGCCGCGCTTACCTAAATAAAGGGGCGAAGTGTTCTTCGTTGTCGCTGTACTAAGGTCAAACGTTCCCGTTCCTTGTTCAACTCCATCAATATATAAGCGTAGAGTAGTACCATTTTTGCTAAAAGCTATATGATGCCATTTATTATCGTTAATTACTGCCGTCGAAGAGATGGTAGAAGATTTTGAACCATCAAAGCGAGAAGCTTGTATCTTCCCAGTAGAATGAATATAACGAATCACAAAAGGATATGCTCCAGAACCTGACCATTTTTCAATAATATTGTTATTGATATTTACAGTATCGGGTTGCGTAGGATCTGCTTTTACCCAGGTTTCTACGGTGAAGTTATTATTAGTATCAAAATTGATGGCGGTTATATTGGGTATTTGTACAGAATCGTTATTTGCCTTTACGCCACTGAAAGAGATTGCTTGATTTGCAGCGATGTTTACATTGCCCGAATTTATAACTGTCTGGGTAAGAGTAATTTCTTTAACTAGAGTCCCAGTTGTTTGATCGAAAAGCTGGAGAATATCACCATTTTGGGGATAGGGTTCAGAAGTGACTAGGGACTCAAAATTTCCTGTATAAGTGGTTACAGTATCAGAAACAACAGCATCGGAGAGTGTGATCCCTACCTTATCATCATCAATAATGTTCAGGGTGGCTGTTGTTTGACTACCTAATGTGTAACCCGTTGCTGGGTTTAGTAGTGTAATGGTAACTTGTTCATTACCATTACCATTACCTTCAGCAATATCATCATTAATGGGGTAAACAGGGATAACTGCTCTGGTTTCTCCGGGAGCGATGTTAATGGTATTTATAGGAGTATAATCTGTCCCGGCGATCGCACTTCCTGTTAATTGATACTGAATACTCAAACCAGCAGCCGGAGCGGGCGCACTTAAATTAATAACAAATTGCCCTGGTTGAATATCACCTTCATTAACATCGTTTAACTTATTGATAGTTACCACCGGGGTGACAGCTATAGCATCAGTGGTGCTTCCTTCTGTGATTCGTACTTTGTCAGATGGAGTATTAGTAAAGGGGAAAGTTGCATCAGGGGTGAGATAGTTGGGAACACTAACAGTAATACTATTACTAACATTAGTTCCGGTAATGCCACTTAAAGTAACAGTTTGAGGAGTATCCCATGCGCTTGGCTGTATTGTTACAGATGTTTTGTCTAATGTTCCTAAATCAGATCTAAGAGTTAGAGTTACTGCACTGGTAGGTTGACTGGTTAATTTAACTTGAAAAGTAGCATTACCATTTTTACCAACAATTAATTTATTGGTACTTGAAACTTCCTGTCCATATTCATCAATAAGAATAACCCCTTGTTGATATGCCTGATTATCTTTGATCGTGATAATAGCTGTACTATTAGTACCTACCTTATAGTTATAGCCAATGGCATCACGTTCAGTTTGAGAAAGAGAGCCATTATTATCTGTTGAGAAATTAGGATTATTTTCAAAGCTAGGTGCATATTCAACAGAATCTTTATAAGGAGTCCAATCAGTCCCATTTTGCAAAGTTCCATTGTTATTATTAGCTGTCATATCTAATAGTGTTTGGGCTACACTTTCATGACGTTTATAATAACCAACTAAACCAGTTTCATTACCATTGAAAAGCTGATTTTTGTTATTTTGGATATCTTGTTGGCTACGTGCTACATTCCAGATGCGGACATCAGAAATTTGACCTTTAAATTGATTTTTAATCTCAGTAGACCAGACTCCACCGCCTATTTTAAAGGTATCTGCCGATGTTCCATAATTTGTGGTAGCAGAACCACCTTTTTTAACTTCTACTCCATCCAGATAAAGGATGACATTTTGTCCATTACCAACGACAGCTACGTGATGCCATTCATTTAGAGGATAAGAAGTATCTGCTGTCAATGATCCACCATTGCTTGTCCATACTGAAAGTTTCTGGGATGAAAACCCAAATTCAATAACATCATTTTGCCCGAATAGACTATTTAACCCTGTTGTGGGTATGGAATCAGCTTTTACCCAACCTTCCATAGTGAAGGCTGAGAGATTATTCATTAAACTCTTTGTAGTAGAAATATAATCATCTACTCCATCAAATTTTAATGCCCATTCTGTCCCTACATAATTCCCATCATTATTGGCATCGAAAATATCAAAATTAGTCGGACGCAAGGTAATAGTTACATTTTCATCCCCTTCAACCACAGCATCAGATAAAGCACTAACATAGATACGGGCTGATGTTTCTCCTTTAGGAATAATAATCCCATTTCTTTCTGTTTTAATATCAGTAGAAACTCGACGAGTACGAGAGTTAAAATAGTCTATGTTTTGAGTTGCAGTACCAGCCGAAATATCATACTCTATCCATAATCCCTGGAGTCCTTCAAAGGGCTTGTCTAATTTAACTTCTACATAACCAATTTGAGGGGCAGGATTATTTATAGAATTAGATGAGTCTAAATTAGGAGTACCTCCAAATAATTGGAATTCTGCTAATTGGGTATCACTATTATTACCATTATTAGCAGTAATATTCAGGCGATAATAACTATAACTGGTGCTATTATTAAGAGTAAAACTCCGAGTTTGGAATCTACTACTAAAGGTTTCGTTATTACGAGTATCTAAATTTGTCCAATTACTTCCATCATTTGACCCTTGTAAAATCCAGTTTTTGGGATCTCTTGTTGGAACATCATTAGCCGAAGTAATTTTATATTCAGTAACTACATAGGATTGATTGTTATTAAACTGATACTGTAGCCACCCCTTATTAGCAGAAACTAACCATTTAGTACTAGTTACATTGTCAAAAGCTTGCGCTTTTCCTTCATAAACACCGGCATTCTCACCAGATGCTGTAATAGTTCCTGCTAGATTAGTAACATCGCCAAGGTAAATTAACCCTTGATTATTAGTTGTAGCATCATTTAAGTTACCTTCAAATTGCCAGTAACCAATTAATCCCTGTTCGCTCCCTTTCAGGGGATTTAACATATAACTTTGAATTTCAGTCTGAGTGCGTGCTACATTCCAAAGCCGCACTTCATCAATAGCTCCAACAAAGTTATCATTACTAGCGACTTTACCAATGGTTAACTGTTTAGTTGCAGAAATATTTGTGCCTATAAAGGTTGTATCTTTAACAAGTTCAACTCCATTCACATAAAGTTTATATTCTTTCCCATCAAAGGTGGTGGCTACATGATTCCAACTACTAGGATTAAGAGCATTAGTAACAGAAAATGTTTTATTACCAATACCTACTTTGATTGTAGTTTTGTTTTCAACCCAAATACTAGGATAATTGTCAAAGCCTAAAATTCCCTGTTGAGTATCATTAGTTAGATTGGCAAAAATCCAAGCCTCTTGGGTAAATTGACGAGTTTTGGTCAGATCAAGACTATTATTGCTAGGAATTGTGACATAATTACTACCATTGAGGTTTAATGCTGCTCCTAAACCTTCAATGGTGCTACCAAAGCCAAAGCCTTCAGTGGGGTTAACAACGGTTCCTAATGTGACGGTGGGTTCGTTATCGGTAATCGTTACGGTAGCTGTTGCTTTAGTAGTATCAACTCCATAACCATCATTTAGCTTATTAGTTCCGTTAGTAGATAAATCTTTTTGATTATCCAGTAAGGTAATAGTTACAGTTTCGTTTCCTTCCCAAACTTCATCATTAACTCGCTCTACGGTGATTTTTATCTCGTTAGTATCAGATGGGATATTCTGAATGCTATAAACGCCATTAGTATTAATATCGCTAGGACTTAAAGTTCCTTTAAACGTATCAATTTTTCCTGATGAGTTATATCCTTGATATGTGAGTTTTTGACACTCCCCGGTCTAAAGACACGGGGATTCTACATTCACAGACTCGCCGTTAGACGACAGGTTTGCACCAATCGCCCAAGAGGGCAAATCTCCTGTAGCGTAGCTTCCGGTATGCCCTACCGTAGTTAATCCTAATTTTAGGATATTGATACTGGCAT
>Ga0208601_1000133_pt1 | contig 16348 bp, 20 predicted proteins | sample LakMenEpi09Nov12_FD_150684 | JGI IMG/M metagenome (GOLD analysis project Ga0208601, IMG submission 150684) | Freshwater microbial communities from Lake Mendota, WI - 09NOV2012 deep hole epilimnion (SPAdes) | ecosystem: Environmental > Aquatic > Freshwater > Lake | place: Lake Mendota, Madison... | reverse complement strand
CCCCCTTAGTCCCCCCTTGTAAAGGGGGGAAACAATAAAAATCCAGTTCCCTCCCCTTTACAAGGGGAGGGTTAGGGTGGGGTAAAAAATATTTGATACATCAACCATAACTTTTCAAACACCCTCTTAGCTAATACAGCAATTTTATTGTAGCTACATTAATTATTTTATTATTATTATTATAAATCCAATATGGAAGAACCAGATTTAATCTCAGATGCGGCTAATATCCGAGACATATATCTTAGAAGATCATTTCCGAAGGGTAATATTGCTATTGTCGAGGTACGATTAGAAGATGGTAAAGCTTTTGGAATGGGTGCAACATCTAGAGCCAACAGTCCAGCACCTCTACCAGAACCTAAGTCAAGGGGGGGAAATTTTGAACCTGCTGTAGATTCTCACTCAAAACGTATTATGGATACTGATGCGGAATATAAGGTTTTGTCAGCCATTGCAGAAACTTTAGAATTTATCTACAATAAGGATAATAACCGCGTTAGAGGGCAACTGTATCTTTACACAGAAAGAAAACCTTGTGAAAGTTGTCAAGGTGTTATAAATCAATTTGAGCAAAGATTTCCTGAGATAAAAATAACTATCTCCTGGACATATCCTTATCCTCCGAGTAGCAATTAACTATGACATTCATATTGCATGAAGTTGAAAAGTCTCCTCTCATTTTATCTGCTAAAATTCCTGATTCTTTACGTTTAGTCATAGAGAGAATTCATGGATATTCTTATGCAGAATTATATGAAGAAAAAAACATTCAGGGAATAAGCTTAGAAAATTCTTTAATCAAAGTATTTGATGCAATAGAAAAAGAGAAAAATAGCTTAGATATAAATTATTGCTATTTTTTTATGGCTATAGTTATGGGAATCGCTGTACAACCAACGATTAAAACTTATTTACCCGGTGAGACAGCTCGTTTTAATCGTGAAACAATAACTGGTAATATATTTCAGTATCTTTTTCGAGATTGGATATATTCTCAACATAATTATCAGCCATATTTTAACGTTTCATTTCAGGATTATCAGAATTATTTGGGACAATATCAAGCACTGGATGAAGCTGTTGATGTTTTTGAGAATATGCTGCAAGTGCTGGAATCTATAAAAACCAGAGAAGCAATATTAAATATTTTAGATGATTGCTTCCAGGGTTATGCTATTTTTCCAGGTTCGCAAGGTAGACGAGAACTTTTTGATTGGTGGTTATTAGATGTTGTTCCCTCTGTTTTTTGTGGACGTTTACCTAAAAATATTCATACTTTAAAGGGAGTTGGTAAAATGACTCAACATATTACTAAAATACGGGACTATTTTTTTAAAGTAGTCGGGAATAATCAGTCTCAAGGAAATACAAATTTGGAAAAACAAGATTTGTTGTTAAGATTTTTGGCTTCTGATAAATAATATTAATATCTATCCCCAAATAATTTCCATATTTAAAATAAATCTTGGTTAAATATTTTCAACTGATCATTTTTGAGAAAAGCTTATTGCTATGTTTGAACTGACAATATATGAAGGTGAAGTAAGAATCGTGCAGGAGAAACATTACAAGTTTGTTCCAGCCGATCAAATTTCTGAAACCGATTTACAAAATTATAGGAATTATACATAATGAAGAAGTAAATTGGAGTCAAGAGATTGTTAAAATTATGATGCAGAATAACTTTATTTATGAACATTGAAGAATTTTTTGAATTAAGTGCTGGAAAGTGGTTTTCTCATCGCACTAGTCACCATTTAGCTTTTAAGCAGTCAGAAGACGGCAAATCAGACATCGTGATTGAGATGTTAGCCGCTGATCATCCAGAAGTAATTAAACTGTGTGAACAGTATGAAATTGCGGCTCATACAGCTTCCTGTGGGGCGCGAGTTACCTGGAATGGCACAATGGAATGGGACGAAGAAAAACACCAGGGTTCGACCGTTTTAGCCACAGTCCCGAATGCAGATAACCCAGATGAAGGTAAATTACTCCGAGAAATGGGTTATGCCGAAAAAGCCCCCGTTGCTGGTAGCTATAAAATCGGTGATGATGGGGCTTTAACTCTGATTACTGAGTATGAAACCATGTGGTCTGAAGAAAGGCTATGGTTTGCCAGTCCTAACTTGCGGATGCGAGTAAGTGTTTTGAAGCGGTTTGGTGGCTTTAGTATGGCTTCCTTCACCTCTGAAATCCGCATGGGTAGCACGGATGCTTCTAAAAAGGCTACGGAAGCCGCTAATTCAATTAACGCACCCACAAATTAAAACCTTAAACTACAATATTGAGGCTGGTAATTGATAATTGACAACTATTACCTGCCTCTATATCACGTTCATAGTTAAATTTGTCCTAAATCTGCAATAAACGAGCTAAGAATTGGGGTAATGGTAAAATAATCAATAACAATAAAGCCATTGACATTAATCCCATAAAATCCCGTTTATTATCTAATTCTGTGACATCATTTAAAGCAGGTTCATCAATTAAGGGAACAAATAATAAAATAATTGCCCACAATAAAAATTCTTCTCTAATAAACGAAAGCATTAATAATAATAATCTAGCAATTTGACCAATGAAAACAGCAGTCCGTTGTCCAAACATAGCATGAACAATGTGACCACCATCTAGTTGTCCCACGGGCATCAAATTCAATGCAGTGACAATTAATCCTAAGAAACCTGCAACTGCAACTGGATGTAAATCAATGGCAGATTTTGCGGTTAATTCACTTCCCAAGGCTAATTTTGAGAGTAAAGCTAATAAAATCGAATATTGAGGATTAAGTGCATTGGGGTTTAACATTCCGGTTTTTTCCGGTAAAGCTACTATTTCCGAATGAGCTAAACCCCAAATCAATAAAGGTATAGTCATCATAAATCCTGCCAATGGTCCAGCAATACTGACATCAAATAAAGCTTTGCGGTGAGGGACAGGACTCCCCATTTTAATAAAAGCACCAAATGTTCCTAAGAAATAAGGTATAGGAATAAAATAAGGCAATGTGGAGCGAATTTTATAGAATCTTGCTGTTAAGTAATGACCTAGTTCATGAGTTCCTAAAATAGTTATTAACCCTAAAGCATAAGGTACACCGTGAAAAAATAATGTCAAATAAGATTCTAGCGAATTGACTTGAAAACCTGCAATTCTCAATCCGACAAAGGTAGTGCTAAATAAAGTCGCTACTAATAATAGTAATGCTAACCCTGGTCGAGTAATTTTTTCGGAATCGCGGTGGTTATTTTGTCTAACTACTTGAGGATTTGGAACTAAAACAAAGAAGGGTTTACCATTTATTCCTTCTTGAAATATGATGAGAAAGCGATCGCCAAATTGTCCTTCAATATTAGCTTTAATTTGCTCATAAGCCTCACTAGCCATAGTTCGCAACTGTCCCCGACAAATTACGGCTTGGGGACGATACTCAATATTTTGCACATAATATACAGACCAGGGAAAACAATTTCGTAGTTGACTTTCTTCTGCTAAATCAATGGGACGGACTGGTACTGTTTCTTGAGGAGAATTATTACTTGCTTGTCCCTGATTTTCTGGAGATTGATTTTGTGGATCTACGGGTAATTGCCGACCCCTATTAAACAATAGCCAATATAATAATAAACAACCCCCTGATATCCAGAGAATTAATGCTGATGGGGGAGCTTGTTTGATCCCATGTACCAGCGTCCAACCAGTCAATACAAATGCCGGTGTCATTAAAACCAACCACAATAACCATATAGGGGTTCTTGTAGCCCGTGCAACACTGTGCTGCATCATTAAATAAGTCAATGACCCCAAAACGAGGAGAAACCAAAATGCCATATTATCTTCACTATATTTGATAGAATGCCTTACCTATAATTTCTGTTACAGATTTTGATGACAAATAAGACTGCACGCCTTAATTTTTTAATCACAGTTAACAGTCATGGTAAATACACTGTAACCTGATTGTTCACCACTCCCGAATTTGAGTTTTTTCATTTATGTCTTCTTTTCCTCAGCAGTCCAGTCATCAGACTAAACAACCACGCTCTATATCCCTAAAAAGCCCACCAAAGGCGGAAAATCCTTTAGTTTTGACACCCAACAGTATTTTTGCTTTTCCACCTAATCGGGACACTTTAGGAGCAACATCTTACTTCATTATTACAAATGCAGGGAATATTCTCATAGATTGCCCAGCTTTAGAACAGATAAACCAGGATTTTTTGTCCTTGCATGGGGGAGTCAAGTGGTTTTTTATCAGTCATCGTGGTGCTATTGGTAAAGCCGCAGAATATCAGCAAATCTTAAATTGCGAAATTCTCATCCAAGAACAAGAAGCCTATTTATTGCCTGGTTCAACTGTCACCACTTTTACTGATGAGTTCACTCTTAATGCCACAACGCAAATAATTTGGACACCAGGCCATTCTCCAGGCTCTTCTTGTCTATACTATCGTGAATTTGACGGCGTGTTATTTTCTGGACGGCATTTACTTCCTAACCAGCACGGCGAACCTGTGCCACTACGCACGTCTAAAACTTTTCATTGGCCACGACAACTTAAAAGCGTTAAATTATTAAGCGATCGCTTTACACCACAAACTTTAACTTATTTATGCCCCGGAGCTAATACAGGTTATCTCAGGGGTAAACCCTGTATAGACCAAGCTTACCAAAAAATCACCAACTTGAATTTAGCAACTTTACGGGAACAGGGAACAGGGAAGGAAATTCTTCCCACTGACAACTGACAACTGTACGGGCGAAGCATTTGCAGAACTATTTTTGGCAATGACCGATAATTTATCTTCCAAATGCTTCGCCCCTACTGACAACTGACAACTGTACGGGCGAAGCATTTGGAGAACTATTTTTGGCAATGACCGATAATTTATCTTCCAAATGCTTCGCCCCTACTGACAACTAACAACTGTACGGGCGAAGCATTTGCAGAACTATTTTTGGCAATGACCGATAATTTATCTTCCAAATGCTTCGCCCCTACTGACAACTGACCACTGTACGGGCGAAGCATTTGCAGAACTATTTTTGGCAATGACCGATAATTTATCTTCCAAATGCTTCTCCCCTACTGACAACTAACAACTGTACGGGCGAAGCATTTGCAGAACTATTTTTGGCAATGATCGATAATTTATCTTCCAAATGCTTCGCCCCTACTGACAACTGACCACTGTACGGGCGAAGCATTTGCAGAACTATTTTTGGCAATGATCGATAATTTATCTTCCAAATGCTTCGCCCCTACTGACAACTGACAACTAACTAATGACCCATTACCAATTTTTTACTCAAAACTTCTATAGCTGCTTGATATTGAACATCTGCCTTTGTGCCGATTTGTTCACGGTTAAGTGATGGTTGGGGAATAATTTGATCTGGCTTAATTCCCAACTTATTAATATCTCGATGGTTAGGAGTTTCATATTTAGCAATTGTCACCGCCAAACCAGAACCGTCCGATAATTCAAACAAAGATTGAATTAAGCCCTTACCAAAAGTCGTTTCCCCGACTAATTGGGCGCGATGATTATCTTGTAAAGCACCTGCGAGGATTTCGCTGGCGCTGGCAGTTCCTTGATTAACGATAATTACTAAAGGATCTGTGGTTAAGGCTGGACCAAAGGCTTCATAAGTTCCCTGAATGCCTTGACGGTTGGCAGTGTAAACGATTGTGCCAGAGTCTAACCATAAACGAGCAATTTCAATTCCCGCTTGTAAGAGTCCACCCGGATTATTTCTTAAATCAAGAATATAGGCAGACGCGCCTTTTTTTTCTAGAATAGAAATAGCGTGTGCCAAGTCAGTAACGGCATTGGCACTAAATTGACTCAGGGACAAATAACCAATCTTGGTTCCTTCCGGGGATAATCGTAAGTCAGAGACAACAGGATTAAGAGCAATGCGATCGCGCACCAAGATAACTTCCCGGTCCTTTTCTCCTTCCCTGCCAATTAAAAGCGTAACAACGCTGCCCCTTGAGCCACGCATTCGTGCCGCAGCCTCATCAAGAGTCAAATTCTCTGTAGATAAACCCTCAATCTTCAAAATGCGATCGCGTGGTTTTAAATCCGCTTTGTCGGCTGGAGAATCTTCAATAGGTGTAATTACCTCCAAACCACCACGTGGATTGAGAGTAATTTGTAAACCCACCCCAGTTAATTCTCCAGCAGTGCTAACTTGCAAACTGCGATACTTCTCAGGCTCAAGAAACCGGGTAAAAGGATCATCCAGACTCTTCAGCATAGACTGAATAGTAGAATAAGCTGCTTCATGGTTGGCAAAGTTGCCTTTTAACGCCTTTTGTCGCACATCAAGCCAGCTTTGATGGTTAAAAGTCCCATCTAAATAAGAGCGATTAACAATTCGCCACACTTCATAAACTAGCTTCTGTTCTGGGGTCAAAGCTGAAGCCGGAGGAACATATCCTGCCAACACCAAACCAAAAAGCAATAGTAGTAAACATCCTAGCCGCCAAAACCGTTTGTAAATGAACCCTAATTTCAGTGCCATCTCAGACTCAAATTCCCTAAAACTTTCTGTAATGATCAGTTGCTGATGAAATCTATCTCTCGACTATGTTACTTTTTTTATAGAAGAAGTGCATTCTTCTCATAAACTTGCTAGTCCAAATTTGTGAGATGTCCATTCTTCCTGATCAACGATAAAATCTTCTTTGGAGTCAACATAGTTAGCGTTGGCTGGCAAAGACGAGAGACAGGGGAATTTCTCGAAAATAGGGTGAGTTACACCCAAATTTACGCTCGTAGACCAATAGAAGCCCATTCTCTTGGGTCAGTAACCCAGCCCTAAAGGGACTGAGCTTGCAAGAGTAATCAAGCAAGCTGTGCTGACCAGACCACCCTGAGCTTAGTCTCATGGTAGCCGTTATTTGAGTCACGACACCCCGGAATGCGTTCGCGCCAGCGTGCCGTCAGGCATAGCTAGTTCCCTGCTCTGTCATTTGCAATTAAACAGTTCTAAGGTCACTGGAACAGTGTTGCAAGTCTAAAAAGCTCTTATAACTGGTCGTTCGCGCCAGCGTGCCGGAGGCATCTAGCTAACATTACCCCAGAAATGGGAGGCTCTTTGGAGCAAAACATTATGCGTACAGAGTTGGAAAATTTGAATCGGTAATTGTCCCGTTGAAAGTACATTACAAGAGTACCCCGAATTTCCCAACTCCAAGGCGGTAATGAAAAAAGATTCAAAGCGGTTAAAACCGCCCGTGTTGCTTTCCTCTCAGCAGTAAAGTGACTGAGTTTCCCACTTACTGGGTATTCTTATGAAGCGAGAAGCGAACCCTCTAACTGAGGTTAGTTGAATAGTCACTCATGACTAAGCTTCGCATCACAAAACTTATCAACCGCAATCTATTTTTAGGAACTTAGGATTGTATGGCCAACGTTTATGACTGGTTTGAGGAACGCTTGGATCTCCAAGAAATTGCTGATGATATCACCACCAAATACGTTCCTCCCCACGTTAACATTTTCTACTGTTTAGGTGGAATTACCCTAGTATGCTTCCTGATTCAGTTCGCCACTGGATTTGCGATGACATTCTACTACAAACCCACCGTTGCTGAAGCTTTCTCCTCTGTCGAGTACATCATGAATGAAGTCAACTTCGGTTGGTTAATTCGCTCCATCCACCGCTGGTCAGCCAGCATGATGGTATTAATGATGATTCTCCACACATTCCGCGTTTATCTAACCGGTGGCTTCAAAAAGCCCCGTGAATTAACCTGGATCAGTGGTGTTATCCTCGCAGTTATCACCGTTTCCTTCGGTGTAACAGGCTACTCTCTGCCTTGGGATCAAGTTGGTTACTGGGCTGTAAAAATTGTTAGTGGTGTACCAGAAGCCATTCCCGTAGTCGGCGTTCTCATCTCCGATTTACTCCGTGGTGGTTCTAGTGTTGGTCAAGCTACACTTACCCGCTACTATAGCGCTCACACCTTCGTTCTTCCTTGGTTAATTGCCGTCTTCATGTTGTTCCACTTCTTGATGATTCGCAAACAAGGTATTTCTGGACCTTTGTAATCAAAGTTATTAGCAAATAGGCAAAACTTGTGTTTCCAGATCATCGTAGTTTGTTTTAAACTAAAGAGAAAATAACTTGTAAGTTGTAGACATAAACTACCATCGGAAACTTGAGCTAGTTGTATTGTTGATAGCTTTCACCAATGCTTTAACTTCACTTCAGCCGGAGAGCGCATTTAAAAATGTCAACCCAAAAAGCACCGGATCTAAGCGATCCCAAATTGAGAGCTAAACTTGCCCAAGGCATGGGTCACAATTACTATGGTGAACCTGCTTGGCCCAACGATTTGCTCTATATATTCCCAGTCGTCATTATGGGTTCTTTCGCCTGTATTGTGGCTCTAGCAACTCTAGACCCTGCGATGATCGGTGAACCAGCCAATCCTTTCGCTACTCCTTTGGAAATTTTGCCAGAGTGGTACTTGTATCCTGTATTCCAGATTCTCCGCTCATTACCTAGTAAACTATTAGGTGTATTAGCAATGGCTGCTGTCCCCTTGGGGCTAATTCTCGTTCCTTTCTTGGAAAACGTGAATAAGTTTCAAAACCCCTTCCGTCGCCCTGTAGCAACAACAGTATTTCTTTTTGGGACTCTTGTTACCCTGTGGCTAGGTATTGGTGCTGCACTCCCATTAGACAAATCCTTAACTTTAGGATTGTTCTAAGATAGTTCAGTCAAAACTAAATCCAGTAACGTCTGTAATTTTCAAGAGCATATACGGGATAATATCTGACAAACAACTAGCCGTAAATCTTTTATGGTCTACTTGTGACTGATATTTCAAAAGAGATATGCTTTTGAAGATCAACAGACGTTAACTAAATTCCTAAATGTGAAATTATCAAATCACAAAAAAACGCAAATACTTTTCAATTACTTTCTATTCAAGTCACGGTCAATGCTTAGCATAGTGCAGCAAGACCATCAAACGGTAAAGAGCGATCTTAAACTCTTAATCCAAGTACAACAATGGTTTGAAGAATTCTGTGAGCGATATTTACCTAAATATGGCTGGTCAGATACCCAAGTTTATTGTCTTAACCTAGCATTAGCAGAAGGCTTTACAAACGCAGTTCGTCATGCTCATCATGCTTTACCACCGGAAACAACTATAGAAATTCAAGTCAGTTTATGGATTGATAAACTGGAAATAAGAATTTGGGATTATGGAAAACCATTTAATCCTGACGTGATCACTGAGCCAGAACCGGGGACTCTGCAAGTAGGTGGATATGGGTGGTTTTTACTCCGCCGTTTGGCAGATAAAGTAGTCTATGAACGTGATTCAGATACTAGAAATTGCCTGTTAATTGTTAAATATTGTTTAGAAGGACAACATTAAGAATCCGCACCGCAAAGCGGAAGTTAAAAGTCAAAATGATGACAGTTTGGGGTTATTGTCTGATATTTCTGGTGATCAGACGCAACGAAAGCAATTTTCTTCCGCATCAAAAATAATATTTAAAGAAGAATTAATATTTCATGATCGTCTAGCTGATTTTTGCATAATAACCTCGCAAGCAAGCTTGAGGATTGTATATTTAGAAGCAATGGCTGATGAAATACCTGTATTACTGGGGGATAACCCAGGACTAAACTCGCTATCCTAGAGTTAATAGCACAAAGAAAGAGACATGACCTTTAAAAACTTACAATTCAATTTTGAAAAGATCCGCCCTTGGTTGACCCTGTTAGCAATCGCCTGGCTATTAGCATCATTGGGATTAGGCTGGTTAGTTAATTCTTTAGTAATTATTTTGGGGTTATTATTTTTTTTACCTGTGGTAGCATTCTTGGGGTTTCGTTGGTGGTTAGCAAAAAATCTAGTTACTAACCAGTGTCCCGTATGTGGATATGAATTAACAGGGGTAAATAATAGCCAAGTACAATGTGCTAACTGTGGTGAACAACTATTAGTTAAAAACTTTCAATTCCAACGTTTCACACCAGAAGGAACAATTGATGTGACAGCGGTTGAGGTTCAAGCCCAATCACTGGAAGATTAGCACCGCAAGGCGGAAGTCAAAAGTCAAAAGTCAAAAGTAAGATGGAGTAAGATTTTTGGCGATTGGGAATGGTTTTCTCATTTACGCCGCAGTGTATTAGTAAGTTGTCGGTTGTCGGTTGGAATCTATCTAGAAGGGTGAACTCATGAAAGTTGCCTATTTATCTAGATTTTTGAAAAAATGTGGTTGTTGTAGTTCAGAAAGCCAAAGAATCAAGGCATCCTCATTGTTATCTTTGTAATAACCCCGTCGTTTTCCCGCAGTTTTGAAACCAAACTTTTGATACAAAGAAATAGCAACGTAGTTAGAATCGCGGACTTCGAGGGTAGCTCTTTCCAAACCAAGATCAGCCGCAGTTTGCAGAAGGGAATATAATAAGGCTTTTCCTAGCCCTTGACCATGATATTGGGGATGAACTGCCAAAATTGTAATGTGTGCTTCTTCTAGAATTGACCAAAAGCACCCCATTCCCAAGAGTTCAGAATGATTAAAAGGGGAAAATAAACCCAAAAAATGACTATTAGGACTTTCTAACTCCCGCAGGTAGCCTTCCATAGTCCATAAACCATCAAAACAAGCTTTATCTAGTTCTAATAGTTCAGTTAAATTATCTGTGGTTAAAGATTGAATTTTTAAGTCGGATGAAATCACAATTTTTGAGGATTGAGGAAGGTTAATTACCAATTACCAATTATCCATTACCAATGAGAGGTTAAACTGGAAATCAGGACATATACTCATGGCCTGATTTTTCACAAAGACAACTCTTATTAGTTATGGTATCGACTTACCCCGTCGAAGTTCAACTTTCTGGCCGTCAATATTTACAGTCAACAACTGGTGACAGTGCTGATATTTCTCCTAACCAACAACTCTTACCTTTGACAGCAAGAGTTAATGATCATGATCATCTGGAAATCGGTGGGTGTGATGTCACAACCCTAGTTGAACAGTTTGCTTCACCTTTATATATTTTAGATGAGGAAACCCTGCGGACAGCTTGTAGGCAATATCGAGATACCTTTAAGGAATATTACAAGGGAGAATCTCAGGTACTTTATGCTTCTAAGGCATGGAATTGTTTAGCTGTTTGTGCCATTGTTGCCTCAGAAGGGTTAGGAATTGATGTAGTATCCGGTGGCGAACTTTATACTGCGCTGAATGCGGGTATGAGTCCTGATAAGATTTACTTACATGGAAATAACAAATCTCATGATGAGTTAGTTTTAGCGATTCAGTCTAGATGTACTATTGTAGCGGATAACTGGCATGAATTAGATCTGCTGGTGAAGATAGCAGGGGAAAACACAGAAAATTCTGATCTTTCGCCCATTCGGATTATGCTACGCTTAACTCCTGGGATAGAATGCCATACTCACGAATATATTCGGACTGGACACTTAGATAGTAAATTTGGTTTTGATCCCCATGATTTACAAGAAGTATTTGCGTTTGTAAGTAAGCAGCCTAGTTTAAACTGTGTGGGGTTACACGCTCATATTGGTTCACAAATTTTTGAACGTCAACCACATAGAGATTTAGCTGCTGTGATGGTGCAGTGGTTAAGAGATGCGGCTAAACATGGATTAAAGGTGACAGAATTAAATGTTGGTGGTGGTTTAGGGATTAGATATACAGAATCTGATGATCCACCAAGCATTGTGGAATGGTCTAAGGCAATTTGTGAGGTTGTACAAACTGCTTGTATCTCGGAAAATCTGCCTTTACCAAAGTTACTCTGTGAACCAGGGCGATCGCTTATTGCCACATCTTGTATCACTGCTTACACGGTTGGTGCTACGAAGGTGGTTCCTGAAATTCGCACCTACGTGGCGATTGATGGCGGAATGTCAGATAATCCGCGTCCTATTACCTATCAATCAGTTTATCGGGTGGTGGTTGCGAATAAAATATCTGATCCTTGCACCGAAATTGTGACATTGGCGGGTAAACATTGCGAATCAGGAGATATTCTGATTAAAAATGCCCAACTACCAAAAACTGAAGCAAATGATATTCTCGTAGTTATGGGAACTGGTGCGTACAATTACAGTATGGCATCTAATTACAATCGTCTCCCCCGACCGGCAGCAGTTGTAGTGGCAAATGGTGAAGCAAATTTAATTTTGCAGCGCGAAACTTATCAAGATTTGATTCGACAAGATTGCCTACCGGAAAGACTGAAATAGTCAGTAGTCAGTGGTCAGTGGTCAGTGGTTAAAAAATCACAATTGACAACTGACAACTGACTATAAGAATCCAGATGTCTTGACACTCTCATGGCTTCAGCCACTGAGATTCTGCGGACAGAGTAAAACTCTCGCTGCGACCGTCAAACGCCGACTAAACGCTCAAAACAACTACCAACTAAGGTGTTGAAATTGCGCTTACTTTTGTTCAAAATGCTATGGCTAAAGCCACGCTGCGCTATCGGAATCTGTCACTAAGCCTGTGGCACGGTACGCTCAGTCAACCTGCCATTGCTTGCTCTTTCTCGTCATACTGCCGTTAGAAAATCTAACCGTTGTTTCACAGGAGCCGGGATTTATCCGTACTAGGATGCTTCAATACGTAGACAATAATTCTTACTCGCAATTTAATTTTACCACAAATGTCACGGCGACTTTAATCGCTCGTGTCGCTTCCCTCTCAGGTCTGAAGACTCTGAGTTTCCTGCATACGGCGAGGTTTTATGAGAGATTGGTGGAAGCAATGGCTGATAAACCTGGGAGATTGGTCGCAGTCCTTGCTCCTTGGGACTTTGGATATGATGTTGGTGCTGGCACTGACATACATGATCCTGGTGATTATTAGTGAACGGCGCACTTTATGGATGGTGCGAGGGTTTATAGTCTTAATGCTCTGCTCGGCGCTCAGTGGCAAATTGGGATTACCCCTGCTAAATTTTGTCCTGGAAAAATTGGTGATTGGCTGTGCTGTGGCTATGGCTGTAGCACTGCAATCAGAATTTCGCCGTTTTTTAGAACAATTGGGACGTGGTGAATTTTGGCAGTTATTTCGGAATAACGCTAGAGCAATTCCTAAGTCGGATAGTGTAATTGATGAAATTGTTGATGCAATTAAAGAATTATCAAAAAATCGGATTGGCGCTTTACTAATTTTAGAAACTACAGGACCCATTGAAGAACAAGATTTCTCCGTTCCAGGAGTGAAGCTAAATGCTGAAGTTTCTAAAGAACTGATCCAAACTATTTTTCAACCGAAAACTTTGTTACATGATGGAGCAACGTTAATTCGTGGTTCGCGCATTGTATCATCTGGTATAATTTTACCACTTTCAGGACGCACTGCCTCGCGCCAGTTGGGAACACGCCATCGGGCAGCAATGGGAATTACTGAAAGGGTCGAAAATTGTATTTGTGTTGTTGTATCAGAAGAAACGGGTTCTATTTCCTTAGCGGAAAAGGGAACTCTATATAGACCACTAACTATTAAAAAGCTCAAAGAGTCTTTAGAGACTCGATTCTCTCCCACTGTAGATCGGGAAGCTCATGCACCTGGTCTTTTAAGTTTAGTTCGTCAACTTGGTGATCAATCACTAAAATTAATGTCCCGGTTACTTAGACTACCTTGTCTTCGACACGCTACCCGTAGGGGTACGACTGCTTCTCAAGATAAAAAATGAAAACACAACAAACTGAATTGCAATATTTACCTCTTGATTTAAAACAAGAATTACTCCCTCAGCACGTCGCGGTAATTATGGATGGTAATGGCCGATGGGCAAAAAGTCGCGGTCTACCCCGGATTATGGGTCATAAAGCCGGTGTAAATGTTCTCAAGGATTTGCTGCACTGTTGCAAAGACTGGGGAATTAAAGCTCTAACTGCCTATGCTTTTTCGACGGAGAACTGGAAAAGACCACAGGAAGAAGTGGAATTTTTAATGACTCTGTTCCAGAGCGTTTTACGCCAAGAACTGCGGGAAATGGTGGAGGAAAATGTGCAAATTCAGTTTGTGGGTAATTTGTCAGCTTTACCACAGGCTCTTCAGGCTGAGATTTCCCATTCTATGGATCAAACTAAGGATAATCGCAGTATTCGGTTTACAATAGCGACTAATTATGGGGGTAGACAGGAGATTTTACAAGCTTGTCGGGCGATCGCTCAAAAGGTAAAAGCAGGTTTAATCAACCCTGAAGATATATCTGAAGAGGTATTTGAAGCTCATTTATATACGGCTGGAATAGCAGATCCAGATTTATTAATTCGCACCAGTGGAGAAATGCGATTATCGAATTTCTTACTTTGGCAAATGGCTTATAGTGAAATTTATATTTCTGATACTCTCTGGCCGGATTTTAACCGTCATGAATTTCATCAAGCTTTATCTGCTTATCAACAACGAGAACGCCGTTTTGGGAAAGTCTGACAATTTTGGATTTTAGATTGATGCCAAATTTAAACTTTTAAATCCCAAATCCCAAATCCCAAATCCCAAATCCCAAATTAGATTATGGCCCTGAAAAAACGGCTTCTTCGATATCTTCCCGACTCAGGGAATATTTAAAGGAACGTTGAATATCTTGACGGGTTTCTCCTATTTGAAAATAACGAACTGTAATTTGTTCAGTATCTAACCAAAGTTCGGCTTCCCAACTAGATCGTTGGACACGCCAACAATGTAGTTGGGTATCGTCTTGTTGACAACCTTGGTTTTTTAGCCATTGTTCAATTTGTGGTAAAGAATGACTATACAGTGGTGTATTAGCGGAAAGCATAAGCAATTCAATTCAATTCAAAATTATTGGTGATTTTAGAGGTGAGAAATTGAGTTTAACTGATTACTTCTCCACGCAGGATGGCGATCGCAATTGCTAATAGCATACAACCAACAATGGTCAACCCCAAAATAAATAATACAAATATTTCTCCAGAAGACAAAGGGCGATCTGTAGCATCGAGATACATTGATTTGGAAAAATCGTAAGGCTTATGTACAGACTGGTTTAAATCGGGTGGTGCTTGAATTACGCCAAAACGGGAATAACCTACTTTCAAATCATAGCTCAATCGTCGTTCTGGGTTACAGAGGGTAGCGTAGGCTGTGTTTATTTGCTGAAATTTAGCAGTAGCAATATTAGCAGGTAATTCTGTCGTATCTGGATGATAGAGTTTGCTCAGTTCTCGATAAGCGCGACGAATATCAATTACTGATGCTCCAGGATAGAGTCCTAGCAGGGAGTAATAGGTAATTTCGCTGCTGTGTGGGACTTCCTCATTTTGGTTTACGGTTTTTTGAGTCACTTTGCTCAAAGAAGTTTTTTATATTCTAAATCTCTTGGGTAGCTATAGCAGAAACAGCCACAAAACATCTTATAATATGTATTATTCAGCATTTTATTAGATGCGATGCCAACTAGAATTAATCTCCAAAATATCCAAACTCTTACCGATTTCAAACGTAACGCCAAAGACTACGTAGAAAAAATTAAGTCTACAAAATCCCCACTGGTGCTGACTGTCAATGGCAAAGCTGAGGTTGTAGTGCAGGAAGCACAAGAATTTCAACAGATGTTAGATCGACTGCAAAACCTTGAGGAAGAACTGCAAAAACTCAAATTAGCAGCTTTACGCAATGAAATTAATATTGGTATTCAGCAACTAGAAAACGGTGAGTACACTGAATATGATGAAGAGTCACTGACCAATTTTTTTGCAAATATTAAAGGGCGAGTCCAGAAAAATTTGGCTGATAGTGGTTCTGTATGAGTCAATTTCGGATTTCTAGCCAAGCAGCAGGAGATATTGAGAATATCTGGAAATACGTGGCGCAAAATAACTCCAAAGCTGCTGATAAAATGTTTGATACATTGCGAACCACTTTTCCCAAATTAGCCAAATTTCCCCAAATGGGTAAAGAACGCCCTGAACTAGCTTATTCTCTGCGAAGTTTCCCTGTAAAAAGCTACTTAATTTTTTACCGAGCCATTGATCAAGGTATTGAAATTGTCCGTATCTTACATGGTTCACAAGATATAGAGGGAATTTTTCATGATCTAGAAAATACAGAGGATGAAGAAATAGCCCTGGAATAAATAGAATCTGATATGAATTATCAATTGACAATTGATCCCACATTCCGCACCCCAAAATGTTACAGAGGGAAATTACGGAGATGAAAATCAAAGGGAGCATCAAAACAAACAGATAAAGTGAAAAAAGGCATTTGAGAAACAGTAAATCACCAAAAATGTCATCAAAATCTATTCTCAATAAGAAGCAATAAGAATGCACACCACCTGGAGAGGTCAA
>Ga0208601_1000130_pt1 | contig 16459 bp, 21 predicted proteins | sample LakMenEpi09Nov12_FD_150684 | JGI IMG/M metagenome (GOLD analysis project Ga0208601, IMG submission 150684) | Freshwater microbial communities from Lake Mendota, WI - 09NOV2012 deep hole epilimnion (SPAdes) | ecosystem: Environmental > Aquatic > Freshwater > Lake | place: Lake Mendota, Madison... | reverse complement strand
ATTATCGGTCATTGCCAAAAATAGTTCTCCAAATGCTTCGCCCGTACAGTTGTCAGCATTTGGAAGATAAATTATCGGTCATTGCCAAAAATAGTTCTCCAAATGCTTCGCCCGTACAGTTGTCAGTGGTCAGTTGTCAGTGGTTAGAGGAGACTTTCAAATTTGTTCTCTTCTATAGCAAATTACAACTGACAAAGAACAACTGACAAAGGACAAAAAATATGACCATTGAGGAAATTACAACCAAGATCAAAAAGCTAAATAGTAAAGCAGGTCAAATGAAAATGGATCTGCATGATTTAGCGGAAGGACTGCCCACAGACTACCACAAACTGATGGATGTTGCTGCGGAAACTTACGAAATCTACTGTCAGTTAGATGGACTCAAGCAACAACTCAAAAAAATGGAGAATTCTAAATGAGTACCAATATTGATGAATTCAAGAAGTTAGTAGATGCAGAAGAATTTTTCATCTTCTTTAATCTGCCCTACGACCAAAAATTTGTAAATGTCAATCGTTTACATATTTTGAAAAAGTTTTCTCAGTTCATGAGTCAAATTGATGATACTTATCCCCAGATAAGTGACGAAGAAAGATTAGAGAAATATTGCACAGCTTTGCAACAAGCTTATCAGGTATTTATAGAATCTACACCCCATGAACAAAAGCTGTTCAAGGTGTTTAATGATAAGCGAAAAAATGTTGTCACCCTGACAGAAATCACCTCAGATTAGGAGTTAAAAAGTGATCAACCTAACGCCTACCGAATTAGAACGCTATAGTCGCCAAATGATGCTTCCTAATTTTGGCGAAGTAGCTCAAAAACGCCTGAAGTCAGCGACTGTTTTGGTGTCGGGTGTGGGTGGATTAGGTGGTACGGCGGCGCTTTACCTAGCAGTAGCGGGTGTTGGGCGGCTAATCCTAGTCCGGGGTGGAGATTTGCGGCTGGATGATATGAATCGTCAGGTTTTGATGACTGACGACTGGGTGGGTAAACCTAGAGTATTTAAAGCCCAAGAAACACTTAAAGCCATCAATCCCGATGTCCAAGTGGATGTAGTTCACGATTACATTACCGCCGAAAATGTGGATGAGTTGGTGCAGTCGGCGGATATGGCTTTGGATTGCGCTCACAATTTCACTGAACGCAATTTGTTAAATGCAGCCTGTGTCCGCTGGCGCAAGCCCATGGTAGAGGCGGCTATGGATGGAATGGAGGCGTATCTCACCACGATTATTCCTGGTGTCACACCTTGTTTATCCTGTCTGTTTCCAGAAAAGCCTGATTGGGATCGGCGCGGTTTTTCTGTGCTGGGGGCGGTTTCTGGGACTTTGGCTTGTTTGACGGCGTTGGAAGCGGTGAAGTTGATTACTGGTTTTAGTCAACCGCTGTTGTCAGAGTTGCTGACCATTGATTTGAACCGAATGGAATTTGCTAAACGTCGTTCTCACCGCGATCGCAATTGTCCAGTTTGCGGTAATACTGCCCCTTGGAGATATTCCCAATCTCAAACTGCAACGGTATAAAGTACCTCTTTTTTCAAATCCACATTCCAAATCAGAATATTCGCTACAGAATAGGAAACAAAATGACTGTTACTTTAACAGAAAAGGCTGAATTTCGTCTGCGGGCATTTTTAAAAGGTTCTGCAACCGAAGACGCTAAAAAGGGTGTCCGCATCTCCGTTAAAGACGGTGGTTGCAGTGGCTACGAGTATGGCATCGAAATTACCAGTAAGCCCCAACCTGATGATGTCGTATCTCAACAAGGAAATGTGTTGATTTACGTTGATGCTAAAAGTGCGCCGTTATTAGCAGGTGTGGTAGTTGATTTTGTTGAGGGAGTAATGGACAGCGGTTTCAAGTTTTCCAATCCCAATGCAACTGATACCTGCGGTTGTGGCAAGTCTTTCAAAACAGATGATGGTACTCCCACTGGTGTACCTTGCGGCCAATAGTTCAAAGTTCAAAAAATAAGCCTTTCATTTTGAATTTTGAACTCAGCCGGGGAAACTTAACTAACTCAAAAACTCACTTCATTCACGTTTGAGGAGAATTAAAAAATGGCGACCTACCAAGTAAGATTGATCAGCAAAAAAGAAGACTTCGACACCACAATTGAATGTGACGAAGACACCACAATTCTAGATGCAGCAGACGAAGCTGGGATTGAATTACCTTTCTCCTGTCACTCCGGTGCTTGTTCTAGCTGTGTAGGTAAGGTTGTTGAAGGTGAAATCAATCAAGACGATCAATCCTTCCTAGATGATGAGCAAATAGGCAAAGGATTCGCTCTATTATGTGTTACCTATCCTCGGTCTAACTCTACAATCAAGACTCACCAAGAACCTTATCTTGCTTAATACAATATCTGTCAGGGTTTAGCATTGCTGAACTCTTTCAATTTCACAATGATGGAGGATGTTTATCATCTTTCATCATTTCAATTTTCGCTTTTTATTTTTTATAATCCAATGTTTACTCCTTTTACTATTATGGGTTGTTCTTTAGAATTGATGAAAGCAGGCGATTGTGGGATAGTTACTGTTTGTCAAAGTCAAGATGAGATAATTAGAAAAAAGCTGATATTAATGGGCATTAAAACAGGGGATACGATTACTGTAGAACAGCAATTTCCGACTTTTGTGATTAAATGTGGTAGTTTATCTATGACTATAGATCGGGAAATAGCACGGGCTATTTATGTGCGGGTGATTGAGGGGTGAAAGGATTGATTATTAACTTTTGTTTAAATTATGATTTAAAATACGAAAATACTGTATTGTCTAAATTAGGTATTACTAATTAATTTAAATCCAAAATTATGTGTTTGAGTGATATAATTAATGAGTTAGATTGTTGAATGTCATGTTTTGAGAGGCTTTGTTAGGTTTTAAGTAGGTGGACGTGAAATAACCAAAATGTGTAACGATATGTAAATTTACCTCAATGCGTTATTGTAGTTGAGTTTTAGCCATTTCACAAAACGAAATATATTTTGATTTTCCTCCGCCCACCTACTTACTGATGTTCAAACCAACGGCAAAAACTATTACTTACCACTTGAGAATATATGATAGAACGAGAAATACTGAATCGTATTACTACAAATCCCAAAGTAATGGCTGGAAAACCGACAATTAAGGGTACACGCTTAACCGTCGAGTATATTCTTAATCTCCTTGCACACGGTGCAACAGTCATAGAAATTTTGGAAGAATATGAAGGTTTAGTAGAAGCAGATATTCGAGCTTGTTTATTATTTGCATCTCGCTCTCTAGAAAGTACCAGTTTCATGCCTTTGATTGCGGAGATTGCCTAGATGCGATTTTTAGTAGATGAAAATACAGGTGTGACTGTCGCTCGCTGGTTACTTGAAAAAGGTCATGAAGTTTTCTCAGTTTATGAACAAGCACGGGGAATAGATGATGACACAATTATTGAAAAGGCTTTTGATGAAAATTGGATTTTAATAACTAGCGACAAAGATTTTGGCGAGAAAGTTTATCGGGATAAATACCCTCATCGAGGTGTGATTCTTCTGCGTTTGGAAAATGAACGTTCTGCAAATAAAATCTATATTTTACAACAGGTATTAGAGCAGCACAAGGAACAGTTAGCAGATAGTTTTGTGGTAGTCACTGAAACTCAGATTAGATTTGCCAGGATAAGATAATTTTTTCAATTTTTGTTGCAAAATCGAAGATTGCCACAGCCTAGCCAACCATATCTTAAACCTGAAGCAAAAGATGTTAAAATACTATAAAGTTAGAGAGATTAAATAATATGAGCTATCAAGATATTATTACCATTGAGCCAGATAAGCGGGGTGGTAAACCTTGTATTCGCCGGATGAGAATCACAGTTTATGATATTTTAGGTTGGTTAGCATCTGGTATGTCTTATGCAGAGATATTAGAGGATTTTCCCGAATTAACAGAAGACGATATTAGAGCTTGTCTAGAATTTGCTGCTGACCGTGAACATCGTTTAGTTGCTACGGTAGGTGCGGTTTTAAATTGCTTTTTGACCAAAATTTGAGTCGTAAATTAATAACTCGATTAGCAGATATTTTTTCTGATTCTAGTCATGTTCAGCTTCATGATTTAGCAGAAAAAACTTGATCACCAAACCGGTAGTCATATTCGATTGACAACTCAAGAAAATGGTAAACATCACATTACTATTCCTAATCATAGTCCAATTAAAATTGGGACTCTTAGTGCCATTTTACGTGATATTGAGAACCATTTTAATTTTACCCGCGATGAATGCCTAGCTCAATTATTTGAATAGTGGTTGACTGTGTTGGAATCAAAAGCGAGTTAATTTTCACAAAAACTCAATTTGATTTTTCATATCTCCTGGTTCAAGTGTTTCCCAAATCAGAATTAAAGTATTTAAAATTTCACCAATCGAACGGCGTTTCTGATCACAATACGTAATTCCTGCATGAGTTATACCGCTACGATGAAGAATAACAAAATCATCATCATGAGTAATCAATATCCGATTTTCAGATAAAGCAAAAGCAATTTGTTCTCTGTCTGATACACCCATTAATCCGGTTTCTGACGTTGTAGTAACATTGATTCCTCGACGATGTAAACCTAACGCGATCGCATTACTAACACTTTCATCTAAATGAAATTTAATTCTCTCTATCATTGCGTTTTTTCAGTTTTTGTTGCAGAATCGAAGGAGTTTGTGCTTGAATTTCTTGGATTAAAGCCTCTGATTCTGATATTTGTTGCCTAATTTCTTCCCGATGATCATGATAGTATGCTAAAGCAGCATAGACATCAGACAAGGTAATACTAGGATAATGGTAGAGAATTTCATCAGGAGACATTCCCATTTGTTCATGCCAAATCACAATATCCTGAACTCGAATCCGATGTCCAGCAATGCGAGGTTTTCCTCCACAAATACCAGGAGTGATTTCAATATGTTCTTTGATTACGTTGACGGACATAGTATTATCAAGAGAATTATTTGCTCTAATTATATCACTAAAATCTGATAATTTAAGTTTATTTTTTATATTCTTGAATTGTTTGATAGTCGCCATTTTGATAAGCTTGACGAGCTTCTGCAATTTCGGAAATAATTTGGGGATTTTGTTCTATTAAATCTTCTTCATCTTCTAAAAGTTGTTCTTCTAGAAATTCCAAAAGTTTATGCTTTTCTTGTAAGTTGAGAGATGAAATTGCCGCAATTAATGATTCAAAGGGAATTTGTAAGTTAATTACTGTCATTATTGATAATCCTTTTTTTTAGGTTAATTATATTTTTAATTATGTCATATTTTCAGCTAATATACTACCAGAGAGAGAAATTATAACTATAGGGTAGGTTAGCAACAGTAAAAAAAAGGTGCGTTATGCGATCGCTAACACACCCTACAAAACTTTTACATATCTGTTTGTTCATAAAATGCGATAATTGCTTCTCCCAGTCCTTTGATGATACCTGCTGCTATTGGTGCTTTAGCTACCCAACCTGCAAATGGAACTAAAGTTAGTGCTTCTAACGCAGCCAATTGTCCTACAACAGACGCTAAACCTACAACACCCGCTGCTGCAACGGCTTCTCCCCATTGGTAATCATCTCCTCTGTAGATTTTGCCAATTTGGTAACACATTGTCATCTCCATAGTCGCTAATGCAGCAGATGATCCACCTGGAAATACGGCAGCAACCACTATCGCTGCTCCTGCTACTGTGTAACCATTAACCCATGTTCTTGCTCTGTTGCGTTTCGACATAATCAACTATTCCCATTAATTTTGATGACTGCGTAACCAGTTGCCTATTTATTGAGAGTATAATTCGACTAAATTCAAATTGAGTAATAGAGGTTTATCTGTACTGAAGCTACACCACTTACCCAAACCTGAAAAGCGGAAAAAAGCGGATCGCAAAAAAAAATTACAAACAGACGGAAAAAAGCTGAAAAGTACGGATAAAGGCTGCTATCATTACTTGTGTCGCGTTACATTTTTAACTATGCAGGTTCACGAACTACTACAACTTGTGGATGAGGCTGTCTATCTCAACACAGGCAAACGTCTCAATGACTTGCAACGTGGAGTTATTGAGGGAACACTAAAGCATCAAAAGTATGCTGATATTGCCGAAAATTGTGGTTGTAGCGCGGGTCATGCAAAAGATGTAGGTTACGAACTTTTAAAAATGTTATCTGATATTTTTGATGAACCAGTTGATAAAAGTAATCTTAAATCAGTTCTAGAACGACAGGGAAATGTGAATATTTCTTTGGGCGATAATAATAGTAGTAATATATTTGAAATTAGCTGTATAAAAGTTGGTTCTAAACAACCTAAAACTAAATCAGATAAAAATCATGCTGGTAATTCTAAACTAAAGCAAAAAGATCAGAATAAAACTCAGATAGAAAAAATTAGTAAATTAAGGTATTTCGGCTTAAATGATGAGCAAATTGCAGAGGTATTAGAGTTACCTTTAGAGGTAATTAAACAAGTGGAATCAGATAATTGACCAATAGTAGTGTACATAAAATATTAACGCCATAATAACTGCTTGCCATTTCGACCCATTGCCACAAACTCGAAGAGAGATTATATTTATCCAAATAGGCGGAAAGTCCTGCATCATAGCCGTAAAAATTGGTCAGGGATGTTACCCTAATGATAAAGTTGCCAGAAGATTAATCGCCAACTTTCTCCGTGAGACACTAGGCAATCAGTGAGTATCAATGTTCAAAAAACTACAGAAAACACAAATTTATCTACTTGCGGGCGCTGGACTATGTGCCTTTTTAGCCGGGGCAATGGTGTCAGCCCCCCAAGTTGGCAAAACCGTGAGTCAATGGTTGAACTTGAGTCAGGGTAAGCCGGAAAAACTATCTGAGGCTACCAAAGTTAAGTCAGTTGTATTTTCTCTATTGTCTCAATCTGTACCAGAACGATTAACAAAACTCACGGAAATTGCCCAAACAGGTAGTTCCCCAGATCGAGAACGCGCCCGTTATTTGCTCTCTTGTGATTACGTAGAAACTTCTCAAGGGAAAAAAGCCCTGAGTTTATTGGCAGGACTGGAAAAAGATTATCCTGTATTAGCACCTTATATTTTACTTAAACAAGCCCAGGCTCATGATATTTTGGGCGAAGATAAGCAAGCTTCCGATTTGCGCCGCAGGGTGTTGAAGGAATATGGTAAAGAAGCAGCCGCAGTTAAAGCTATATATGCGATCGCTCAACCAAAATTGTCTGATCAAGCGATCGCTCAATTTCCCTCCCATCCCCTCACTTGGGAAATTATCCGCAAACGCTTAAAAGATAATCCTAATCAGCCTAAGTTACAATTAATCTTAGCTAAATACGCCGCTGACGAACCAGGAATTGTGGGTGTATTAAATCAGTTAATAAAACAGCCACAACTCAAACCCGCAGATTGGGAACTGATTGGTTCAGTCTATTGGGATAACAATGAATTTACCAAAGCTAAAAATGCTTATATTCAAGCACCAAAAACCGCTACCAACCTCTACCGCATCGCCAGAGGATTACAATTAAATAAAGAACAAGATCAAGCCATTGCAGTTTATAAACAACTGCTACAAAAGTTTCCCACAGCCAAAGAAACAGCTATAGCCCTATTAAGATTGTCCGACATAGCTAAGGGTAAAGACTCTATTACCTATCTCGACCAAGTAATTAGTCAATTTCCTGACCAAGCACCTCAAGCATTAGTTAAAAAAGGGACTTTGCTGGATAGTCTCAAAGATAATCAATCAGCTAACACAACATGGAAATTATTAGTAGGTAAATATAGTAGCAGTGATGAAGCCGCTGAATTTCGCTGGAAAATTGCCCAAACTAAAGCTAAAAACAACGACTATCTAGGTGCGTGGCAATGGGCGCAACCAATTACTATTAATAACAAAACTAGTATTTTAGCCCCTAGAGCCGGATTTTGGGTAGGTAAATGGGCAACGACACTAGGCAAGCAACAGGAAGCTATTACTGCTTATAAGTCTGTAATTAGTGAATTTCCTTACTCTTATTATGCCTGGCGTTCTGCGAGTATTTTGGGTTTAAATGTGGGAGATTTTAACAATCTGCGCGTGATGAATCCGGCAATTATCCCCCCGCAACGTCCTGTTCCACCAGCGGGTTCTGAGACTTTTCATGAATTGTATTTGCTGGGGCAAGATCGTGATGCCTGGTTGCAATGGGAAACAGAATTTAAAAATAAAAATCAGCCTAGTGTCGCGGAACAATTTACCGAAGGGTTGATGAAATTAACTAAAGGTGAATATCTCATTGGTATTGACAAAATTGCTAAATTAGAAGACCGAGAAACACCCGCTGAAAAAGCCGAATATGCAGCTTTAAGTCAACAAGCTATTTATTGGCAAGCCCGTTATCCCTTTCCTTATTTTAAAGAAATTGAAAAATGGTCTACTTCCCGGCAACTTAATCCCCTGTTAGTTACGGCTTTAATGCGCCAAGAATCTCGCTTTCAGGCGAAAGTTAAATCCCCCGTTGGTGCAACTGGTTTAATGCAAATTATGCCCAGTACAGGGGCATGGATAGCCCCACAAATCGGTTTAGATTTTAAAAAAATTAATCTAGAAAATCCCAGCGATAACATTATGTTGGGGACTTGGTATTTAGATTATACCCATCAACAGTACGGCAATAATTCTATGTTAGCGATCGCTAGTTATAATGCCGGACCTGGTAACGTTGCCAAATGGCTGCAAACCATCCCCAAACAAGATCCAGATGAGTTTGTGGAAGGAATTCCTTTTGATGAAACTAAAAATTATGTTCGGCAAGTTTTTGGTAATTATTGGAATTATCTGCGACTTTATAACCCAGAAGTTTCTGCCACAGTCAGTAAATACTCGGAAGCACACCCCAAATTACCACCCAATTGATATCTATGATTGCAACTCCCAGCTATAACTATCTTTCCCCCGTCGAATATCTCCAAGGGGAAGAAACCAGCCCTATTAAGCATGAATACAGAGACGGAGAAGTTTACGCAATGGCAGGGGCTAGTAATACTCATGTAATTATTACTGGCAACGTCTTTGCTATGCTGAGAAATCATCTGCGTGGCCGTGGCTGTCAAGCTTACATTGCCGATACCAAGGCACATATTGAATCAATTAATACCTATTACTATCCTGATGTCATAGTCAGTTGCGACCAAAAAGATAAAGCCTTTAATAACTTTTTGCGTTATCCCTGTTTAATTATCGAAGTTTTATCTCCCACAACAGAAGCCTTTGATAGAGGTGATAAATTTGCTGACTATCGAAATTTAGAATCACTTCAGGAATATGTGTTGATAAGTCAAACGCGGGTAAACATCGAAATTTTCCGGCGTAATTCCGAGGGACAGTGGGGATTTTACAGTTATGGACAAGGGGAAAATGTGCATTTAGCAAGTGTAGATTTTCACTGTCCGATAGAAGATGTCTATGAAGATGTGAATTTTGAATCTCCTACTGGAGAAAATTGACCTAAGTAGGGCTTGCTGAAAAAGTCTTTTCGTGAGGGCTAGGAGTCAGGAGTCACCGAGTCAGGAGGAAGAATTAGAAGGAGAGAAGAATAGTCTCAAATTTCAGAAAGTGATAGGTTTTTAATGGTTTCAATCCTTATTCCTTGCACCTAATTAACTTTTTTAACCGGGAAACTCTTAATCTATCTAGGTTTTCGGTTTATTCAGCAAGCCCTATTTAAGGATCAATTATCAATTGTTTACCACACCTTTTACAAAATCCAGCATCTGTATCATGAAACGCTAAACCGCACCCTTGACAAACAGTTTCCACCTGATTTGCAGTTTTTACCAATCGTCTAATTAAGTCGCCAATTTGCCACGGAATTAGAGCCACTCCTGTTAAAATCATCAATACTGTTAGTAACCGACCTAATTCAGAAATGGGAATCACATCACCAAATCCCACCGTTGTCATTGTGACAACCGAGAAATAAAAGGCATCTAAAAAAGTATCAAAATTCTGAGGATTAACAGGATGTTCAACTTGATAAATGAAGCCAGAAAAAATAAAAACTATAGCAAATAAAGTAAATAATATTCTGGCAAAAATTACACTATCTTCATTACTAATACTACCAAATAAAAATTTTTTATCAATAAATCTCAGTAAACGGAGAATTCTCACCCAGCGGAATAACCGAATAAAACTAATATCTACCAATCCGATAAAAGATGGCAAAATTGAGATTAAATCAATAATTGCATAAAAACTCAGAATATATTTAATTCTATTTTTTGTACTCCATAAGCGGAGTAAATATTCCCCAGCAAAAATCATTAATATGCAATCATCTAATCCTCTTAACTGCCAGCGAGCTTCTTGAGAGAGATCATAGGTTTCCGCGACAAAAATTCCCGAAGATACTAAAACCAATAAAGCAATAGTTACATTAATTACCTTACCTACAGGAGTTTCTATATCTGTTAAGTAAAACTCTAATTTTTCTCGGTTCATCTCGGTTCAGCACCATCTTTTCAAGAACTCAAAAATTAAAAAATTCTTACCAATGACAAATAACGAATTAAAACCTTAACCCAACTCCACCCTGTAAAGATAAAGCTGTACCACCAGTATTCCGGTAGGCATCAAAAGCAATAATAGCATTACCAAAAATCACAGTATTACTATTAGGAATAACATAATCAATGCCTGGTTGCAAAGCAAAGCTAATTTTATTACCTACAGGAGAAGCTGTATCACCACTAGTTAAGACTAAACCAGCACCTAAATAAACATCAGTTTGCCAGTTGAGAGGGAGGTCATAGGAAACAGTCGGGACTATGGCTGTGCCTTTACCAATTAACGTTTGAGCGCGGAAAGAAATGGGTGTTTCTAGTAACTTGTAACGAAAAGCCAGGACTCCACCCAATTGCGTACCATCTGTCAATCCCACAGTTGGACCAATACCAACATAGCTACCATAAGCTACCTGAGCTTGTACTGGTTGAGAGTTTACAGCTAAACTCAAAACGGTTCCCATTCCCATTACCCCAAGCCAACACTGAAAATGCTTCATTACCCTACTCCTGACACAATCTGTATTTAATATAACTTAGCAATACCTTCGCTAAATTGAAAAAAGCCTTGATTCGTAGGTTGGGTTGAAGCATGAAACCCAACGCATTTGTTGGGTTGCACCTCATCCCCTCATACCATTATGGACAACGAGAATGTAGTCCACCTTGAGTACAAATAAATGCCAATTGTTGAGGATCTAAATTTTTAGCTTTAGTAAAATCTACTCCTTTGATTGAGGCATTTTGAGAACCAATATCAGGTGGTTCCACAAACTGATCTGCGGGATTTTGTTTACCGGCAAAGAGGATTGTACCTTGGAAATTTGCTCCGTCCACATTTGCTTTTCGTAAATCAGCCCGACTTAAATCAGCATTTTGCAAATTGGCGTTTTCTAAGTTAGCGGAACGCAAACTAACACCAGTCAGCCGAGTAGCAGTTAAGTTAGCATCACTGAGATTAGCATAATCTAAATAGGCTTCAGATAAATCTGCACCTTGCCAATCAGTTTTGGTTAAATTTGCATAAGCTAATTGTGTCCCAATAGCAGAAACACGCACTAAACGAGCAGCATATAAATTTGCTTCTGTTAAATTAGCATTGCTTAAATCTGCATTTATCAAGCTGGCATTTTCTAAAATCGCATTTCGTAAATCTGTACCTACTAACTGGGTACTACTGAGATTAGCAGCAAATAAGCGGGTGTAGGATAAGTTGGCTTTGTTGAGATTAGCCCGACTTAAATCACTCCGACTCATGGAAACACGGCTCAAGTTAGTATTACTTAAATTAGCTGCCTTTAACTGGACGTTGTTTAAATCTGCAATCACATCATCGTAAGTATCCCAACGTCCATCTTCACCGACGCTGCGAAAACGGCTACCTTGGAAATTAGCTTGGTTAAGATTTGCCGATTTCAAGACAATTCCTGATAAATCAATGTTGTTTAATACCAGGTTAAATAAGGACTTTCCTCCAGATGCTTGAGAACCTAATTCAGCTTTACTCAAGTCAATATTGTTAATTTTGCCACTATAGACAGCCAGAATTTTATTAATTACCTGCTGAGTCAGAATTAACTGGTTTTGTCTAATGTCCGAATTAGGACTTTTACCCATAGATGCTAGTTCTCCCGCGAGAAACTGATTCATCCGGTTTAATTCCGGGATAGCTTTAAAACCAGTATTAGTTAAAGCTTGTTGAATAGTATCCAGGGTTTTGGGGTCTGTTTCCTTGACTAATAAGTCAATTAATAATTTGATGGATTGTTTATCATCTATAGTCCCCAAGGCTAACACTGCTCTTTGTCGATCTTCATTAGTAACACCGCTGCTGGGATTTAGTGCTTTGATGAGTTCGATAAACTTTTGACTATTAGTTTGTTCGCTTCTCCGTTGGCTTTCTTGGGTTTGGATATAGATTTGTGTACCGACTAAAGTTGATAGTACAGCAATCATACTAGTCAGCCCTACCAAAAACAGACTCAGATCAGGATTATTTTTGGGGACTGGACTGGAACTAGATTTTTGAGTTGCAGCACTATCTACATCAGCTTCGTTTATTGTTGACTGCTCCCCAGGATGATTAACCGTGCTGGTTGCATCTATTGTGTATGTTCCTGCTATTTGATCATGGAAAGAGCGGCGATGCTTTTGGACAGGCCAGCCCTTAGACTCTGCTAGGATCATTAACATCGTTAAAGATGTAAACAGAGCTAAGTTGGGGAAAATAAAGCTGTAACGCCAGAGTAGATAAGCGGCAGAAACTGGTACTGTCCAACGCCCTAATCCTTCTCTAACTATGATTGCACCTAAGCCTGGGGCTGTTCCGGCTGCGGTTACTACTCGCACTCTAAACCACCGTTTGGGAATGGTGCTGCCAGTTTTAGCTAATAAATATAATTGCCAAGCACCGAAGCTGGTGGGTAATAATAGGGCTAATGCCCATAAGATATTAGTCGGCCAAGCGACGTTGCGAATACCGTAACTGACAGGTAATGCGAGGGGTCTAGCGATCGCTTTTTCTGTGACTACGAGAACAGGGTTAAGAGGAACTCGCTGGATCTCACTCCGAGAATTTACATACACGCCCAAAGCATAAGGAACTAAACCACTGACAATAAAGAGGGTGATTTCCACCGTCCAAGCCACAAAACGCCTGGTTGCTAATGGTGTAATTTTAGCTTTTTTCGGTTCTTTGGAGCGGCTAGACTGACTACTACTTTTGCCGATCATTGGATTAGCCATTGAATAATTACCTGTGATTTTTTTTACGCCACTATTGGCATGATTAAAATAGGCTATTGCTTATTTTGCCTTTCTATTAGCAATAAAAAATTTGTATCCAAGATACACTAACACTGCCAACATCGCTAGACTCATAACAGAAGCAACTAGAGCAAATACTGTTTGCACCATCCAAACAGTTAACAACATGACAATACCTGTGACTGCCAGCTTTTTAATTGTTGATAAACTATTAAACCAATTTCTGGATCTTTGTAAATACAAGTTCCATTGAGAAAACCCTGTCAGAGGTGTCTGTGCTTCTGGTTGCGGAGGATTAACACTAGCAGATTTAATTTCTGCTGCTAGATTTTGGAGACGACGCTGCAAATCTTCTTCTGGTTGAGAGTTCATAAATTTTTATTGATCATGATCAATGAATTTAACATCGGATTCTGTTTTAGCTAAAAAAAAGAAATATTCAGAAATTATGACTGGTACTCAGGGAAGATGGTAATAGGGCATTGATTTTAGAGGGAAAGTTAGGCAGATTTTTCTGATTTTGGGAAGTTAATTCCGGATATTTTACCGTTGAGTCGAGAACTTTTCTCGCCAAAACAAGCTCTTTAAATATCACCCCACTCCCAACCTCCACCTCGAAGAGCAAGGAGGGGGCTATGATGTAGTTTATTCAAGTGCATACCGCCATATCGCACAATATTTCATCAGAATCAAAAACCGTTGTCATAAGACCTCGCGGTAAGTGGGAAACGAGCGCGTCTTTAGACCTGAGAGGGAAACGGCACGAGGGATTTTAATCCCTGTGGTATGTTAGAATTAAATTGTGAGTAAGAACAAAAAACATCTACGTGTTGAAGCATCCTAGTACGGAGAAATTCCGGCTCCTATGAAACAACGGTTAGGTTTAAGTCCTAACGGCAGTAGGACAAGAAAGAGCGAGTAATGGCAGGTTGTGGAGCGTACCGCGTCTTGGCTTAGTGATGGATTCTAAAAACACTGAAAACCATAAAAGTAAGCGCAATTTCGACACCTTGATTGGCAGTTGTTTTGAGCGTTTAGGCGGCGTTTGACGGTCGCAGCGAGATTAGATTGAGCTAAACTCTTAATTTAATTCTGTCAGTAGAATCTCAGTGGCTTGGCTCCCTGAGAGTGTCAAAATAGGTCAGGAGTGTGGATTAAATAAAGTGTAAAAGATAGAGTGTGTAAAGCTATGGGACTATGGCTACGCTAAAGCAAAGCCTAATGCACCATTTCCGATCAAATCAGAATTGCAGGTTATTAAATTTGCGTTCCTAAGAGTGCTATAACCCAGTTAATTATCTGCTCATTTAAGACTGAAAAACCCTATGTTAGCAGGCACAATTTTGCAGAATGGAAAATATACCATCCTCCAGGAAATAGGGCGGGGCGGATTTGGTGTTACCTTTAAAGCTATGCACCACTATTTAGGTCAAGAAGTGGTGATGAAAACTATCAATGAGAGGTTGCGACAAGATCCCGATTTCCCTAAGTTCCAGCGCCAATTTCAAGATGAAGCTAAAAGATTAGCCGCTTGTGTTCATCCTCATATTGTCCGGGTAAGTGACTTTTTTGAGGAAGATAGTTTACCTTATATGGTGATGGAATACATTCGCGGAGACACCTTAGGTGCAGCATTTGTTTTACCAGGAATACCCCTACCAGAAGCTACAGCCATTCATTATATCCGTCAAATAGGCGCAGCATTGCAGGTTGTACATAACAATGGTTTATTGCACCGAGATATTAAACCAGATAATATTATTTTGCGTCAAGGAACGCAGGAAGTAGTGCTAATTGATTTTGGCATTGCTAGAGAATTTAATAACGGGGCAAAACAGACACATACAGGTTTAGTCAGTGAAGGTTATGCACCCATTGAACAGTATCTAACCCAAGCACAACGAACAGCAGCTACAGATGTTTATGGTTTAGCAGCGACTTTATATGCACTGTTAACTGCACAAGTTCCTATACCTGCATTACTGCGAGATCGGGAAAAAATGCCCTCTCCCCGTGAATTACAACCTCATCTGAGTGGGGCTGTTAATCAAGCAGTTAGCCGAGGAATGGCTGTAGAACCTCAGTTTCGTCCGACAACAGTAGCAGAATGGCTGCAACTACTACCGGGAAATGGGCTAAATGTGACATCATCAACTTTAGCGACTCAAGCAGTACAGACTATTAATTTATCGGATTTAAAATCCAAAAATTTCCTCAAAAAAGCTACTCCCCGTCCTATTGCTACACCACCAAAAGTCGCAAATACAGGCAAAAAAGCAGGTGTATCGAAGGGAATTGTGAGCATTAGTATTGCCTTAATTGCCGCTACGGCAGGTTTTAGTATGACGCGGATATTATCAAAACCTAATTTACAATCATCACCTAAACCAGTTATTAAACAATCTACTTCCGAATCTATTCCACCCAAACCTGTCGTGGAAATATCACCATCATCTCCAAATCAAAAAATTCAAAATTCCTCTTTTAATGAATCTGTACCACTTAGAGTCAGGAGAAAACGCAAAAATACTCCTGTTTCCCCAGAACCAACTCCTACTAATAATAGTAGTGATGAAGAAAAAGCCCCTGAGAATAACAACTCTCAGCCCACTCCAACCCCGAATACTACAATTAATAAATCAACACCGGTTGTGACTTCTTCACCATCCTTAATAGATACCCTGCGTGACGCTAAAGAATCCCAGAAAGCTTCTCCACCTCCAGAAAATACTGCACCGGAATCTAATCCCGTAGTCACCCCACCCCAGGAATCTCAACCAGAAAATTCTTCGGCTGTAGTAGTTCCAACTGTAGAAATAAACCAAAATCAAGTGCCGGAAAGTCCGCAGCAAAAGGAAGAAAAACCGCAATAATCATTATTTGAATCAACGGAGAGGGGGGGATTCGAACCCCCGTTGAGTTTCCCCAAAACGCATTTCGAGTGCGTCACCATCAACCACTCGGACACCTCTCCAACATCAACTGTGAATTGACACTCCCCGGTCTAAAGACGCGGGGATTCTATAGAGAGTTTCAGTCTATATCTCTCAGTTATCCCAGCTTCAGGCATTGCCTTAAATATTTGGGTTCTTGCCCTGATCCTGTTTGCCATTA